>JGI24159J19872_10001472_pt1 | contig 26007 bp, 14 predicted proteins | sample Ectturendosymbi4_FD_19872 | JGI IMG/M metagenome (IMG submission 19872)
TTATATCCATGAAGATGAGGCAAATATATAATTATCTGCATCAACAGATACCAAATATTTGCCACCAACATATCCAACAGTGACAATCTATCACAAACTTTTTTCATGCCTTCAGGCAAGCGAAGTTATCAATACGTTTTTCGCAATTTAGAACGCCCGTAACATCTAATTTTAACGTAAGAGCGACTGATACTGCAGAACTCCGATGAAAACTAGTATTGTGATTCTTGTATTGCATAACAAACAACATTGTCGTGTTGTTACTGTACTAGTAAGGGTCTTGACGTTTGCATTTTCTCTCATGTCAAAGTAAATTGTGAAGTTATGCCTCTGCGCACTTTCGCAAATTTTAAGTTAGTAATGAGTAATTATAGGAAGAAGTTGCGCGGGGCCCCAAAAAGCGCGGGGCCCTAGGCCATGGCCTATGCGTAAATCCGTACCTGGGTGAGGGAGGATGAAGTGAATTTGGTGTGTTGTTTCGCACTGGTGACCTGCAGCACTGCGCGCAGTCGTGCTTTTACTTTGCATATTTCATTGAAGCTCTTTGCAGCTGCCGTTCATACTGATGGTCTGCATTCTCGATTGGATCACTGTATGCATTGTAAACGTACGCATAATTTATAAGACTGTTTCAAGTTTTCAGTAAAGCCGTTAAGCAAGTAGGTGACAAGTCACTTCAGTTTGGCCCTCCTATATTTTACTTTTTTTCAAATCTAGAATAGCTTCTGTACCTATGTGTGTGTAACAAATTATGATATGGGATAGAAAGCATAAGCAATTGTCATTCTGCAAGCAGCCAGTTGAGTGGAGAATTTATGCTTCTCCATTCAATTCATATACTCCCAAATTTTGTTTTGAAGGAGATAGTGCCTCCCCAGCCACGAACCTCACCGCACGTCACTGTAAAAGATATATAAACAATACAGTGATTTCAGGGTACTCTGTTTTTTCAGGGCAAGGGCAAGTGGCTCAAAAATCCTGAATGTAAAAAGTACATTCAATACAGTGAAAAATTAAGGGCAAACTCTGTTTTTCAGAGCAAACGGAGAGTTGCTTAAAAATCCAGAATGGTAAAAAATATATTCAATACAGTGAAAAGTTTCAGGGGAAAGTCTATTTTTCTGGGCAAGCGCAAGTTCCTCAAAAATCCTGAACAGTTAAAATATTTTCAATACAGTGTATTCAGTGTATATTCACTTGGGGGTGATCCGTGTAACTTGGGCTAGTGTAGTGTGTAATCTGGACCAAAGTCGTGACTGGTTATAATGGCTTTGATCTAGACCAAGCCCTCGTTTTTTTAATGCCAGGTTTTTCGCGCTTTTTTTGGAACTCTTTTCTTATCTGTTGCAACAGCGATCTTAACATAAAATTTTGGCTGACTGGTTGAGGTAGGGAAATTTTGAAGTTAGTTTTGTGAATGCAGTGTGTAATTTGGACCAATCCTGGTGGCGGTTTGTATAATATGGACCAGTGGTACAAATGACAGTACTTGTATGAAGTACTTGGGAAGTGTTTTATAGGCTACATTCATAGGAACATCATACAGTACTGTACATGGTACAATCACAGTATACGAATACGATACAATACATACAGGCACACTGGCACATGCATTTTGAGTGTGTGCTTCATTTCCCGAGGTGAAATCTTCATTAGAAGAGGGCCGCACGGACGTGCAGATTGCTTGGCCCTTTTGAGTGGGCGTCTTTAAGTGCCTTGCTCAAGCGCACAGCAACGATAACACAGGCAGGTGTAGGGAGTCAGACCAATCGGTCCGGAACCGCCGCTTTTAACCATTGCGTTGCGCCATTGATGTCGTGTACATATTTGCATCAGTAAAGGCGATTACCGTAAAGTTTCTTGTCTGGGAGAACACAACACGCAAGGAACTTTACCCCCTTGAGTTAACAAGCAGGGTAACTACAGAATTGGCCTATAATGGCACCTCTAGGGGATTGCGTAAAGAACGTTATTGCCGAATTGACGTTATAAGCGAATTGAAATGCATGTAAAAGATGCCAGCGGGGCTGAACAAAATGTAACGTTATAGGGGAATTGACGTTACAGAGGAAGCCGTTATAAACGAATTCAACTGTATAGAACAGATTCGGAAGAGGTTTCAGGCCACATTCGGATTAAACTAAAAAAGGGAGTTTCAGGGCAAATTGTTATTTTCAGGGCAAGTTTTTTCCGCCCCCCAGTGAAATGCCTTCCTGTACGCCTATGAGTGGATGTAACCACTACTTTTACGAATTGGCGTTTTATAATTCGTGATTATCTCCTGTACATGCATGTTTGCTGGAATCAACCCGTAATCGCGCCAAGGGTATTCGCGTCTTCGCGCTCGACTGCTTTCGCGCAAATTATGCTGACCTCATTTTCGCCATTGGAAGTTTTCTCTTTGCGGCGTGAACAAAGACCACGTTTTGAGATCCAGTTGTTCGTTCCTGCTTCGCATGCTGTACCCGTTTGTTGTTTCTGCTGTCGTGCCATCATCAAAGCTATTTCTGCTGCTGCTTCTAATCAGAAGCCTTTTTGTAAATAAAGATTTGTGCACCAGGAAATCTGTGAAACCAAACTGTTAATAGGGTGAAAGTCAAAGGCCTTGCTTCGGCTTTGCAACTTAAAATGTCAGGCAGTTTTAGTCGGGAGTCAGAACAGTACTCATGCAACGACTAGGCTGCCTCGTTGTTAGTAGCGTTTGGGGAAACCAGCAATTATATATGCAAGACGACCTTCCTCGCAAGCAACCTCCACGCTGGGCAACACCCCCAACCCCTACATTGGTTCCTACACCAGCGGCCCCTTAGATGCAAGACGATTGAGCATAGAATCTCGCGGCTTGGCTGTAAAATTGACTGCTCATTTTTACAGAGACAGTTAGCCGCGCTTATCGACTGTTTTCTTGCAGGGGGCTATGGTATTGCGCTCGTTGACGCGAATTAAGGACTGCCATGTTTTTGCAGGCGATGCATGGTCCGGCCATGCGCAATCCTGAAATTTCCTCAAATGCAGGCCAGGCAATTGGCTTGGTTCTGTCTCGGCGGCGAACGGCTTGCCGAGAATGCTTCGAACTGTCCAATGTACTTGTCGCCGCTTGCTTGTTGAAAAAATATCGAATTCCTGCGTCCTGATCTGTAAAGACTTCTTTTGCTACTTTTTTTACATGGCCAGTCTTTCTCGTTTGTGAAAATCAATATCCTGAATAAATGTTTATGTACGAAGCAATTCCACCCCTCTTGTTATGCCCTCAATATTTTAGTTTCCTATAACGAACTTGGTCTGAGTTATGTTTCTTGCTACATTTCAATTTTTGAAAAAACTTTCACGCACCTTTGAATTTGATTTTGCAGGTTACCTCTGTTGCCAAAAGCGACGATATTCCAAACGCGCAGTAGTTGTTATGACATTCGGAAGCGTCGTTGGTCTTTCTGGAATCGTACTAGCAGCAATCGATCCCCAACCAGGACATGAACCATCAACAATCGGGGCACCTACAGATTATTCAGGCCAGCAGGTCATCGGCGGAGTGCTACTTGTCGCAGGCGTTGCTGTTGTTATTGTTGGTGGGATTTTGCTCTGTCAGCTGAAGAAGCTCAAAGACAGTTCTCCCGAACATCACGTGACCTTTCGACAAACAACTGTCGCACCTTCGGGAAATCCCCTGCGTACTCAACAAACGCAGCAAGCAATTCATCCGACAACGCCGGCTGTACAAAATCACGAAGCGAACTTTCCGCAGCCAGGCCACGTACCCACCGCAACGAACAACGCCGTTCAGCTTGATGGAATGGATCCTCCGCCCTCTTATGCAGAAACTACCCAATCGATACCGGCATTTTACCTCGCAGAAGCGCAACAGCAAAGTCAATGTTTTGCTTCACCTGCTGCACCGCCATCGTACGAAGATTGTGTTGGAAGTTGTAGAATGTCAGAGCACTGCACCTGATTCAAAACCGTTTTGCAAACGACATCTCAATCTTTTGATTACCATTTGGAAGCAATCTCGACACTTTTGGCAAAAGTTACAAGCACTTGTGAAGCAGGAAATCAAAAACAAAGTGTTTGAAACCACAAGAACGAATATGAAGTTTCTTCTGTTGGTACTACAGTCATACAGTATTACATATTCTTACAAACACTAGTCTTTCAATAGCCCATCGTTTCCAGATCACTACGTGAAGATGTTACTGCTGGTCACAATTAACAAATGTTACTTCTGGTCACAAACATTTTCATCATATTAGACAAAGGTCAACACATCTGCAGTATCCAAATGACTCAAAACTATACAAGTAGTATATGGCCTTAAGCAGCAAAGGGCTTTGTCTAAATGGAAATTATAAACAATTTGATCTATTCGTTTCTTTGTTTGCTTTGCGAGGTGCGGTTTGCAGTTACAGCACTCCCCCGATATTCAACATCATTCTGTGTTTTTAAACTTGAGTGGGAAACTATTTTGTGTTTACATGTATTTTGATTTTGTGTTGGAGATCATAAGTACACCATTGCCCAAAGGACAAAAAATTAATCAATGGGAAAACGGAAAAATACCGAAATGAATAGTTTCTATTAGTAACCAGGTCGATTCCGAAAAACATTGAGTATTTGCCTGCGCTAGTGGAATCTGTGGAAATCAGAGAAAAGCAAAAATAACATGAAAAATTCTACACTAGTTGGAATTAGCCTCAATTGCAGCAGTTGATGTCTGCTTATATAAAGTGTTTTTATGACGAAATGCTTGCACTGCAAATGTATTCTCTTATTCAAAATAAGGGATTGACAAAAAATCTCTTATTTGAATTGTTGAATGTTATGTTCCGTTCATGGGTGTATAAAAAACTTTTGCTGTCTCAAGCATGTGAAAATGCAGAACTAACTTGCATACATTTTTATAAATTAATTTCAAACAACGATTAAGTTTGCTGTGACATGTGATCTTGTATTGAGGGAAACATTGCAGGGTATAAGTGTTTTTATACTTGTGTTTTGAAGGTTGTAAACTTTCCGCTGTGTAAAGGTATACGAGACTTATTTTGTGCAGTAGCACTAGACATATAGCGTTTTGGCAACATATATATGTTATCAGTGTGTTATTACCAACAAACCTCATTCTGTTGTAGCTCTTTCATAAGATGCGACCTCATTTTTTTGCAATATTATTTTAAATAGTTTAGCAATGGTTTGGTTACTGTTCCTAAAACAAACATGTAGCGAGGCAAATGTGACTTTTTAACACAGTCTTAAAAAATAACACGACAAAACAACGCGGGCGAAGTTCAAACCGAGTCTTACGGTTTAGCGTTGAAATGTCTGATAACAGGCAGTCAATTTGTAATATGCCTTTCACATTTTGCAACTGAATATTACTGCCATATATTGGTGTACTTCCCTCAAAAGTGTTTTTGATGAAAGTGTTTAAGTTTGCTCTATGCAATTTTGTTTTTCTTTTCAGAAAATATGGGCCTTCTATTTCCGTTGAAATGCAAAATTTTAAAGTGACATACTTTTACTTCTTATCTTTGCACCATGCCGAGATTATTCACAATTAACCTCCAGACCATTACGTGTTCACAGTCGCATATTGTTATTTATTGAACAATGCATTAGAAGATCATTTAAATTATTTGATGCACATCTTTGTTATGCCATTGAACCGTTGCAGTTACGAAACGTGCTTGAGAAGCATTTTTTGCCCGAAAAGCGCTGCAAAAAATTTTTTGCCCGAAAAGAGCTGCAAAACATTTTTTGCCCGAAAAGCGCTGCGCTACGATTGAAGGCAAGATTGCAGCAAAATCCATGCGGGCGCACGAAATAAAAGCTGATATCCTGATCTCCAAATGACTTGATTCAGAGCTTGTTTTTCCTGGATTGACTTAAAGATCGACGAAAAATCAGTTGTTGCTTTTGTGGAAATTGCTTCACAAGCAACAGTGGGATCGAGCAAAAACTTTTATGCTAAGAAGACTGTCCTTTCATTGCTTGCAAAACTGATGAGTCTGATGATTTATACGTGGCTAAATGTCATCTGTTCGTTTTTAAACGTAACGCTCAAATGGCGGTGGAAATGTTACGACGAGAGCCACTAAACAAGTCAAAATTTGGCATTCGTTTAAAGTTTGCATTCCCAGTGATCTTTTGACAAATTACCCCTATCGAGCGAGTGTTATTAAATTTGGGTATGTCTCAGTAGGTTAATATCAATACTCCTTGCTTGCTAAAGTGATGCGTTGCAAGACTGCGAACTTTTTTTCCTTACCAAGAATGGGGCTGACAGAGATGCAGACCACTGCAACCTGTGACTTATCCCGAAACAGCTCTCCAAAAATAAACATTCTCAGTTTAAGGCTTAATTTTACTTTTTTCGTATCTTTTTAAGATAAACGTGTTACATTTACAGCAGTGCATGTTTATATTTGAATTGCGTGGATATGCTGCTCTTCCACTATTATGATGGCACAGTGATTACTTTAATTCAGTAACGTAGAAGAACTTCATTACGTATTTGTAGCCGCAACTGGCAGCACAACGAAAGGTTGGAATTTAAGCACATCGGGGGGAAATTGCATGTGAACTTTGTCTCAATCCGAATTGCTGATGTTTAGAGTCGGCGCAACAAGAGAAGAGGTGCAAATGCCTGCTCACCGGTAGAACGCCGCATGTGAAACGTGTTTATGGCCTAAAATCCGGTTTGTAGATTGTGCAAGACGAAGAAAAGCAACCTTTTTGCTTCAGTGAGCGAGAGACGAGTCACGCTGCAAGCTCCGTGTGCGCATGAGCTGACAAAAACAAGACGCCTCGATGTCTCGATCACCGAATACACCGCGTGCCGTGGCAAGTAAAACCAAAAAAGTCTGATAAGAACAAGAGACACAATTGGCTAAAAGTGGCAGGAAAACAAGGTATTTTGCAGGAGGAGGAAGGCATCACGTGACTGAAAGACAAGTCAACGCGTCGCAAACAAACAGGAAGTTCACCGTTGACCATTTTGGCCTTAACTGTCCAATCCATCGATCTCCCTGTGGAGCACATGACCTGACGATTACGGATAATGAGATAATCGAATGGCTGCTCAACGCTTGCACAGGGATTTATTGCGGCCAACCAGAGGATTGAAAAAACTGGCTCAAACCACGAAGAAGGAAGTTCACGCCGGGAATCCGGGGAAACTCGCTTGGCGCCTGCAATCAAATCAAGTGCTCATCGTCATTAATTTCAATCCTTCACGCTCATTCTTTTATAGAGATCTTTTGTTAGCGGCATAATAAAAAAACGTGCGTTGAACCAAAACAAAAATTCAAATATAATGCTCACAGAAATGCTGGAAATTGTCCTCATTCCTAAACGTTTGGCCTCCCCGAAATCGGGGCCCTAGGCTTAAGCGTTTTTAGCCTGGGGTAAATCCGCTCCTGGTTGGGGCCTCTTACATTTTGACTGGGGCCCCTTGTCTTTTGAACAAATGCTATTGTTTTATTATTTTAGTGTGGCGTATTATCTTCATAATCTAAATGCGTTAAAATATATCAATAATCGCAATCTCATATAGCAAACCAAACTAAGTTTCTACCAAATAATATCTAATCATTATACTGAAAATACAAAAACTCAGAAATCTTTGAAAGCGCGTAAACTAAAAGCAGGGGCATCCTCAAAGCGCATATATTGCAAGTGGGGGCCCACATTTTACACACTCTTGCACACCATGCACACTCACTAAGACCTCTACTAAGTACATCGAATTTCGCTTAACGAAAGTTCTGCACGTTACAGCCATGTAGTGAAAAATCAGTGCATCGAAATCTTTGATTAAATTGTTTTTTCGATAAAAAATTTGTCTTCAAGCCAACAATGTAATATCAACTCCAATAGACAAAGTTTTTACAATCAACAATGTGAACGAACACAAAAAACATTTCGCAATCGGCTGAGATGGTGCTGCTGAATCCACCAGACAGTTGTGAAAAATGAAGTTTCAACCTTGTTTCAAGAGGTAAATATAATACCTTCCGTTAAAAATTGTTCAAAAAGATACAAGATAATAATAAATTGAATCTGTAATGAACAGTTGCACAAAGTAAATTAAATCAACTATTTATCAAAGATAACGTTTAGTATAGTGTTGCACAGCAGCTGACTGTTTGGAATGTTGGATAGTTCATTAGTAAATGATCAAAACAACAAATTATTATTAATTTCATTTGAAAAAAGGCATGTTTCGTATATTTAGTTACACAAAAGTTAAGCCAGAGCAACGCAAATTTCATGTGAAACCACGTATCCCAAAGAACAAGCATCTGGTGCACCCTTGTACACCACAACAGGGCGCCACATCCTTTGAAAATTCTGGTACACACAAGGGTGTACTATATGTGCACCCGGTTGGCAAGCATATAGATCTGGGTCGACTGGCAGGGTTCCAAGCTTCCAGTCCTGCGCGTCGCAGCGCCACCTAACCTCTGCAATATTTTTTGTTTGTGCGTAAAAATACTTTTCTCACGATTGTTATTTGTTTGATGCAACAACGAGGTTTTCTTCCTTACCCTGTCCAGGCCCATCTCCTTTCCCCAATGTGCTCAGTGTACTTCGTAGGAAAAAGTGAAAGAAGCTGATGAAGCTGTCACGAAACCTTTCCAAAAGCGTCAATATTTCTGGCTCCAGCGAAACATCCAATCGCAACGAGTGTTTCACAACCGTGAAGAGCAGTGATGGAGTCAATTCATTTTTGGCAGTTGCAATTATCATTGCAATTATTTCTCACTGGAAAATTTCAGTTACAATTATAATTGCAATTACATCACGCTGGAAAATTTCAATTACAATTACAACATATAGATTTGATAACTTCTGACAATGAACATTTTTATTAAGTAAAGGAAAAATTACAATGGAATTTCTATGGATTCAAATACAATATTATGAAGTGCAATCACATGACTTTTTGAAAATTCTCATTTACAATTAAATTACAATTGTTTTGTAGAATTGTAATTAGTTACAACTGACTCGATCACGGGTGTAGAGTCCATACCTAGTGCCAAGCACATGAGCCTGACATAAGCTAGCTGACAGATATATGAATGAGTAGATAGCTAGTACAAAACCTTTTGACAAAGTTGTGTTGTGAATCGCCAAAGAGTAAGTTTTGATTCTTTCAGCGCTGAAGCAGGCGCACCAACTGCTACTAAAAAATTCGCCTTGATTAATTTTGTAAGGTACAGTAATAGGGTGATATTTAGATTCTGCTGTTTTTACGGCTTCTATCATGTTAACCCTCGCAACAGATTTCGTCCGAGTTGAACGCCGAAGTTAGGACAGTTAAAGTAGCCGCACATTCAACTTCAGTAAAGCGTCCATATATTTCATAAAGAAAGGGCAAGGGAGCAGTGGAAGTTGGAGGAAAGCCGACGCATACTGTTTGAACCAGGGGTGGGCAACATTTTAATTCCATGCGCCAATTTTTTCACGCTTAATTCAGATGCGCCAGACAAACATTCACTTCTTTTCAGTCCTGTAAAACGTGTGGTAATATAGACATATTTTGAAGTTATATTAACATATATTTATTTGAAAAATATATGTTTATCTGATATAACAAACACATAAACAAGGCTAACCCAATTAATTAAATAATGATGACAGATGTAGCAGCTGTAGAGGAAAAGATCTCACGCAACACTTTTTAATTTTCATTGATAATTTTACTTCAGAAAGTGCTAATAGTAATATATGGACACAATTAGCAGTTTTAAATGAAAATAATTTTATACACAGGCAAAATAAAAAAATGACTTTAATGTGACTTTTGCCTCCGCTTTACTTTCACCAAACCAGTGATATTAGTAGTTAAATTCGTAACTGAAAGCAACAGATAGTTCTTCAAGTTGGAATCGGACAGTCGCGACCTCAGTTGGTTTTTGATCATTTTCATGAAAGAAAATAACTGCTCGCGTCTGTACGTAGTTCCGAAGAGGCAGGCATAACTCTGGGCAAATTTTCTCATTTTTGGAAAATGTTCACATGGCAATGATCGCCAAAAAACAATCCTTTCCGACACACTTGGCAATAAGGAAAGTTCACCAAACTTCATTTTCAATACTGAATTTGCTTTTAGTTCAATACGTTCCATTTGCATATTGCTAGGCATCTTAGAATGTTATGTTAAGTGAAAATGGATTTATAAATGCAAGCATGCGGTCTTCTTCAGAAAAATCACTAAAACGACTATCAAAGACCTCTCGTAGTACTTTGATTTTTCAATGATTTTTGCAAAGTTGGCAATATTTTCAACACATTCACCTTGTTCTTTTAAATTCCTTTTTATAGCTGAGAAATAAACAGTTTTAACTTCATCTTGAATGCATCAATGCATTCAGTGGCGTACGCAGAAAATTTTCATGGGGGTTTCATTCAGTGACATATAGTAGTCATTTGTATTTGGTGTGCGCTCTTTTTTATGTCACAATTTGACGTCATATTCATGTTTCCACACCAACGTTTTGGCGAAGTTTGTTGACATAATTTGCATATTTTTCTACACGTACTCCCCTTAATTTATGTGTCATTGCACTGAATATAAACTATCAGCGCTCCAGGTTACGATATTGGAGGAAAATACACTTAACGCTACGACACAGCAGTTCATAACTGCAAAATTATCAGGATGCGCGTTAAAACAGTGGATGCGCGTTAAAACAGTAAAACACACTCACCAATGCGTCAGAGCAATTTACAACTGCAAAATGAGGCTGCGCTAACAATGTCTTGTTGAATACGTGCAATCGAGCATAGAAAGTGTGCGGTTGGACTGGCTGGAGCACACCCCTGTTGCAAGATCTAATCTTGCTAAGCTACACAAGAATTGCGAATGCGCAAGAACACTTTCAATGTTTTGTTATCTACAGACGTTCAGCAACCTCTTAGTTTTCCTTTTTCCCTGCTGAGAAATTATCAAATGCCTGAATGCTTCTATTTTAACAACTGCTGTTTTTGAGCTCCTGCAGCAGTTCTGTCATGCTACAGAAACAGGTAATGTAGCCAATGCGGTCAGCGCTTGCGCTGATCAGCCACAGTAGACAAAATAAAGATAATTGTTTCGGATGAAGTGAACTACCGCAGAACACAATCTTGAACATGCGCAGCGAACGAAAGGTCTGCAAAAAGTGGTGAGATGGTTTCTGGATGCAGACGATAACCCAGATTCCCACCAAAACCAATATTATTACTTTTTGGCCCATTTACAATGTTCCTTGAAATTTGCATGCAAATTTATTCCGTGGTGTTTGTATCAAGTTGACAAATTGACAACCAAAAAGTATGCGAAAACAATTAATCTCCTTTGCGCAGGTAATAAGCTAGGAAAAAGTTTGTCTTTGTCCTGCAGTTTCTAATTGAGGTAATTTACATGGTTGATAACATCAACCAAAAATGCTCAATCTAACAACCACTGCTCATTACACAAAAGGGCCCTTTCTTTGTGCAGCTCATCTTTCTCTTCTAGAAAATCAAGCACAACGTGTTTCAGTTTCCATAATCGTCTTAGAACTTTTCCTCTAGAAAGCCAAGTTGTCCTTGCTAGAAAGGACGTGCAAGAAAAATAAAATCAATAAAATTGATGAGTAGGCGTTGACTACTTTCTGGTTATCAAAAGAATGTAATGCGTCACTTCTAAGCATCCAATGCGCCAAGTATGGCGCATGCGCCACAGGTTGGCCATCCTTGATCTAAACAATCCTGTTGATTTTTAAAACGTTTGTGAAGCAGAGGCGACATCGTAACCGCTGTGTTGTTTTTGTTCACTCTTGTGTACATACGATGTACAAAGTGGTTCGATGTACAGTTCGATAAAGTTGATGTACAATAGTTTAAGGTGGAAACTTTATTTCTAAAGCTTTATTTGATTCATCAGAATGTCTTGACTTTTGCAACTCATTCGTTTACGATTTTAAAACTTACTGGGTCATAATTTGGTGACAAGCCGATCGATTGGAAAATGGAAGCTTCTTTTAATGTGCACAACATGTTTATCAGAATGCTTTGCGGTGGAAGCTAACTTGGAATTTTTCTTTGCTCCCTGTAAGTGTTCATAAGTGTTCAAATGCTTGGTTGTGGACTGACTTTCTCCTTGGTTTGCAAGGAATTTGCTCTTGTACGCGATTTTGCTCTAGGATTGACTTACTTGATTGCTTGTTTTGTAAAAATTTGCTTTGTAGCTTGCCATTCCTATTTAAAGATTAGAGCGAAAGACATCGGCACAGCTTGGTTGGGGTCAGATAGCCTTCGGGTTTAAATGAGATGATGTCCTTTTTTCACCTTACCCTATGAACAATTGCAAGCGGTATGCGAACTGCACAGAAAGACGTTTTAACGATAAGAAAACACATAGACATAAAACAGGACCAATCGCTGACCAATCGCTCGAGAATGTGCCTGTGTGACGTTGTGGTGAACAGAAGCAGTTAAAAGCAGTGGGAAACGCCAGGAAACGTAAAACGGGACTATCGCAAACGCAGGTATCTTTATGGTGAGGCGAAACACTGGCAGGTGATGCTTAGACTGCAGACTTGTTCAGCGACTAGTGATGTGTAGAGGTAATGATAGTTGATGGCCAGGCAACTGTTTATGTAGTTTTAGGTTTTCATATACAATGGTGCTAAGACCACAAGAACTTTGCTTTCAAAATGAAAGATCGGTTTGAGGTCGTTATTTCTCAGTTGTTTCACAAGAAATTTGAGATAGATAACTGACTGTTTTGCATTTTTTCGCTGTGAATGTCGAATTACATTTTTGACGCATGATACTGATGTTTACTAGGCTGCAGCACTGAAATTCTATAGTAACGTTTGCTATCATGTTGTTTTCATTTACTAACATTTAGATTTGGTCGTTAATTTGTACATTTAATCATCCGTTTTGCTTCTCAGTTTTTCGTTAATTTAATTTTACATTATTTTTACTTTAGCACATCTCTTTCCTTTACTAAATTTTTTTTGTATATTTGCTCACTTCTTTGTACTTCTGCAAACAGCATTATGTAGTTTAACAGCAAAACACGACGTATGTTGATTTTTTAGGAAAATATCGTAAAAGATGAAGAATCTTTCAACCAATTTTGCATAGGGGTACTTCCTAGCGGCGTTTGATTGACATAAACGAAAAGAGGTTTTCAAGTTTTCTATATCACGATTTTTCATAAAACAGAGAACTTGCTTAATCGTAGCGAAGGTTTATAAAGCATCTTTCCGGGAAATATCATTTATTGTTGATTTATTCTTTCCTGAACTTATTGTTGGCATCAAAATTGCGTCAACAACACCGACGACCTCGTGCGCATGTCATTGGCTGACCATTGAATTCACTGAAACATGGTTTGTTTTTCAGTCACACTTGGATGGACTTCGTGTTTTTCATGTGTTGAGCGAAGAACGCCATGCTTGTTCGCATGGTCGCTGTTGTGTTTAAGTTTTGTTAGCTTCAGTGTATGTCTCTTCGCGTTTGTGAGAGACTGTGTCACACTGATAGTGATAGATACTACTGAAACGTCTGAGTTATGCCTCTACGTTTCGTAGCGGGCCGTTATTTTTGTTACGAAATAGCCTTTCAACGTTTCCCCTCCAAGCATTGCTTACAGATTCACGGACTGACGATGCGTAGTGTTTACGTGAAATAGATTTCCTATTAGAAATTTGCAAAGTTCCTTGAAAATATCTTGCTTGACCCACATGTGGAGAGTACACTCTCTTCACGTACTTGAAACCACATAGAGCTTCATTTTTCGTGCACTACTGTAAATTTGGTTGATAGTTTTATTAAAATTCATTAGTGCTGTTGTTCTTTTGAAGGACCATGTCTGTAGAATCGTAAAATCTGAGACCGTTTCTCACTTCCGCTCTGGTGACGTTTGTAGCTTCTTCTGAAACTTTCAACTGTTCGGAAAAATCGCTGCCCGCATGATGTCATACCCACGTGAAGCAGAAGCCTCAAACAACATGTGCGTTGTTCGAATATCAGCTCAGCCAGGTAAGTGGGCGAGTAATTACTGTTCACCATCAGATAAGCCGGTATAGAGCAGACGAATTTTGTTTATAACGGATTTAGAAATTACTACAGCAAGAAGTGAGATGACACCGATGCAAAATTACCAAAACAGATCTTCCTTCTCTTAAAAAAACAAAAAATGAGCTTTACGGAATATTTCAATAAAAGTCACAACGAAAACTTCCAGGTTTAATAATTAGAGCCAGTTGCTTGTGATGAAAGGCCTCACTGCATTTAGCAACAAAAGCAGTGGAAATATATTAAAATTTTTTGCCAGTTTCTCGTGTTTAGCAAATGTTAACAGTGACATCATAATAGAAAACATATCCGGCTGCTCGTGACTAGTGGACGTTACTGCATTTTTCATTTGCTTGCATATGCAATACAATTTTCGTACCCAGTTTCCGGTCATTTTTCAAAATACATTGAGAACACATGGTGCAAGGGTATAGTGTTATTTGTCAGACAGTGGTACTTCAATCTTTTGAAAACGCAACGTAAAAGTAACGTTTGCTTCATAACATTTTGAAAATTAAGCATCACTTCATGAAAGAGTATGTTTTATATTTCCTTTTCAAGTAAAATTTTATTTTTATGTATAAAGGACGATGTAGCACAGTTTTCTTGAATTACACAATTACTGCAACATAAAATATGACAGCCAAAGCCGTTTATACGCTGGAAGGATCAAAATGACTTGGATTTGACAAATTTGTTATTACGCTTTCACTTTGGGTTTCCTATTGTTTTTACGCTGTAGTTGATTGTGCTCTTGGACAAAATGGCGGAAATTTTCTACCCAAGTCAAAAACGTCACCTTCGTCGGTTTTGATGCGAAAAGAATTATTTTTCTCTCTTAACAACTTACTGTTTCACGCTGTACGGTTTTTATTTTTTGTGTTTATTTGCCTGTGCTAAGACGAATTTAAAATTATTTTTGTAGAGCTTACCAGCAAGCGGTCACATCTGTCAGTAGTGGCCTCCATCTCGACATGCATGTGCGGAGTGGTGTTTTGTCTCCTTGGAATTGTGAACATTGCAATAGGTAGTGGCTTCATACACACCATGCTGATTGCTGGTGCTGTTTTGTTGTCAATAGGTGGTCTTCTTCTGATAGGGGCCTGTGCTTCATGCTTTCTGTTAAGATCACACCTGAAGAGATCAGCTCCTCAGAGGGCTTGCACCCAGCAACCAGTTGCTGTCAGACCTTCATTCAGTAATGGATACACCCAACAAGCAACGTCATCTCTTCAGCCAACAACAACCATTTATCATACACCCCAAAACTACTTTCATTCAAATGTGTGCCCTTCCCTTTCAACGAATAACGTTTCTCAGCCAATTGGAAGGTATGGTCTGCCGACGTTCCACGTCGAATCTGTGCATCAGGAAGCAACATCAGCCTGCCCAGAAGCAGAGGAGCAAAGTTTCCCCTCATTTGATCCACCGACGTACAAGGAATGTTTTGGGACAGAGTAGAGCGCCAAGCTCTAGTGCTTCAAACTCGTTTCAAAAACTTGGAGCTGCTATATGAGCTGCATAACTGATAACTGGAATATTAAAGCCAGTGCTGATTGAAAACGACCATAGCTGCCAGTTTCAGTCCAAGTTGACATATTTTGCCACACGTCCATTGCAAAACTCTACTTGGTACTGACTCAGATCGGAAAACAGTCTGGTAGGTCTTTACAGCTTTGGTTTCTTGCTCAAGCAGATATGAAGGCAAAATCAGTCTTTGGGTGTGATGCATACCTTTAAGAAAATTTAATTTGTTAAAAGTCAGGTGTTGTTGAAGGATTACGAATGCTGTATGGATTTGTAATTACAATATGCTCTTTTAAGTTAGGTATTGTTCTAGTAAATTCTGGTTTTATCTTTGTTCTCATGCTGCTCGCTAGCGTTGGTTGCCAATGCGAAGTAATTGAGAAAAAACTTGTTTAAGATATCCTTTCATGTTTCGATTGCAACTTTGTGATGCCGGATTCCATAGCTGTAGGAGCAGGCAAATTTAGGGGTTGTGAATAAATTTTTCCCAAAATTGCCTGAAAACGTTTTGTGCGTCAAACATTCCATGAAGACCAAAAAACGACATGGAGAGCAAAAGCAGAGAAAAGAGTTTCGACTGGGATCGCGTCCATGTTTTACATCATGTAAATAGCTACCAAGAATCCTTGTATATTGAATTTTTAGAATCGTAGTATATTAATTTAAAAACTAACACCACGAATGATGAAAACGTAAACTTCCCAACTGTTTATCATCATATCCTAAAACATGAGTGAAATTTATCCTTTGTTTCACTTCCTTGCGATTGTCATCTTAATGCCGGTTTTAGTGCCTGTTGGTTTGTTAGCTCGCCACTCAGTTTATCGTATTATTGATCGCTATTTGCCGCGCAAGTTCACACTATTTATTGCTTTACTATATATAGTAACATTTTGTACATGTTTCTGCGCAGGTTTTGCGCTATTTTATTGCGTTGCTATACATTGTCACCTCCCGGGGTTTCATTTTGCACTTCTTAACCGCCACGTTCACTGTCGCACACTGTCAGTCATCTCCTATAATGTGAAGGTCTGATTTACGTGTTTGTCTTTACGTCACTAAGAAAAGAAATGGAAACGTATGTTAGTTTGGCCATCCAGGGTCTCGCGCTAAACAAGACTTATATCCTCTGCAGTCTCCAAGTCCCCCAAATTGAAATACGAAACACTATGAACTAGTGGATTTTTTGTCAAATTTGAATGTCAAGCCCCCTGCACGAACGTAAAGTCCCCCGCACAAACGTAAAGTCCCCCTATTGACGACTTTCTAGCGACGGTTCTGATCCTCTGACTGTATTATTCACAATTCTGCTCTTCTTTCTCTTCTTCTGCTGTTTGGTAATGCGCTTAAACATTCTGTAAAACTTGGACAAACGTTAAAGCAAATTTTACTGCGCAACAAACGAAATTGAAAGGTTGTTCTGATTTCGTTGCCTCTGAACAGATTTTGCATTGTTCGAAAGCAATGCGCGAAATAATTGGAGTTTACCGGATTATATAATCTAAGCAGAAAAGTAGCGTAATTTTTTTCCCATTTTGCAAATACAGTTGTTTTTATGTTTTACAATGATAATTGCTTGTGCTTCGTCTTCTACAAAGTTTGCGCTTTCTGCATTTAACGTGCAGTTATCTGGATCCTGGATGATATTTCAAATGTAGTCCTCAGCACGTTTTAAGCCATGCAGCGTTCTCCTAAAGAGAATTTTACACTGAGACACCGTTTGTTTTAGTGAGCATGAATATTTCAAGGCTGAGTTAGCAGAGTCCTAAATGACTAACAAACTTTGTGAATTAGAAGAAGTATAAAACCCTGTTCAGAATATCAACAAAGCACACATTTAATTCAAGTCGCTTCTTGTTTTCGTGCCTTTCCAAAGTTTTAGGATGTTGCAAGTGCACGAGAATAAGATTTCACGGGGCAAATTGTCTGGTGGTACTGCGAAACGTGGAAGGAAGATGGTGTTGGACCAGATCTAGGTTCCCAACCTGGGGTACATTTACCTCTACGGGTGTATTTGCCTATCTGAAGGGGTACATTTATTGTACAGCCGCAACAAATTAACTCTGAGACATAAAAACGGAGTCTAACTTTTGACTATAGCTTCAAATATTTTAAAGTTCTATTCAAAATTCAGTGCGTTTTTATTATTTTACTCAGACTTTTTGTCATAAGACATTTTAGGCGTGCATGCTCATCTGTCGAAATGCTAAAGTGGTATATGGTCAGAGAAAGGTTAGAACCCCCTGTGTTAAACCCTTGCTCAGAACCGTCGCCAGAACGTTTTGAATAGGGGGGATTTGCAGTTCTGCGGGGGGGCTTGACATTATATTATTAACCAAAATTCCACTTACAGTGTTTCACCTTTCAATTTCGGGGGCTTGGGGCTTTGTTTGGGGGAGCTAAGCTCACCAAAGCCCTCCCGTGGCGACGGGACTGCCCTTGCTTACATATAAATAATAACGAATGTCCAAATGCAAAGTACTACCATGATCTCTGTCGAAGAAAGGTGTCACAAAGAATCGAAACGGACTAGAAACCGTGCGCCTATCCGTATAGACACACGGGGCTTCTTACCTATTAAACAACCATTTGCTTCGTGGCAAAATCGTTGCGAACAGCTTCTGATATGTTTAAGTTCAGTTGTGTCAGGTTCATTTACAGAAAAACCCCAAAAAGTTTTAACCTGGATTTCTGCTTTGCAATTCAAGTCCAACTTCTGCCCTTCCTTGCGTCCACCCCTTGGTGACATTCTGGCGTCACCTTCCTCAGTGCATTCACAAACAATTGAAAGATAACGTTTGTTTGTTGCATTTTTCCTCCAGTATTCCAAAAGAAAATAAACATGACGGATGTAACGAATTCCGTTCATAGTTTTTACAGGATCCTTTGTCGCGCTTAGTGCAGAGAGTGAATGTCGATCTTTGGTATTCAGACGAACTCGGCGTCATCACCTCTCGTCATCAGAAAAGAACAGCAGTGACGCACCTCGAGTCAAATGAAAAGTTTCGCCCCGGCCGTCAAGCTGTGAAATACTCCTCAGCGCCACTGATTATGTTCATTGAAGCAACGGCGTGAACTACTGAGATCCCACCCAGCAGCAGGCCTGTATCCACGTTTTAAGGTTTGGTGAGGCAAAATACATTTTTAGAGGGGCAAGGTTTTTATTTTTATTAGATGCTTAAAACAAATTTTTCTGGGCACAACACATATTGGTGGGGCACAAAAAATATTTATGGCATTGCCTCCAAAAATATTCGGGGCACTGCCTCGAATGCTTCCGGTGGCTACGACCCTGCTCAGAAGTGGGGGATAAAAAAGTTAAATAAAACTCACGTGACGCACCACGTGCACCTACGAGCAGATTTTCGAGTCCAGTGAAGGTGAAGGAGCAGCTCTGTTGTTCACGTGTTCACCGTGTCCAGAACTAATGTCATCAACTACGTCGTGCTTCCACTGGAGCCAAAAAACGCCGTAGTGGGTTTATACAGATGCAACTGGTGCACACCTTGTGCCTTCCTATATTCACCGAAGATAAAGTTCATGTCCTCGAGAAACCGCATGGTTTGAAGCTGTTCTTGTTGGTCATAGTTCACGCGTAGTCTATATGCCTTCTGAAACCTGCATCTCCGATTCAGGTGCTTGTTCAATACAAATGCTACTTCTATTGACAGCAAAATATTTATGTTCTACTGAACAATACAGTTAGGAATGACTCATGAGTGAATTATCTGTTGGTTACTGAATTGCTTCTAAACAGCCAAAGACTATTTTCTCAGCTCTTTTAGTCAATAACAAAAACAACGGTAAAATGACAAAAACAAATCCGTGTGAAATACGTCCACTGATGAAAAAGTACAGCTTCCTTCAACCCCTGATGACCCATCGGCACGAGAATGTACTTCAGTCACGTTGAAAGGCAATGACGCAATCAAACCTAGTGAAGCTTGACGCGATGAAATTTTAAACGAGTCTGTCACAAAAACACGGGACTGCAACGTGAGGAGAAAGACGACCAGGTGGTGCGGGTACTTGTTTCACTGCAAGAAGTGCCTGGACTGGAAGGACTATTGCAAAGTTTTAGGCTTTAGCTGTAGATAGTTCTGTGATTAAAATATTTATGACCATTCTACTTTTGAAATTAGTTTGAGGTTCTTTCAAGAAGGTGTTGTGAAAAATGCTTGATTGCTGACGCATAAATTATTTTGCTTGATTCGCACTAAATGTTTTGTAGAGTTTATTATATCTACTTCGATTAAGCTGATACAAATTGCTAAATGAGCAAACCACTCATAAAAGTTATAAAATTGATACTGAAATTTGTTAAATCAAATAAATAATATGATCAAGTTTTGTTCCAAAATATTATCCAAGACAGCTTGGAACGTAACTAAAAAATAAAAAAATTGAAATATTTTTTCTGCTGATTCAGTTGAGTCATTCGATTTTTAGTCGGATAATCATTGTTTGAAGCATTGGAATCTTTTTGAAAATTTTCTTTCTCAACAAAGTTGAAGGACTACATATATACTTTTTGCGAAAAGATTTTGAAAGCAACAATCCGTGAATGGCAGATTTTACAGATTATGGACCTTTACAAATAAAACTTTACGCTGTTTGAAAACAGCAGAACTCATTCAAGAGAGTAGGAAGCATTGCGAACGAAACTGTGAAGAATTTACTAGGTCTGTTTACACATTTTTGACATTGGGGCCGGTTTGCCCTTCTGTGGGTTTTGCTTCTGGGCTAAAGTGTGTGGAAGAAACCTTCAAGATTCGTTAACCATTAAAAACTTGGAACAGAAGCGTTATGATCGTAACTTACAAGTCACAACACCTTTGACTGTTTGAAATGCAAAAAAACATTATTCCGAAATTGTTTGCAGAAACGAGCAGTGTAGTGTTTAATATAATCCAGCGTTGGTGAAAAGTATATCGACTTGTTCCAAGTTCGCAATTCCTCAAATATAAGGTTTCGCAAGCAAAACGCACGTACATGACATCCCAATCAACAGGAAGGGAGGCTTCGAATCAATCGAGAGCTTCCCGAACAACTATTCAACGAGGTAAGTGTACATGTGTCAACAACCAATCAATTTGTATTTTTTCGCGATATTAATATACGTCATCGTTCAACAAAAACAATTACGAGGATTGGCGAATTGACCGCATGGTCTGCAAGTCAACCAACCCTAAAATTACTCTTTTCAAGTACTTTTGACGTCTTTCATCCAAAAAATGTTGTTGAAAGCGCTCATGCATGGCATAGTTTCTCTTGTAAAAGTTACCAAGTGGCAAACAGCAAACGAGCCAAATTTTGACAGTGGACAGCCTTGATTTGCCAAGCCAGTCACCAGCAATTTCCTGGTTACATATTAAAAACCACAACTAAGAAACCTGGCAGATCAACTGTCTGTTAAGTTTTAAGACAGGTCCCACCATGCAGTAAGAGAAATGACATCGACGCAGTGTTTTTCATCAGAGCATCACTAATGACCGTTCATATTGCGGTGGTAGGTTTTTAACACAAGAGAACCAACAACAGGTAAGCACGTCAGCGCTTTATTTCGGAACAAACATTGATTATAAGGGTAATAATACGACCGGCTCGCTAGTTCTGTTGGCAATGGATATACTTCGACAACAACTTATTTCTGATCAACAAAACTGTACTCAAAACAGCCTACGCAACAAAGCACCTGCAACCTGGAAAAAGATTGCCATTTGTCATATCCTCATGTGAATTTAGATTTCAACTAAAAAGCGAAATTATTTTTCACGTTTGTTGCTACTGGAAAGGATGCATATTGCAGCAAACATATTTTTAAACTTGGAATGTTGTGTAGTAATATACTGCCCAAAAGGGGGTCATTTAAAATACACTGCGATTGCTTGATGGGACATATGTTCTTCATCTTCCGTTTTGACCCACCACTGTTACTGATCTAACGGTTAACCGTTCTCATCCGCCTTCTTGCAGCAAGTTGGTTTCCTTATACTCTGTTATATGAATAGCGTTGTCTACTAAGTCAAAAAACAGAGGATGTATTCTTGTCATAAATAATCAAAATCCCTACAAATTTTGAAGTTTAACTTTTTTATTTCAATTTTGTTTTGACAAAACAAATCTAACATGAACATCTGTCCAAGCGAAATTATTTTGGACTGATGCAAGCTAACCCATTCACCTTGTTCGCAATTTCTAACTGATGATGTTGATTGTGACAATTTATCAAAATGACTTTTGTTCTTCCAGAAATTGCTTCTAGAGAAATGGCACTCATTCACCATTAAATGAAATTTGTTGACTGTGAGTTTAAAATAAATCACCAACCTTATAAAGCCTACACGTTCCCTATTTTCAAAATGGCAATCTTCTCAAAGGATCAGCGCTAACACTGATTGTCTACACAGTATAAGCCATTAGTTCCCAACCAGGAGTTTGAAACATCATTCCAGGGGTGCGAGAATGGTCTGTTTTTCTAACAAGAAATTGATAAGTTTATTAACGTCCTGCCGCTTTTTTGTTTTCTTTTGCAATGAATTTTAGACAAAACTGCCAGTTTCGTACAATCTACAGTAAGTGTGATTCGCGTAAATATTTACTACGATCTTTCCTTAATATTTACGAGCTTGCAATAGTTTTTTCTCGAATGAACTTGGCAATGTTTTTGTGTCGTGATAATTACTTTGCTGGACAATTCTAGGATAGTCTGAGGCAGAACCGTCGCCACAAAGTTTTCAATAGGAGGGCTTTACGTTTGTTCAGGGGGGCTTGACATCTTGAAATTTGATTATAACACCTCTAATTTTTAGTGCTTCATAATTAAATTTTGGGGGCTTGGAATTTTATTTGGGGGGATAAGCCTCCAAAAAAACCCATGGCGAGGGGAATGGTCTAAGGGTAGTAAATACACGAATGGATTCAGCGTTTCATCATTCTTAGTAATTTGTTATGAGGTGAATCGATGGTGAAGTACAAGAAAAGAGTTGTGAGCACTGCCTTTCATCTTGGAGCGAATTGTTGTTCTGGTGAAAGTATTTTGTTAATTTGAAGAGACGTGAAGGTCTGCTTTACGTGATTGCGAGTGGAGAAAATAACAGAAACTTTTCTGCTTGTCGTCATAACTATTCATGACGTCAATTAAGACGAAATCTAGAAATCGCTTGAATGCATAGGCAGACATGCGTGTTGCTATCAGCAACAAAATTCCACTTTTAGAAAAACTCATAAGCAAGAAACAGGAACAACATAATCATTGAACTGAATTACCTTAGCAAACTTCAGGAAGTCAGCCTTTTGATTTTATTAAGTGATTGTTTTTGTAGAGCATGTACAGTACAAATGTTAATCTGTGTGATCCGGTCTTGTCCATATCTTTGATTTTCTTTACATATTAAAAATTATAAATACTATACCGTAAATATTTTAAAACTAATTCTTGATTATAAATTTTAAGGGGTGCAAGGTCAGAACAAAATTTTTGGGGGTGCAGGAGTAAAAAAATGGGGTTCCTGGTCTAAACGAAGCATGCCTTTTCATGAAGCACAAGCAGATGAATTAGCTGCAGAAAGAACTATTTTTTCCATACGTAAGTGGCTGAAAAATTTGGGTCCAACGTTTCTGACAAGGTTCAGAGTTTTTGTCTTTTGCTTTTATCTGCGTTTTCGCTTCACGAAACCTTTGCTGCCGCTACAAAGGAACGCAGTTGTTCGCTATGTGGGGGGTTACTTTTTCATTGCTTTTGTAGCTGCCAAGTGACCGTAAAATTGGCTTTTCAGGTGCTCGCCGCCGACCGCAGAAGAAGGTCAAACTCTTCTGGGCCAAGGTGCTGGCCATGCTGGGGATCCTCATTTGCTTATCCGCGGTTATGTTTACTGTGTTCATCCAACAGTCAACCTTGAAAATCATTGGCGGAGCTGGAATCTGTGCTGGGTTGGTTCTTTTTGTCACAGGTTACATAATGTGGCAAAACAAAAGAATCCCTCGTAAGCCTTGCCTTGCTCGACGCGGGGCTCTTCAGGAGCCAGGTATAACATCGTCTTCAACACACACAGCCCATGGACACCGAATCCCGGTCAACGTTTACCCAGCAACCACTGTCTACCAAACGCCCCCAACAAGCAACCAACCATATGGGTTCCTCCCACCTTCCAGTAACTTTATTGCTCGTCCGACCGCACAACATTCTCCTCCTCCGTTCAATGCAAACGACTGTCAACATATTGTTCCCTGTTGTCCTTCACGGCAAAACGAAGCAAACGAATCTGCTCCACCTTCTTATGAAGAATGTGTTGCAAAATTATAACTCACGTCATCACTCACGTGATTGCTCACGTGCCTTCACTTTGTTAAAAAAATCTCTACCAATTCGTTGTTTCTCTTTGGATCAAAGCATTTGGGAAACGCAACACTTCACGACATTTTGTTGACAGCAACACATCTAAAATGTAAAACTGAATGCATCAGATATTGTTTCTTTCGCGCAAACTATGAGACACTCTGGTCTACATTATGACAGAATAAACGTTCGACATCGGATAGATATGACACTTTTTGAGTACATACGTTAACACCTAATCCGCTACCGCTACTAATCGAATACTACGCAGGTTCCATAATTAAACTGGGACACAATGGGTGAGACGTGAGAGTGTGTCGAACTGCTTTTATATACGTGGAAGTGTTGCAGTATGTAAGATTAAGTTGACAGAAATCCATACCCTAGTAGTGTGCTAAGCAAGAATGACCATTGCAGTAGCATTATCATTTTTTCAATTACCTTGTATTACGTGATTTTGTCAATTTGCCTTTTGGTTTTTGCAAGTTGTTTCTCCTTTTGTTGATCAGTAGACATTTGAAATCAACCGTTTTACCCAGTTGTTAATGCATTGCAAAAATGTTATTTGTTGCATTTGACTTAAATTTGTGAAACGTTGGAGTTAAGCAATGATGTTTTGCTCAAATGTACGTTGTGTGCACCAAATGAACGTAGTGTACATATTGCAATCTTTCGATATTATGACGCAAAAGGATTGTATGTACTGTATTTGCAAAAGAACTGGAATGAACACTTTTGCTCTTTTTAAGATAATAAGTTAACCGGAGCAGTTTTTTGTACGGTAATTTAGACTTTTTCCGTTGTTCACTGTATTTGCAGTAGTCGAGTATTGTGAAACGCTGTATCAAGCAAGAGGTTATTGCATATTTGTTGCGGCTGGTGAGTGTGTGTGGCCCATTATTCTTCAAGTAAAATCAACCTAAATATTAGGACGTCTGACACATGATCGATGGTAAAAGAGCGAATGACTGATACAGCATTTATCACGCAAAGTTCATTCTTGGCACGCAATCAGTTACCTATTTGGCTGTGTACGTGTATCAAATTATAATCCGCTTTGAGCGTTGTTTACTCTTTAGACATCTCTCCTGCGCACACTTGGTTCAACTAGGACTTGATTCTTGGTTGGAACCACTTGGATTCAAAGATTCAACAGTTTTATTTTGTGCCCCTACACCGTTACGGATAACCTAAGGAATTCTTTTATCGTTGTTTAAATGCTGTTTTGCTGCGGCATCTTTCGCAAAACTGTGAGTAAAGGCAACATATCTTGCTCCATTATTTTTATTTCAGCCGTTGCAGCTTATTTTCGAATTTCGTTCTGTGCGCTTGAACTTATTTCGTTCAACTAACTTCTTCATTGTTTGTCTTTTTCGCCCAAATTAAACAAAGTCTTTGCGCATGCGAAGTTAACCGTTTCAAAATAATATTTTATTATTAGCCCAATGTGATACGAGCGTGATAAAGAAGACTAATGGACGCCTTCATGAATCTTTTTCAGGTCTGTAAATTGTCCATCAAATGTTCATTCATTCATTCATTTTAATGCCAGCTTTTCCTTTGGGGAGGGACGCGGGGCGGCAGTCCTAGGAAGACTCGGAATACCCCTGATGATACAAAAGTTGCTGTGTAACTGACGCGAATGGTGCGCCCAACGGTATAATTTAGGTTGCTACTACCATGAAATGCGCAAAAACAGTCAAAAGCATCACGCATCGGTCGTCGCGCCCGTCACCATGGGCAGCGCTCAGAATTTAGGCAGAGGGACCGGTTCGGAAAATCCGCGACAGTATACGCAGGGCCTCCTAGATAGACAGGGGGCCTTGGTATACGCCACCAGTTATCCTCAAGTGGAGACCACACGTTGCGCCCTCTTCGCACCTGGGAAGGCAAATGGGAACAGCGCAGAGTCTATCAAATGTAAGTCAGGCCCACTCCCCGTAAGTCAGGCCCACGTCTATCAAATGTAAGTCAGGCCCACTCCCCGTAAGTGAGGCCCACTCCCATGCAACACGTGCTGCCACACGAGGTGGATACATTTGGCAAATGGCTTCGACAGTCAAAGCCAAAAGATCTCTGAAACACCTTGG
>JGI24159J19872_10001473_pt1 | contig 25997 bp, 16 predicted proteins | sample Ectturendosymbi4_FD_19872 | JGI IMG/M metagenome (IMG submission 19872)
TGTTATCGAAACGTTTGCAAGATGTCAGTTGTATCGTTTGATTTGGCCGTAGTATTTATTATAAGGCTATTTAGCACTTCCGCTTTTCGTGTACCAAATTTCAAACAAAGTGCAAATATTTTGTAAAGGTAACAGATTTCTGTTAAAAATAGAATGAGCCGTCTTTATTGTTTGCCATAAAGTTTAATGGATTGTAAGAGACGTGTCAAAAAATTTTTGTGGTTCTGAAAACTTATGCGCCTCTCCGCTGCGCTCTTGTGGCTCGAATGTAACTGCTGATGCACTTGATTATTTGCAAAGGACACTTCACTGAATTACATTCTGAATAGCTACAGACTGCCGGAAAATTTTTGTGGGTAAGGTTGAAACAAACGCTTGAAGAGTGCATGAAATGTGGTTTTCAGTGCAGTTACGGGTAGTCTAAACTATTTTTCAATCAATATCTGCAAACTGGCAACGGGTAGCTGTGTATGATTGCTTTTGACCATATAACTCAAAGTTTAAAATATACAAAATGTAGTGTGCATACTGACCGGTTGACACTATTTTTTAACTTTCCAGGTTTAAGTACCCTGGAACAAACACAGCATGGATTTAACATGCTGCATAGTTTAAGGTATTGCATACAAACTGCGCGACAGGAACTTCACTTGGAATTTGAGATCTATTGGGCCAGGGCCGGCCTTTAGCCGATTGGACCGATTGCTTCCAATCGGGCCCCGCGCCGAAGGGGGCCCGGCGCTACGCCTACCAACCTACGCACAGTTACACTTTCTATTGAAGCTGCGTGTGTAGCGCCGGTGCAGGCCGCGGGACCCGCAGTTTTTATGCGTGGGGTCAGTTGTCAACGAAAATATATTGAAGCATCGTCATTCATCATAATATATTCTGGAATCGTAACAGTGGTCATTGTTTTTCAATGTGTGGTAGAGTCTTTTCAATAGCAGCAAGTCAAGGCAGAGATGGCATTAAGTTTTGAAGCTGTTTTCTGTTTCACTTGTGAGCGTTTCGTACTTAGCAGGTTATTGCTGTTACAACAGTTTCTGCCTCTTGTCCTCTGAAAGTCAAGTTTATTTCGTAATTGCAAAAATGTGCTGCTTAGTCTGTCTTTTATGGGCCTGATGCATTTTCTCACGTAAGGATCTGATGAGGCAGACTCTTTCCTTAATTTTTTTGTTGCCCTCAAGATTTACAATTGACTATCCCAGTGGCCATGGCATCCGGAGAAAGGAATTTTCTAAGCTGAAACTAATTAAAACCTATTTGAGATCATCAAACCAGCGAGAGAGCCTAAATAGTTTGACGATTGTGTCCATTGATTCCGAAATTAGCAAAGGCTGAAACTTGGACAAAGTTTTGAAGGACACTGCTAATGCTAAAACACGAAAAATAAGTTTCCCTTAGCAAATACATTTTATGTATCATAAGTTACAATAGCTTAAAGCAGGGCACGGCTCCAGATAGGCGTATAAAGTTACTGACTCGAGCTCCGGCTCCAAAATGATTTGGTCCACCGAAAATTGAAAACCATATTGTCTTATTTGTACAATTGTGTTATTACACCAGCATAGATGATATGTCTTAAAATGATGTATTTGATGGATACTGGGACATGTGCAAAAAGTTTGAGAAACCCTGATCTACACATAAACGTGCTTGGGCATCGGAAAGATTTTCTATGGGGGTGGAAATAATGAATGTTTCCAGTGGTGGTTATGAGCATTTTTCCAGGGAGGCCAACAGTGTTTAAATTTTATTTTACCAACTCGAAACGAAACGACAAAGATTTTTCAAATTTCAAAGACCAAGGCCCCCCTGTGACCCCTTCCGACGTCTATGCCAAAGAGGATAATTATGTACAAACACATACGGCAAACCACGCTCGTCCCTCAATAAGTTAACTCGCTTGCCCCAAAGGTCTGGGCTGTGTAACCGGAACCCAAATTTCAGGCTCCAGATCCACCATGTAGAAGTTTCTGCTTTGGCTCCAGCTGCAATCATCCAAAATTTCTTGGGCTCGGGCTCCGACTCCACAGCCTATCGGTCTGTTTTATTCGGCTTTGCCATTATTTTTCAGCATTATAATACAGTGTTGCACTGCAGTTTTTGCGTGATGTCCTGCTGTCACGTTTTTTGGTTTATCGATGTTTTGTTGCTAAGTTACTATATCTTACCTTTGCCGAATGATTATGTCAAGCAGTGTTTCTAATTTCATTTAACACATGACCAATTATTCTGCCGCACACTGAAAAAGGTACCTGGCCAGAGAGGAGATATTGAGTGTAGCAAATTAGCAACTCATGGATTTATTGGGTGTCACGGAAATGTCCGTGAAACGGACATGGAAAGTCTCTGCTAGAGAAATGAAACTGGGGGATATGCCCGCAGACACCCCTAGCTTAGCATTACAGTTTTCGGGCCTCGTTTTTTAGCATAACTCATGATTTCTTTGGGTCTGACTTGATGCCCCTCCTCAAAAATTTCTGCACACGCCACTGAGTGCTGCGGCCCCGCAAAAGTGCTTCCAATCGGGCCCCGCACTTGCTAAGGCTGGCCCTGTATTGGGCAGACCTGTGATGGTCATTTAAGAGTTAGTTTTTAATTTTGTGTACAATATAAGGGTGTATATGAAAGCATCGAAGTTAAAGTGCTCTCATGCAATACAGAAATACTGCAAATTTTACGCATCACGAACCCAGTACTTTGCAGCACACTGCCATTGCAGGGAATCGGCTCAAAAATAGAATTATTTGATATGAACATTTTGTAATATTGCACGACCAAAACAAACCAAAAAGTGCCTTTACACATGCCTCGTCTGCACCTCAACCGGCTGATATTTTCAGGGGGTAAAATGATGTAATTTGTTACTGTACATAACAAATACATATGTCTTTGAAAATTTCGGGAGGGCATTTGCCCGGTTTGCTCCATTCTGATTGTGGGCCTGTGGCTCTTTAAGGTTGCGTTAACAGGAAGGCCTTCTGCATGCATACAGAGTTGTTCAGTTGAAGATGTTTTTTTAGTTGTATAGTCAATTGCGTTATTGCAAAACTGAAGTAGAGCAACCAAAAAACTTTTTCATTGCTGTGGAAGACAACCAGATTTTATCGATGGGTTTGCAAACAAGCGGAGTACTGCCTGTCGGTAAAATGCATTACTCAACTGTTTGGGATGTCTGAAAGCGTGGTGAAGACGACTTGAAACTTGACGAGATCGTAGGCGCTTTATCCAAAGTCCCGGGATCATAGCATCCCACGGAAGGACCTTCTTTCTGTTAAAAAATGCAGAGCTGCTCGTTCACTAGATGCAGTCTTTTTGTAAACCTTTGCAAAAGGTTGCACAGCGGCATTTTAACTTGGTACCAATTAATTAAGCACAACGGAACTGCTGCAGTTGAAAAAAGAAGTTTTGAAATTTGAATTATATCGCCAGTCTTTCTTAGCTCGACAAACTAATGAAGTTATTACACACTGAAGACCGTTAGATGAGTGACTGCCTCCACAGTGTCAGGTGTTTGTGCTGTCAGTGTGAACAGTTGCTGTGAACCACACAGAAGGCTATGAGAGCTTTTTTATCGCGGCCGGCAGCATATCCAGGTAAAAGCATTCCATACAGTTTTCCAGACACGCGAGTGCTGAAACCTCAGGAGCAAGCATGGGCGTCCGCAGGGGGGGCAAAATGGACATTTACCCCACCCTGGAAATTGGAACTAAGAAGCAAAAATTTCTAGAAAAAGTTAAATCAGCAGTTTAATTCCGGTTAGATGGGTTAATTCTTGCAATGACAGTTTGTTTGCCGATATGACACTCACACTGCACAAAAGTCAGTGCACTTACTGTTCTGGTATAATGCAGCCATTAAATTGCAGGTCACTTGATTGGCTCCTTTCGCTGCAAATGCAGATTGTGAAAGTCGGGAGCGAATTGTTTTACTATTACGCTTTGTTGCGTCACAAGAACATGGCATCTCTAAAGGTTCACTTCAAGTTACGATAGTAGCCGTTTTGCCGCATGTTATGTAACTGCTGAACGCAGACAACGTGGCAGGTAATGCAGCGAGACAGCGACTACTAATAGCGGTAACCCACGTACGTTCATACCAATGGTGGGGGAACTGCGACATATTTTGTGTGGCTCTTCTAGATAAATAGCAATCTCTCAAATTGACAGAGAGCTGATACCTCATATTTAACGTTTGTTTCATTTATCAATGTGTTTACGCGAGCTCTTAAGGCAGAGGCGGATCCGGTCAGTAAACTTAGGGGAGGCGATTTCCGTAATATTTCTGGTCAAGTCTCATAACGGCTTCGCTACTGTAAGAGAGATGATGTATACTTCACAACATTGCTATGACAAAACAATGGACGGCAAAATGGCCTTATATCGCGAATGTTGTTTTCCGGATTGTAAAAAAGTATGATGAATAAAGTTGCTTTCGCAGGTTCCAGGGGGCGATCACCCCGTCATAAGGTTAGTTTCCAGATATTCTACGCGAATTGATAACAAAGATAGTGAACCTAAAGAAGTTAGGCTACTTAAGTTCCCAGAAGAAAATTAAATTTTTTCAAAGACGCATATTGTCAAAAGCATTCTGTCATTGTCCCAATGTCAGAATGAGATCGAAACGAATGCTTTCCGCGAAGAGGTATTTGCAGGACCACAAAATGGAAGAATACAAAAATAAATTGGAGCACAACTGGAGGAGCTCCAAGCCAGATTTGACTATTTCCTATGAGTTAAAACCATGCTTTGCGTTCCTTATAAATCCATTTATCGTTAATGCAGTCACCGGGGACTATCCAGTTCGCCAACCGTTTGTCACAAACTTGTCTGCTGTAGAAACGAAACTGACTGGCTCTAAAAAAACTTTAGTCAATGCCACTCTACCATTAATTTCTGGCCACAGGTTTCAGAAAATACCCACAATTTAAAATACCTGGGTACAACTCATTTCTGTATACAGCATGACATATTGCTATGACTTTCTTCGCTGTAATGAAGTTCGTAAAGTCAAACCATCGTGCAACCCCAAAAAATGAGCCTTTGGGAGAATTAATTTGCACAGCAATAACAAGGTATTGTCCAGATTCTCGGGTACTACAGAATCAAACAAAAACTTAATAGTGACAATTGCTGTACATCATTTCCTGTAAAACTTGCATTCTTTACCTTTTTTGTGTAGACACTACAAACTGAATTTGCGGCTCGCTGGTGTTTTTGGCCTTCTGCAAATGGCTCTTACATTGAACAAGTTTGCCCACCCCTGGTTTATACTATGTGCAAAGAAATATGAGTGAAAAAGAGAAGCATTGCTGCCAACAAAGCGCATTTTTTGCAATTAATGCTCCTAAAGTGCGCAACTGCGCAGTACCACCAGATCATTTTCGCAGTGAAATCTCATACCGCGCACTTGCAACATTCCAAAACATTGGAAAAACAATAAAGCAAGGGACTCTATTTCAATTAAACATGTATTTTGTTCGTATCTTGATAAAATTTTATACTTATTCCTATAATTTACAAACTTTGTAATTCATTTAGAACTCTGCTAACTCAGTCTTAAAATATCCATGCTCAATAAAACAAACATTTGCTTCGTGTAAAATTTTCTTAGAGGGAAAACACTGTATGCAACTGTTGCCGTAACAATGGGCATTTGCTTTGTGGTGTGAAAAGAGTGAAGCGTTTTGTGTACGTCCATTTGCGTTGCATCGTCAACAACCTGAAGAGGATGAGCTAAAGATCGACTTTGCCCCCACCTGGAAAAATTTCTGCGGAGGCCCATGGGAGCAAGCTACGTTACTGAGCGCATGTGACAACAAACTGCATATGGTTGGTTCCGTTGACCTTCTTCAGATATTTATGCAAATTCAATGTCTTTCAAAGTCTTCTGCCTCTTTTGTTTGGACGAGTTGTTGCGTTTTTATTTTTATTTTTGAAAAATACATTTGGCATCTTGTAACAAATCTGTAGAGCAAATCTAACATAACGGTAAGAAAACAATTTGCTTCAAGTTGCAGTGGTTAACTTCGCTTTCATAACTGTAAAGATGAGTAGTAGATAACTATTTAATATAAAAATTCAATTGGGTTAACTGCTTGCTGCCGCGATACACTTACCGGGATAAAGTATTTGGAGGGAAATCGCAGCGATTGAGACTTGAAAGCTCCGTGTCTAAGAAATTCCGAAGAAAACCATTGTAAAGTTTGCTAATTCTTTTTATTTATAAAAAATGATTTATTTCCAAACGTGTTCACAGAGATCATTTAACTTTTATTTACTGAAAAATTTCACTGAAAAATTGTAATTGAAATCTCATAATAACTGAACAAGTTTATTTAATAAATAGGGTAATTTTTTAATTTACTTCTTTAATATTTGTTGGTCAAAAGTTAACGTGGCTCCATACAAATTAGGAACAAGCTCACATTTTAAAAAAATTCGCAGTACAATTTTTAACCTGAATTCTTTCTCTTCTTTCTATTTTGAACATACTTTACAAAAATGGTTAACCGCTGAACTTACTGCACAGGGGATTTTTCCACTTGCTTTCTGGCGGTCTCATACTGACAAGGCGAAGCATTACAATCGCGATCTTTTATTCCGGGCAGCATTCTGCGGCGACCGTCGCTTTTGAATTGATATGTTAGCGGAAGCTTTTCAAGTGAATGCAGAAAATCCTGGTGTTCGTATGCTCCAGGTAACAACATGTCACCATTTCTTGCTGTCCGTAGGCTTTTTTTTCGTCCTTCTCCTTTGAAGTTGTATGTCTGTTTGACGCGAGATTGCTCGCTCTCTTGCAAGAAATCTTTGATATCGTAAGTTCCGGGAACTGGCGTTTCCTGAAAGTGCGTAAAGAAAATACTGATGTACACTGTTCACCGCGAGCACTTTATTTTAATAGTTGCTACGCACAAGACTCCTGAAAAGGCGGTTATACGCAGGAATGCACGGCAAGTTGTGTAAATTCTAAACATGAAAAGTGCAGTTTCGTTCTTGCACCTCCCTGGTGAAAAGCGCAGCATGAGTCCAGTTCGACCAGTCTGAATGTGGGATACGAGCTTAGAACAATTTATACAGGTTGCGAATATCTTCGCAATCGAAAATGTTCCGATGCTGATCTGGAGAACGGACCCGTATTTTTATTTATTTTATTTATTTTTTGATGGGTACCCCATTCAATTAACTAAAGGTACTAGGAGAACGTTAAGAGTGAAAAGTGAAAGGAAAATTACTTTTGTTCTCTCTAGAAGTGTTGAACAGTTGTTGCGTGAACTCCACGCAGTAAAAAAAATTTAGGGGAACATTTTATGCTTTCGGAAGAATATCTTAGAAATACCATGGTATGAAAGGAAGTGGTATGGTAATTGTAGTATAAAAATAACGCGTATCAAACAGTTCTCCAAAAATCAAGAACTGATGAGAACATTAAAAACTTTTTCTATTAAAGGCTTGCATTCGAAAACTGGAAAGGCAGTTCCCCATGCCATGTATCATACAAACAGCGCAAACACCACAGTTCCTCCATTAGTCAAAAATATCATTTGAAACTTGTGTACTGTTTTACGGAAGTTTGCAACGATTCTGCACTGGTATTGCGTACTTGGGAGTAAGCCGCATGTTTGCGTTTCGCACATTACTGCAAGGTTAATGACAACGGCTGAAACATAGTCAAAGATTTTATTGTATAAGCACAGAGAGGAACGATATCAAGACGATTGCAATGTAACAAACATGGATGTAAGCACTAGCGTACGGAGGGGGGGCACTGTGCCATGGCCACCCCCATCAGACCTTAAAAATAAAAAGATGTAAAAACAGTATTGTCTAAAACTTGCTTCCAGAATGCACAAAAATGCATATTTTTAGGTGTAATTTTGCAAAATTTTTCCAGGGGCATGCCTCCGGACTCCCCTAACACTTCCACTAAAGTTGATTTGTGACGTCACACGATTGTGACGAAACTTGCCCCCCCCTCGGAAATTTTCTGCGTACGCCACTGGATGTAAGTTACACATTAATTAACCAACATACACCACAATTATTACGGTGCTATTGTTTATTAGGGTTCAATTAGCGCTGTTTACAAGGTTTTGTAATGTCACGACTGATTTTGTTTGTTTTTATAAAATTTGTCTGATTGTTTGATGCAAAATTCCAGTTTAGCCAATCAAGGGCTATATGAATGTTTCAGTAATACCTAAAAGAACTATTTGTAGGATGATTTCTATAAATTGATCTGCAGTTTTAATTCAAAATTTGGACGATTTTCAGATCGACGTCAAACAAGAATCTCATTTTACCTCAAAATATCAAATAGCGTGTGATTTTCCTTGTCCAACAGTTCCTGGTTTAATACATCAACGAGAAACACAAGATATAAAAATGGGTTTTCTAATGTGAAAATTTGGAAGATTTTTGGTTGAGCTGGAACAATCCATGTATGAATTTTCACTGGATGCCTCTTCAGTTTGCCTTGTTTTTGTGTACAGATCTGAAGGAAAAGTATCCCCAGCACTTGTACATGGTAGTGCAGGAAATTCCGCACAAGAAAGTTCGGGAGCCACAGGTCTGTGTTTTTACAAACCACTGTCGAATTAAATTAGAGATAGTTTCGATTTTAATGATTTCAGGTTCTTGTCCGGGACTCTAACTGCTTTGGCGGAAGGAACAGGACCAGAATTGGAATAGAAACATTTCAGTAATCACTCAAGAAAGCGAAGGCCAACAGATCTTTCACTTGAAGTGTGGTTTCTGCTTTTAAAACGCTTCAAATTTGCAAAGGAATGCAAGACATATGGACTCCGATACATTTTCTTAAACATCTGGCTATTGCAGTTGGACTACATGATGCAAGCATTTTCTTTACAGACTCTGCAGAACAACCGGTTGAACTACAGTTTGCATTGTCCGTCTCGCGGGACAAGATATCATTGTTCTAGAAGCTTGTCGTTTCCCTCTTTTATCCGCTTCTGGGGCACCCTGTAATTATCTGATGTTTCTGCCGAGTCATCCGTTTGACAGCCCAAAGCGTACGTGGATGCTTATTCAATACGCTGTGAAGATAGTATCTAATAAATTTAGACTATGGCCCTACAGCGATCAGACAATGGAAAAGATGGAAACCTAACCAAGACAGAGCAAATCTGCGTTATAGCATGAAGTTATATTCAATCTTTGGAGCTCGCAAGAACATCAAAACACGACCGAGAACATCAAAGCACACCTTTGTGGCAAGAACCAAATCCAAACACACAGCACAACATCGACATGCAACTACTCAGCTGCAGAGCAACAAAATGCTTTGAGCAGTGAGTAGCGAGAGGACGGCGTTAAACTGCAATCAAACCAAACACGCAAGTTACCGTCGGCGGAAACACATCAGTTGCACGTAACAAAGTAACTCAAATTCACTACAACAGAAAGCAATTTAGTGACATATTAAAACTTTACGGAAAATGAATTTGATGCTAATGGCGAATTTTGAATTTTGAATCTGAAAGTGTCAAATGAATGTATTTAGATGTTACGCACAACTGGCCTCTTTAGCATCACGATAAGTTCATTGAGCCCATATGGAAGCTTAGTGATAATATTCTTGCTGCTTGCAATTGAGATGCCTCAGGGATATTTAAATTATAAAGTTATATCTGACTCAAACTAAAACCCCCTTGCTTTGCCAATCTTCGAAACAATTTGGTGAATCTTTGAACAGAAACAGGCAACTCACCGGGTTCTCTTTCGCAAGACAGCAAATGTCTCTTTTTACAAAACACGGGAAAAACAAGAACAGGTTTTGCGAAAAAGTGCATTGCAGTGTTGGAAGCTGTTGTTTTTTCACCGCAGCAAACCACCATGCAATGGGGTATCAGACCAGCGAGACGCAATTGTTACAACAACAGGTGAACAATATGCAGTGTACGCACTGACTCGAGCGGTCGTGTAAATAACTTGCTTGTTCACCTTGACTCTGACTCAATTATACGCAGGTTTCCAGTTTTAGTAGGTTTCCTATAGATGCAACAGTCTGTACACGGAGTGATGGCAGACAGAGGCTTACCTCAGTCGAAGAAATAACAGTGATGAAGAAGCGCATTTTGCTCATTTGAAATTTACAAATATGAGCAACCCCCCACTGTACAGCCATGTCCTCTTCACTTCGCTTTTGCTTGCAATTTTTTCGGGTGATCGGACTGAAACTCGGAGAAAATTGCCATAAATGTTTTACCATCAGCCTGTTTTTAGCTGAAGTTCTACAAACATCGGCTTGTACCTTCAATGTCACTCTCCACCATTCCCGATCGCTGATTGGACGTTCGAAAATGTCTTTTGGAGTGTTTCGCCCCTGAAAATAAGTAGTGTAATCAAAAACTTTAATTTCGCTACTTGAACACTTGACTTTAATTTTCATTGAATAAGCGGACAAGCAGGCAACATAATCTGAAACAGGGCGACAAATATTCAGTCTACCAGAATTTACAAATGCTGAATTATGCGCTTTCACTTACAAATAAGGTGCAGAAATCTTTAAAAGTTTACATTAAACGATGTGAAACATTGCTTCAGGAATTAAAGGTCAGAGTATGTTTCCTGAAGAAGAAAATATCAAAGCTGTTGCTAGGCAAAAAAACAAAGTACATCCTTAATTCACATTCTTTCACCAGAACCTTCGCTGTTGCAAAATATTAGTCACTATTGAATTAACGTATAGGATGACTGTCCCGATCGATTCGAGCGAGAGACGGATCCAGCCGATAAGATTAGGGGGGCGATTTCAGTAATACTTCGTTGTCAAGTCTCATTACGGGTTCACCATGGTAAAAGAGATGAAGTATACTTCACAACACTGCTGTGACAAAACAATGGAAGGCAAAATGGCCTTATCGCGAATGCTGCTTTCCAAATTGTACAAAATCGTGGTAAATAAAGTTACTTTCGTTTGTTTCAGGGGGCGATTGCCCCAACCGTCCCTGATTTGAGTCAAAACACACAATTGCAGTTAATGGGCGGAAGGTTGATGGTTAGGAAAGAAGAGCAACACGATTTAAGTACTTTACGTAAAAATACACCTTGGCTGTGTGTCTGTCAGGAACGTAGATAAAGTCGATGATTTTGAAACAAAATTACTGGGGGTAGGGAGAGCTCACAAGATGGAATGACGTTACAAACAAAGGTTATAAAGCCTGAAAAAGTCTCTCATAAGACTTGTAGCTAATAAACAACTTGACGCTTAAAAGTCTTTACTTGATTGCGGTAGTGTGGAAAGGAACTGCTGTTTACCACACAAACATGCAAAAAAAGATTCATTGTTCACATGTGTTCAACAATTTCCTGGGAGAGAACTGCAACTACATTGGGTTTTCTGATTTAAAAAATTTTGAAAGCCTTCTATTTTCACAATTAATTTAAACATTAAATACGCATAATGCAACAATGTGAAGCAAAATAATCCTCATCTACGAAGAATCCGGAGACCAGCAGCCGTGTTAATAGAAAGTCCTGCTGTAAATGCAGCGTTTACCTTCTTGTACGTCGAATACGTTTTTATTGGCGGTAAAGCTTTTTTTTCCGAAGCGCTATTGCGTCTGCCAGAAACAACTGATGTTAATCTGTTATATTTCGTTTCTTCCATCTTTTAGCTTCTGAGCGTTTACTGAAACGCTACTCTAGGGTCAACCTGCTTATCTTAAACCTTGAATAAGCAGCGTATATGAAATTCGAGCCTCGCAGTCGGAGTTGATGAATGATATGTTGGAACACCCGCAGTGATACATATTTCAATGGGCTCAGGTGCATTGAAAAAAGACTTTGCTGAGCTGGGATTTTGACAAAGGATGCTTCCCCTAATTACATTAGGTTAACTTGCGTACTGTGAGCTTTTGCCGCTGTAGGAAAACCTCGTTTATTGTTATGGTCACTTGTTTGTAACTTGTGGCCAATTACCGCTCTGCTGGTAGGCATAAGAGTTCTGGAGTTGGGTCTTTTGACTTGACACGCTAACGGGCACTCATTTGTACAGAAAAGCACCACTCGAATAAGATTGATTGCATGTAACTTGCTTGGTGCAGTCCGAGAATGCTTTGAGTTGCCCGAACAACAGTCAGCATGTGACTTGCCTTGTGAGGCAAAAACATCGTGAAAGCGCTACTTTAATGCGCATTTATACTTTCCAGCAAATCTTACCCTTTAAGTTTAAAGGTTTTAACGTGCGTAAAATTTATGGAAAACTATAATATGTTTACAATCAATCTTATAACTCCTTCCTAACCAAAGACACGATCTACAGGATATTAAATTAAGCAGAATGACCTGCAGGAATTTAGAAGGGTTGAGATTACCAGATTAAAATGTTTTTTCCAATGCATAATGTAAAGAGATGAGTTTCCTGTGACCTGAGGAAGATAGAAGGTGATGTCTGGTTTCAACTCACACATGTCCATATATAATGACGAAAGAAGTTGGTATGTTAAAAGCAACCAAAGCAAATCTTGCTCCGGCGGCTTCTATGCTTCCCAGCGTTTAAAGTTTGGTTTATTTACCTCTAGTAAAACAACTAAAAATATATAATGTTTTCATATGATATACAAAACTAATCAGGTTTTTCTTTGTTGGCAGTTTTGATTTGGAATTAAAAACTTTTCCAGCTGTCCTGCTTATGCGGTACTTGCACTAAAATATTCGCTGCAGTGGCGTAGACAGTCCAAAATTTTTGGGGGTCCAAATACTTTGACTTTAAGCGAGCAACAGTGTTTTGTTTGAGGCACTGTTTCTCAAACCACAAAATGATAAGATATGCTAGAAATTTGGAGTGACCTTGACCCCCTTGCCCCCCAAGGCTACGCCTATGATTTGCTGACATTCAATCACGTCCTGGAAAGAGAAATCTCTTCCGTTTCATGGGATAGGAACCACAGGCTGCGATGCACGACCAACAAGATATCAAGCACGCAATCGTTCACTCGCTGTTGTATTCTGACTGACAAGCGAGTTCACTCGGAGGAATAAATCAGTGGTCTGTAAATTATTGTGGTGCTGTGAGCATGTAGCACGGAAGTGGACTTGAACTAAACCGGGCGAGGTAGCGCAAAAAATAACGGGCAGAAAGAACTCGCAAAAATCAGAAGCTTGCTTACATTTTGTGTGTATATAGGCAGCAGTACGCGCTGCGTAGTGGACTTTGAAATAATTGACCAACCTACCCTGCGAGGTACGGTCCGAAGTTCCCTCAGCGAGATGGAGCTGCGCATTCCAGACAGACGGAACAAGGGCTTCGATGCCTTTCTTGCTGTGAAAGGTGTGCTTCTTGTGACAGTAAGTTCCGGAATCGCTTTCAGTGTGGACGAAGTTTGAGCCATGGCACACAATTTAATGACTCAACAGCGATGTCAAAAATTCAATTTTACGATTCGAAAGAACAGTTAGATTTCCACATCTATGCCATTACTCTGTACATGTTAGTGTTTGCCCTGAAAAGGCCAACATAAATATTTGTTTGTGAAAATGTTTTATTCACAACGCTTCACTTTCTGTTCGAGCCACACGTCATCAAGTAGTTCTCCAATTGAATTTAGGCGATCGCTATTTAAAGAGTAGCTCATATTTTAGAGAAAAAATCTGGCAAACTAATGTCAGCAAAGATAGATAGTTTTATTTGGCGGTACTGAATTAATTGCGCTAGATGAACTCTCTAAAACTGCAAAAACGCCTCGGTTCCGAACAAATGCAGAGGTTATCTAGTCAGGTACTGCCCCATAAATTAGCTGAGATCAAGCAAAGCGCATGATGTGTCGAAAATCCGAATATTGACTGATACAACCAACCACTCGTATCATTAAAAATGTTCATATCACAAATGAATCCAAGTCTGAGCATAAACGGCTTTTGATGTTTTTTCAACGTCGTTCAACAATTTGACTAATTGTTAAAAGATTTTTCATTCATTCAGGGAACTCAGGAAAAATCTATCAACCTGTTTTTTGTATTCAGGTTGAAAGCAGCAGTTGAGACTTCTGCGGGAAAGAATTTTAACCAAAAATGAAACAAATAATTGTTAGAAAAATAAGGCAAATACCTCTGCCAATTTCAACTCTTACATATAAAAACCAGCACAATTTTATCTATCCCAGGGCAGGCATTCACCCGGACCATTAGCAGGCAAAACCAAATTTAATAGAAAGTCCATGTTTTTTCTCCAAGATTGATGCTCTCCTATGTGGAAGAAAAAGAAGCGCGTGTGTGTTCAACACAGAAGCAGCTGCTTGTCACATGTAGTTGCCGTATATCGGGGTAAAAACCATTCAGCAATAACGTAAAAGTACCAGTTCAATCAAGCCCAGAGTCATCAAACTGCAAGACCCTGCATGCACATATAGTTTTTGAAAGTTTTTTTTAGGATGTAATCCACTACTTTGACTTTTATTCCGAAACTTAAACAGCTTTTGTCAGTTTCATGCAATTGAATTAACATTTGATCAACAGTTTTAAAATATTTAAAACGTATTTGATTAATAAAAAATATACGCAAGTTTGCAAAAGCAGTTTTCAACTATGTCTCTTGCAAAACTCTATAAACGATCTCCGAAGCAAACAATACTGCAAGCTATGGATACCGGTAAGTTTTTTCTTTTTACACAGTACGATATTAGTTCAACAAAAATGTTTTGTTTGATCTGCGGAGTTTTTAGATGAGTGAAACAAAGTGAATTTAGTCAAACATGATGCGATATTTATTTGTACTGGAAGCTATGTGTTGCTGCACACGTCCTCAGTTGACGAAGCTGTTTGCTAAAGTACAGCGATAAGTTCTATAATCTTACTTCTGTTCTATGAATTGATGGACTGAGAGCAACACAGGTTTAGAAGCAATTCTAGTCATCTATAGAGCTTGATCAATCATCACCTAGAGCAGTGGTTCTTAACCTTTTTTCTACCGCGCTGCCCTTAAGTAATTGTCCTTTGTTTCAAGCCTCCCCTGATATTAAATAAGTTGCAAAAACAAACGCATTTATTGGTAAATTGATTGATCAAACTTCCATGTTGTAGAACGCATAAGGGATCGCGGCCCCCTTGAAATTTAGTAACACCTCCCTGGGGAGGCGGGTCCCGGTTACGAACCACTGACCCACTGTAAACTGAACGATTCCTTTTAACAGCCTGATAGAATAACAGATCAAAATGTGTGATTTATCTCTTCTGTGGGCACTGCAGGCGACACAAAATATGGATAAAATTCTGTCATTCTAAAAGATAGGAAATTTATGAAAAGAATAACAAGGTCTTGAAAAAGCATTTGAAAATGTAAAGTTTGAAAAGTACAACGTTTTTTTCGGCAAACCGAAGACAAAACCATGTTTGAATGCTACGTTGGCAATAAACTTCAGATTATCACTGAATGACAAAGACCGAGGTTGCAATAAAATTAAACAAAATTTCAACTTCCTATTTTTTTCAAAAACAAGAAAACACATTTGAACGTTAACTTGCAGCTTTGTTTCGCAAACATACTGTTCACAGTGCTGCAATCGAGACGAAAAAAATCGAAAAAGCTGCGTTCAAAAACAGAAGGATCGCGCCCTACGGTATTTTTTTATACCCATTCGCTGTCGTTGTGTGCGAAGCGGAACAAACAACTTTTTAAGAAATCTACTTTAATAAAATCAACTTATAAATTTTGTATTTGTTTTACTACTTTGCAAATAGATCTATTATTCCCCTCTTTCTGTGTTTGCCGTCCATGAACTGGAAAGTCTGGAAACGGACCTTAAACATAATTTTTTGAAGCAAAGTCCTAATCAACTTATGCGCAGCAGGAACTGTTCAGGTAGTGGTAACACTTTAATGATGTTGTAGGTTTCTTTACGTTTACCCTTTCAATATCCAAACCTGTCTACTTTACTTTGTTTTTATGCTTACATGCTGAAGCCAATAGCAGGCGATCATTCAGAGAAGTATTTAGGAAACAGTTCTGAACAACTCAGCAAAACACTGGCTTGACATGAACAAACTGTTTACCCAACAAAACCAACGCTGTTCCTGTAATTGTATGATATTCCTCTTCTTGTACATAGCACATAGCAATGGATTTTAAAAGAGATGTGAGGTCGGCCATTTACTGTAAAGGATCATGTTCCAACGGCGCGCGTCACTCGATCTGGGAAAGGTCACGCGAAGGTCACTCAGCTTCTGCTGCGCAAGGCAACCTCGAGGAGCGAATCCTCTGCGTCTGTTTCAGATTCCTTTGTGACGTATATTACGAATGACGCATATTGCTATGTGAAGATAATTTTGGACAGTATTCTTGAGTTTCCTGTGATCAGATGGCTTGTGTGACTTGGTTCGTTTTTATCTATATGTTTCTAAAACTTTTGTCTTGTCTGTTGGACGTTGGTATTATCATATATTTTGAATTCTATATGGCACAGCGGATTACAAAAATGCTTCATCTTAACCGAATGCACGTTTCACATATTTGCTGAGAATATTTCAACTTTAGGTTGCAGATCATCTTTACAAAAATTCGAGAAATCTTGCTAATAACCTTTCTGGACTTCTTTTTCCACAATCTCAACAAATTTCGGTTCAAATTGTCTACGTTAGCTCTTTCATTGAATCAGAACAAAACATCACAACATAATACTCCTTGAAAGTGTTAATGTGATCATTGGCACTCTAAAAAATTCCGCTACCGGCGCAATTCAACGTATTCAAAGGCTTGCCACCAAATAAAAGTTACAGGCTAATTGCACTATTTTCCTGAAACAACAGACTTATGCAAATAAAAGGCTATAGTTTCCCTTCACTAAAATTTAACCCAAATGCATGTTCAACCTAACGTCGCCATATCTAAAAGCCAAGTGCGACAGCGTAATAAGAATACTTATACTAGTTAAACGTTTGTTAAATGCGGAACAAAGATGACTTGGCAATAGCCCATCTAAGTTGAAAAACCATATGGATTGCCAGAACACTGAATCCGAAAAGCTCGCTAGGCAACACTCGAACGTTTACATATGTTTGACATTTGTGTAAAGATATTGCCTGCTACAATCGTAACTTGCAGGCATTGAGGTAATGCTTGATTAGTTCAACGCTGTGCATTTCATAAAGGTAAAATATAGGCTGCTTTTCAAAGAATTGAGATTGCACATATAATCTACTAATATCATGTTATATATCATCGAATGTTGTAGCTTAATTGTCAACGCTGCAATACTGCTTCCGGTGGTTACAGTACCATCAGGTATAGACCACTTTTCACTTTGTCTGGGATCTGCACCAGTGGTAAGATTAAACCGGTTCACACCCATGGGCGTGGGAAGGATTTTTTCCAGGGTGGGGCCACTAGGGAATTTTTTTCAAAATTTTTCCAGGGGGGCCAAAAGTGGTGATATTTGGTTTTTACGCCTCGAAATTGAAAAAGCAACCTTTTTTGCTGAAACTTTCAAAATCCAGGGGGGCCTTGCCCCCACTTCCGACGCCCATGTTCACACCGGTTCGTACAAATCGTCTCACAGAATTCTATGAGTTCAGTGAATGGGCTAAGTGTAACGGCCAGGTGCCCACCCGAATATAGGCAGTTATAAGTAAAGCACTGTGCGCAACTTTTAACTCTTATTGTTTATACTTCTTTCATGTTTCAAGCAGAATTATGTTATTGTATAGACTTCTTTCATGTTTCAAGCATTATTGATCTTGAATATAGAGAGTTTATGAGAAAAATAACACTAATCACGTTGCGTTGCTTCTGTCTTTTTATCATTATAATTATATTCACGTTTAATTTGCAGCTCATTATCAAGAAATGTAGCTTTATCTCCTTGCTCACGATGTTGTTTCCACATGAAATGGTTTGTTAGGATAAAATAGAGCAATGATTTGGTGAAATATTTGCTTTTCCCAAAACCTAACATTTTGCAAGATTAAGACGCAGCAGCTCAAAAAATGATGCCAGCTGATAGATTGAAAACCAGCCGTTTATTTTCTTTTTCAACAAATGCTCTTCATCTAACGAAATCTCCCCTAATTTGGCGAACGACTACCATCTACAATGCAGGTCTAGTGTTGCTAAAACGCGGAAAAACAGCCAAGTGTGCAGATAATATAGGAATGAGATTCTTGAATCCCGAGGTGGGAACCGCGCTCCACAATTATGCAGAGAAAGTTCGTTTTGCATATTTTTGTTGTCAAAAGTTTTTAAGACTAAAAGTTAATGAAACCTGCATCTTCCTTCATAAAAACCTTTAATAATGTTTAATGTTTTTAATGCACAAAAACGAAAGAGGACATTCCCAAGTATCGAGTGCTTACACGCAAAAATCTGTTTAAAACCCAGCATACAGTGAGGCTCGAGGAGTGCTGTGGAGTCAGTCTGTCGCCGAATGGCGAAGTCAATGCCATTACTGTAACAGTCACTAATGGTCAGTAGCCTACTGTATTCTATCCGATAGCTTGCCGTCAAATGACTTAGTGCATATCGTGTCTTTCAGCAAATGATCGAGCAGGTGTGTTACCGTGTGCACCTTGCTTACTTTCCCAGTCCATTCGTATATAATTTTTATTATTAGACTATACATTCACCGAGACTTCATCAAAAATTCCGAGACCGACACTTGAAATTTGAGACCGAGCAAAATTTGTGGATTTTACCGAAAATTTTTCAAAAAAATGTCGTCACCACTTCCAAGTTGTTTTTTTCGAATTTCTGGCATTTAACCGACCTGTTTTGATTGCTTTATACCTACAAATACAACAGAGAAAAAACTCGTTGAATTACAGAAATTTTACTCAGCCATATCCTTGCAAAATTCAAAGTCTCAAGTCAATAGGTTTGTGACCGGATCCTGTAGCCTTCGAGACCGAGACTCGCAAAAATGAGTCTCGAGACGAGTCTCGAGACTCCATTACTGTTGGTCAGATTAGGAAACGCTAGCATTATTGGCGTCAGTAGCGTAATTACCTACCAGTCAGATTTAGATTATAGATAGGACACACCACCTTAATTTACGTAACAAAGAGATACCAGCTGGTACGCAACATAACCAACATTGGTGACCTTCGTGAACGTCAGAGTTTTGCTGTGCATGCAGAACTTCGTTGATTGTTACGACACCAGACTGTAAAAACGTTTTGAGGTGTATGCTAGAATTATCTTTGTTTATATGAATGCTGTAACGCCTTTTGCTTGTGTAGATATTATTTTGATGAATTTGGTGTTGAAATAAACTTGAATAGACCTTGCCCAGGACGCACCGGCTAATTTAAAATGTATAAAGTGCAAAGAGAATGTGTTTGTTTACGTTAAAACAGATCGTTAATTAAGCGGGATGACGTCATTAGCTATGAGTGGGCGTTAAAGATGGATCTTGCCCTGAAATAGTTTGCTCCGGCCCTGAAGTTGGATTTACTTCACACGAGTGCAACGAAAACTGGAAATCGCATTTCCATTTACTTTCCAAGCGAGATAGGAATGTTAGGTCGCACATTTACTCAGTAACACAATATAGACAAAACAGAAAAAAAGTTACAATAGTACAGTAGATCGACAGATGTCATAACGTTATACGTCATAACTGCATCGAAGCAGAAGGTCATTTAATTTTAAATCCTATTTGCAGCACACCCACGATCTACAGTCATGAGGCGCCACTGGTACTTAATATGTCAGTCTAGAATCGGGGAAACAGCTACGACCTTGAGTCGATTCAATACCAGAGTATGTTGCAACCTACACTCCACACTGCGCACAAAAGGCAACATCTACAAGGCTTGATTGTTTTTTACAAGAGAGCAGTCGTTGGGCGCAAAAGAACCGAGGTAGAAGTTGTCGGCTTTTTTCAAGCCTAGCCCAGTTCACGACCATGGGCGTCGGAAGGATTTTTTCCAGGGGCGGCACCAGGGGTTTTTCCAAAATTTTTCTAGTGGGACCAAAAGTGGTGAAATTTGTTTTTTACCACTCGAAACCACGAAAACAACCTTTTTTTGCTGAAATATTCAAAATTGAGGGGTTCTTGGCCTCCCTGCCCCCCTTCTGACGCCCATGTTCACGACAATATTTGTTTGAGATCATGTATTTTTAGGTGCCATCAGGTGGTATTTTTTTGTTGTTGATATTTTTGTTGTTGATGACCAGAGATAAACCATCACAAGGAGAAAACGATCCACGTCAAAGATTGAAGGTCCGCTTCGCCGTGTCAAACCAAATCAGCATCATTTTCAAATAGCAGTTAACGCACAAGGATGTGCTGAGTTTTTGTTTTTGCACGTAATCTTACAGGGTTGAACAATCTGCCAACTGTGTGGGTGTTCAGAAAAACATTTTAGATCAATGTAGTCTTTCTTTTCTGACCATATCAAACGCCCCAGTCAAGTCAACAATGACGACGTGCAGCAGACTGGATTTGGCGCAATGAGAACATCACGTCTGTGATCGAGTTGTTTCTGCGAAAGGCAAAATGCGATTCAGGATAAAGCATCTCCACAGAGCTTAAATACGAGATAGCACGACCATGGCAAAGACCTTCTTGGTAACAATCAAAAGAACCACCTGGGAAAATATTTGAATCCCACCACTCGTCTGCAATCAATATGCTGTGGCAAGTGTGCGCGCGCGGATGAAAGTAAGCAGACTGATATAATCATGCCTCCCCAAAGACGCCGACGCGTTTATATTTTATGAGTATTTCTTGGAAAGACGCGTTTATATTTTATGAGTATTTCTAGCGAAGAAAACGTGTGGCACGCGCAGGGCCCCGACATGGGGAAGTGCCTCCCCGGGGCGAGTTGAAAAGTGCCGCCTCCCCACCAAAAAGTGCCGCCCACTCCAAAGAGCGATGGCAATTCCTGTATTATTATTACTGGTTTATTTTGGACACAACGGTTCATATGAAGCTAACACAAATTAATTAATTAAGGTAGTAAGGTTAGCCACGGGTTCAAGCAAAGTCAAGCCTTACAGGACGGAATTATTTCATAACAATGCATCATCAGGCTGGAGTTCACTTTGAAAAATTCACTGAAGTGAAATTCCGGGACATTTTGCTAACCGGGACGGGACACTGGGACAGACGTTTCAACCGGGACAGTTCCTGTCAAACCGGGACGTATGGTAGGTCCAACCTTAACCAAAATCTAAAACCTAAACCGAACTTCAGGTTCATTCGTGAAAGACCATTTGCCATTCCTTCTTTTCAACAAAAGTGCCGCCCCTCCCGAAAAGTGCCGCTCCGGGGCATTGCCCCCCGCTCACCCCTAGTCGGGGCCCTGGGCACGCGGATTTCTGATCTTTTTCAAACATGCGCGATTTTATAAATCAATTAAATATAACAGATTAATTTACTGCCGTGTTGCCAAGATCTCAATATCTCAATAATGACACACATTTTCTTAGTTAATTTAATTCTTGCGACTTGGTTTCACAGTATAAACTTTGACTGAGGCAAACAAGACATAATTAGCTAAACTCTCCGTATGACACGCAATCTCGAAGTTAGAATGGGTTGCCAAAATATTCTAACATGCTATTGTAACGGCAACTTAGGAAAAAAGAGTTGGTGCAGCCAGTCAATACCTATAGCCCTTTAAAAATCATATATATTTCGGTTACCAACAGCCTACTGTGCTTTGTGAGCTGATAATCACAAGGTTTAACAATTTTGCATCTAAGAACTGATGAATGAAAAGCGTTAAGAAAAGTCATAAAACGAGGATCCCCCTCTGACTGAAGAACCATGTTGAGTTCGCACAGTTTCATTAGTTTGACCATGCCATAGTAACATCGGCCTTGGCCGCATCACTTCAGCAATTCCTGTTATTGCAAAATAAAACTAACGTTTGTTAAAAATGCTTACACAGGGAAGCTTGGTAACCGAAATTGTAGTGAAATATAACATCAGCATGATATATATGTGCCCTCAAAATGGGATCGCAAACCCAACAAGGAAAGAATGGCATTTTACCAAGTGAGGTGTGTAGTATCCTTAGAACCATGTTTACAGAAATGTCTGCTCCCACTCAAACATTCAGTGAGGCCATATAAACAAACAGTCTACTGATGGAAACAACCACACGTATGCAATGCTGCTATCTAGTGCTCAATATGACAAATTAGTAGAGAATTTGATTTCAAACCACATACCACAAAAATTTTCCTTCGAACATTTGGCAATGAAGCTTTCTGAAACGTTGTCATCTTCTTCAGAATTGATGTTGCTTTGCACTCAGGGTTGGCCCGAGACAGTTCTGCGCCACAGGCAAGTTTCAATATTTACGCCGCGGGTGTACGTCACACTAAACTTCCTCTAGAAGATGTAGTAATAATACTTGGGCAGAAAGTCATCCGTAATAAATTCTCATGCGAACAAAATAGTGCAAGACTTTTTTTAAACATTCAGGATGTGGAAACCAAGAAAAAAGCGGATTCTGCGCCCCGTGAAGGCTGCCCTCTAGGCAGCCGCCTAGTTGAAGAGCCAACCCTGTTTGCTCACACTCTGAGCTCCGGTTTTCTATAGGCCTGGTATGAAAATATTCAGCAACTTTGTGAGTGGTTGACAGATTTTCCTCTCGTGATCTTAGCACGCCAAGTGTAAAAACTATGTGAAATTCCGCAGTGCCGTCGCTTGGTGCATTACAAGTAGTGTTGAAGCGGTACTTGATGCAAGAATATTAGGATTAAAACCAAGTGAGCTGTTTGTCTACTAATATCTGTGATGTGCACCTTGGGTCTAAGACGAGTAACACAGAACCAAAGGAAGTTTATTGTTTTCCATCAAATTTGTATCTCACTTTGCAGCTCCAGCTAGGCATGGTTTTGTCACGTTTATCGTATTTCGTGAAGCAGTGTTAGAACGAACATACAGCATAGTTTGGGCGCCAGAATTAAGACAACACGATTGGATTATTGGACACCACTTTTAAGAGCAAAAAGATGAAACGTTACACACCACTTGATGTTAGCACTAAAATCAAAAAATGTCTCTGGCATTTATTCAGTATTCGGAAAAGCTCAAAATTCCGATGGATGGCATGACGTTTTAGTTTGCATTAGAGCTTAATTAACAATTTTAACCCTTAAATGCCTGACCGGACAATTTTAACCCTTAAAAGCCTGACCGGATAATTAACAATTTTAACCCCTAAACGCCTGACGGATGAATCCCATCAGGTTCCACGACTCTGTGATCAATCGATTTGCCACAACATGCACGGCTTAACAATCAATAACTGCCCATGCATAAGAAGTGGATGGAGTAACATTTTTTAAAATCTGCTCCTCTGAAAATGTGACTCCTTCACATCCAAGTTCAACATTTTACAAGGTGATTTACTCCGAGTTCTGTTCAAACTCTTAAAAACTTCAACCTTGATTCCAGAAAAGTAATTATTTCACTGACCTTCATTTCACCAAAAGTCTGCGTTAAGAAAGATAGAGTTAAAGATTTCATTTTCAAAAACTTTTACTGGACAGATTTCATACATAACTGTTCACTGCTTTTGCTTTTTCCACGGTATCAATTCGGCGTTGCAAAATTCATATTTTTTCCATTTGCTGTTTTTGGTTGGAATTGTTTCTTGGTATAACTTGATTTGAAACTGTTGATTACTTTCCTTTGGCAGCAAATGGGACGTCACGCAGCAAGCAATGACCACAGGATCCTGTCGGGTTTTATTCGACAACCCGCAGCAAAAGCTTGCATTGCATCTGGCGTCGGAATGTCTGCGAGAACTGCTCTGCAACTGGGCGGATGAAGGCTACGCGCAGTTCGACAGCGTGCGCTGAAAACTTATTGTAAACACAACAATGCTTCCCGGTCTAATCGCACTTAATACGATACATGCAACAATAAACTTTCTGCGGGCAGTCTAACAGGTGAGCAGGAAAATTTGACCCACTCTTCTCCAGAAACTGAAAAACTGTTGAAAATCGATTTTTGGTAAAGGTTATCCCGAAAAAGGATGAACTACTGTTGCTCAAACTTATTTAAGCCGATCCAATGTAAACAGAAACCATGCGGATTATCGTGCAACGCACTAACCGACACACCCCGGTGTCGGAACATAAACACATGCCCTAAACCTTGTTTTTGCTGTCACCGTCGATCTTAGCGCAAGCCATGCATGTCTGCATAAACGACCCACAAGGTAGAAACAAATTTTCCGAAAAATCAAAAGCAGTGAACAGCTGGAAAACGTTCAGCATGCTCCACTTGCTGGCTTGCCAAATTCGCAGCTGCGATACTATTGCTGCGGCCCTGGCTAAAGCAAACAGAATTGCATATTTGAACTTATAAAAAGAACATGCGCATTCCTGATTTTCTTGGAAATACGCTTCTTTTGTTAAGTACTCGTATATTCTTTGCCGCAGCATGAGAGCTTACTATGTTGATAAATACACTGCTTATCTTGCGGTGCTTAGCCATTTCCCTGAAAAACTTTGGTGATTTTAATAAAAGCTTTTCTGGATATTTGGTACTAATAAATGCCACGTATAATAGATTGATATAGCTTGAATTCTTAACTGCTTGAAAATAGATCATAGATCTTTTTGCAGTAATGAGTAATCCATGACATCAGTAGTGCAGACTGAAGTCGAAAAAGCAAGGCCAGCCGTAAATGCAATTTATTTCAAGTGCTTATAAATTCAGTCTCTGATAACAACTGATGAAAAAAATTGAGGCATGTCAGAAGCAAAGTTTAAAGCAAAACATAGAAAAATTTATTTGATTTTGATAAGGTTCTAGATTGCAACCAGGGTATGACAAAAACGACTGGGAATATCACGATGGATACCAGTTGCCCCAGCCCTTCCGCGCAACTGTGTTGATCATCCAGCAGAATGCAACCTCTTCAAAATATATAACCTTATTAAATTCGCAATAATTCGACCATTAACTTTAAACTACAATAATATTTTTTGAAATTGTCGAGGGGTTCCCAACGAGACAACCTGCTTAAAACAGCTTCTTTTCGGTATCCCAGCGCTTTAACTTTAAATTGCAGAAAATTGCTATGTTTGCGCCATCCATCTATCCATCAAATAAAAGACACAATATCACGATAAGCATGTAGTTTCACTGGACTCCCTTCCGGTTGCTAGGTAAGTTGTGGGAAACTTAATGAGAGTTTTCCTTTTCTTTCGTTGCTGCATGAGACGCCAGTTTGCCAAAATCAAGGATAGACAATCACCCCTAGGCGGCGCTTTTTATGCCAATACGTAAAACGTTGAATAAAACACAGTCCGGCCATTTATTTTGCATCCCGAAGACAGCACGTGCGATTAGGATGTAGGGTTAGGAAGTGACGGCCGTAACTGTCACTGGTTCACTGTCCTTACAAAGCAACTAAAGCACTTACTGTTGGGCAAACAAAGAGGCGTAGCATAGGCGGATCCAAGATTTTTTTAGGGGGGGATCAAGGACGAGTTCATTCGGATGTGTACTGACTGCAGAGCAGTGAAGACCCAACTGCTCAGGTAACTTTTTTTAACAAACACGGTTAATAATGATACAAATTTTGGCTAAATCGCATTCTCACAATTACCCAGGCTTACTGGGACGTTTCTGGAGCAGAAAGCGCCTTCAAAAAAATTCAGAAATTATTCTCAAACTTATCTAACCTTAAAAAAGTGAGTTGTTGAGTGTCGGAAAAGTTTTATTATTAGAAAAACAAACACAGGTCCACGCCGAAAAACCCCTTCGGGTAGGATTAGAAGTGACACAAAAGCTACACGAAGAAACTTGAAATTCCGCCAGTAACCTTTGCAGGTAGTCTGTGCAAGATCCACGGGGTAGGCCTGTTGTGTTAGAAAATTGCAGATGTTCATGGAATACAAGTTCATGACGTTCGGACTTGAAAATTTGTTTATTTTCGAAAATTTTCCGATTTATATTGCATAACACCAGAGACGTAACGAGGGTGGCAAGGGGGCACAATTCCCCGGACGCCGAATCACTGCGGGGGGCAAAGAGTCACAACAATGTCATAACCACTTTTTTCAAAACA
>JGI24159J19872_10001474_pt1 | contig 25992 bp, 16 predicted proteins | sample Ectturendosymbi4_FD_19872 | JGI IMG/M metagenome (IMG submission 19872)
ATTTGTATTGACACTACAAACTGGTTTTGCGGCTCGCTGGTGTTTTTGGTTTTCTGCAAATGACTCTTCCATTGAACAAGTTTGCCCACCCCTGGTTGATACAATGTGTAAATTGCTGCCAACAAAGCGCATGTTTTACAACCAATGCTCCCTCTAGATATGCGCAAATGCGCCGTACGACCAGATCTTTTGCGCAGTGAAATCTCATTCTCGCGCACTTGCAACATTCCAAAACATCGGAGAAGCACGATAACAAGGATGAGCTATTTGAATTAAATGTGTAGTTTGTTCGTATTTTCATACCATTTGACACTTATTATAAAATTTCACGAAGTTTTTTATTCATTCAGAACTCTGCTAACTCAGTATTAAATATCCATGCTCACTAAACACACATTTGCTCAGTGTAAAATTTCTTACAAGGAAAACCATGTATGTAACTGTTGCCGCGTAACACTGGACATTTTTGTATACGTCCATTTGCGTTGCATTGCCCACAGCCTGAAAAAGATAAGCAAAATGTCGACTTTGCCCCCCTGGAAAAATTTCTGCGGACGTCCATGAGCACAGGTACTAATACACAGGCCCGTAACCACCTAGAACAATTTTCGCTGCCCTGGAAAAATGTGTTGGACATAGTTTAAAAATGTTGGGCACGGTACAAAAAAATTTTGGTCCCTCTCGGAAAACTCTTCGCCCCTCCTGGTTACCCCAGCTGGTTACGGGCCTGCTAACACACTATCTTGTTGCAAAAGGAATGGCTGGTTCAAATTTTTTGAGAAGCCTATACCTGAAAGGAGCTCCTTCTGAAGAAAATAAGTAAAGTGTTCCATGATACAAAAATGCAGCAACAGACTGATAATATGACACAATCTGATTAAAAATAATCGCGTTTAAAACCCATTAATGCCTAGGGTATGATTGTTCATACCCAAACATGACCTTAAAATTCAGACAAAGGGAAAACTCAAAACCTTTCACTATCATTTGTGATTGGTATGTTACTACCTAGAGGCAGTTTATGATCAATGACAAACTGAGGTTTTCAAAGTAACAAGTTTTTCAAATTTTAACAATAAAGTAGGTTTTTCAAAATGAAAGTTTTAGAGGTAAGCACTGACTACTGCGGTTTCTTACCCAGATTTTATCTCTAATACATGAATTAGCCAGTGGTTACGTTTGCTAGCGTGGTAAGCATCCTACTACAGCTAGTTCCAACCTGCGAGCTGCATTCGAAGGTTTTGTGCTACCTAGTGAGCTTTTTGTTATTGTGTATGTATAATACAATGATAGCCTGTCTTTATTTTGATAATCTTAAATTCGACATTTTAGATGCAATGGTCTTTTTTCCTGTTTGTCATATACTACGCACTGGTAGATTTCCATGTGTCCCCAGCTCCGGCTAATGATTGCCCCGGTCGTTCACTAGGACCAAGATAAAGACACACTGAGCATTAACTAGTTTATAGGTCCAGTTATCTCGCGGTATTTTTCTATAGCAATCGGAATGCACCTTTCTAGGAAGGTTAAGAAGGGAAATGCCCATGTAGTTGGTGGATTGCCTCCTCTCTCCTTTCATATACTGCACATAGGAATGATCGCTAAGTTCGTTGGTCCTTCGAGTTGGCCAGGGAGGCCACTTGCTACACTCGAGTATGCCAGGGAATTCCTTAACACAAAAGGATCTTGGATTCGTCATCTATGAGCCTATTCCCGGGGCATCACTAGTTTCTGCCACGACCTCGAGATATCGCGCAATTGAGTTGAAGCCTGTATCTACATGAAGCGCAGCGAGCGTCAGCTTCAACAAGCACACCGATCCTCCCTGCGGGATTCATTCATCAACGGAGCATGCCATCTGTGGTCTTACGAGTGTCCCCACCTCAGAGTAGGCAGACAACAGTATTACCCTAATGCCGGAGTAAAGGTGTTTCCATCCAACCGGCAGCGTTAGACCCAGGCCCCGTAACCAGGAGGGGCGCAGGGGGTGCAAATCCCCCTAGAAAATTTTTCGCCCACTTGGAAAAATATGTTGGACATTGTTTAAAAGTATTGGACAAAGTTTAAAAAATTTGAGCCGCTCTCAGAAAACTCTTCGCCTCTCCTAGTGTCGCAAGCTGGTTACGGGCCTGGTTAGACCACAACCGTTAGTCAAAGAGATGCCAACAATTTTCAAGCAATCTTGTGTGGCGGCCTCAACCGATTTGCTTTTTATCTATGAAGGGCGTGGTGTTCCATTTTTCCTTCGCTAGATTACGGCAATGTTGCTGTTTACGTGTAGCTATGTGATCTATCGATACCACCGTAGAAATCTGCGCAGTCTCGTTTGCCTCCCCAGATGCGTAGCAGTGGTAAACTGGGATCTTTCTATGATTGGCTGGTCGGGGAGATGCCACCAACTTTAGAATGAGCTCCTCTGCTTAAAGTTCGAACGCAGTCCTTGTTGATTATCGCGGCAACCAATTGGATATGGCATTGATTGCTCTAGCGCATTTCATGAAGATAATTGCGTAGCTAATACCTATGGGCAACCGGTTGCTCCATTTGCGTTCAACTATTGTTTAAACTGGTGTGCCACGAAAAGACGTTGCTGCAGGCACATCTGTGTTAGGAGAGGCTGTGCGATGTGTTTACGGAACTTGCAGACATACACTACGCCTGACTAGACAAGGACGGGCATTGTGTTATTATTTTTCTTGAAGGGCAGGAACCAACGATACTTTAGACCCTTTTTTCTAATGTCCCTTTAATGCATTGTTGTATGAGCGCATTTTAACATGGCCAAAACTATTATTAGGGGTTAACAAGAGCACAAATGTTAACAACCTTGATTTACATAGATTATTGGCATAGATCATTGGTTTTTTCCTTTGTTGATCCTAACAAGATTTTCCAAAACTCTTTCAAGTTTTTATCTGTCTGTAGTTTCTTTGTAAACAAATGCATAGAGGAAAAGTCAATACAAGGCCTAAATTTGGGTTGTGTTTGCTCAACTCAAAGTAGTTCTTTTTTTCTCAGCTGTAACGTAAACTTTATTTAGCACGGTGTTGGCGAAGAGATTTTTTATCCCTAGTGACGTCATTTTTGTATATTCTGCTTTAAAAATGCAACAATTTACACAAAGTTTGGATGACGCATCAGCATCTAAATAGGCATACTTTTTCCACTGCAGTGTTAGTAAGAAAAATTAGTATAACCCCACTAGTTTGAACAACAACATGTTGCAAGAGTGAAGATCTAAATGTTGAAACAACTGTGCCGTTTTCGGTTTATACGTCATATTTTAACTATTTTAATTTCCAGTCAGACTGGATTTATTTTTTAAAACTGACATTGTTGACTCTGAATCACCCACGCAAGTCTGTATAACTAAAGTAAACTTTCCAACTAAAGCGTTCACGGAGAGAAGATTGATTGAACATCTCTGAAGTTAACCCACGTTTAACGATAACATGGTCACATTCAATAAGACATTCATCAGTCACTAGACATGTAATACTTCTCGATACCAAGCTAGCTAAACGCTTTTGCAAGATTAAATATTCTGGAAACCAAACAAATTTCATTATAACATCTGAGTGGTGCGGCGTTTCGACTGTCAAAATCCAAAAAATGTTGACAGAGCTCCTGTGTTTTTGTTTACAGTGATTCAAAGTCGACGGTTGCTAAGGAAACGGAAACGCATCCTGACTCACGGACCACTAGTTCATCCGTTCCTTGCAAAAGTTCGGCCCAAGCGTCTTGGCGAAACATAACGAAGAGACATGAAACACTGGCATCATTAGATTGGTCTTTGGCACAGCCAGACAAGCCTTGCAAGACCATTAATTCAATCACGCGGAAAAGGCGTCCGCAAGCTGGCGCAATTTCGGCGTCCACGATAAGCAGCACTGTTCCTTTAGCAAAACCACGAAAAGAAATTTCTACTTTGGCTTTTACGCCTTTTACCGCAGAATGTCACACACCCGCTGAAATACCCAACAGATCAAAATTTCGAAAGGAAACGACTCTTGGAAAAAATAGCACAAAGGCTGAAGCCAATTGCAGCAGCGAAAGTCTGTTTTGGGGAAATCCTTTTAAGTTTCAATCAATTAAAATAGACCGCGACGAATCTTCATGGGAAACTTGTTCGAACTGGTCAACGGAAGCGGTTGCAGGTTTTCCGCTACATAAGCGAAACGAAAAGCATGTGAGTGAGGGGTTAATTAGGCTCAACGCTGATCAACCGCTGTTTTCTATTGCGACGCAACGACGGTCGCCTAACGCCATAAATGCACAACTGATGCAAAGCACTGTTTCGAACTCCGAGGCTTCGAAAGGAAATCGAGTTGCTACACCAGTCAACTCAAAAGATGCCCGCCGAGTTGCTGAGACCGCAACTTTCGACAATACTGCTTCTGCAAAAACTTTGCAAGAAACGTTTATTCAATTTGAGAAATGCACATTCTTGCGAGGTCGAAACGCAAGTGCAGCAACGGGTTTAACCAGCGAAAGAGATCATCAAAATGATGCTGCAAATATTAACAGATCCGTTTCATTTTACGCTTCCTCGGTGAAGCCACAAGAAAAGAGAAGCACATCTGCAAGGAATCTTTTCTTGGATCAAAAGACGAAACCACTCTGGTCTGTCGATGAACCGATATCACAGCGTGGAAATGCTGAAGATACTATGTGGGAAACAAGTTCCAACTGGTCCACCGAGGCCTTGTGTGGATGCCCAAAATGTTCTTACTATGCTTGCACTGCGATTTAGGAAACAAGTCCGGCAGTTTCCAGTTTTGGTGATCTGCTTAACTCCGCGGTGAAGGACTGAATGCAGTTGTGTTGTCGGGGATTTTAAAAGAGGAATAGCGTTCTCGTTCTTTTTTTGTGCTGCAGCAGATTATCAAGGTCACTGTTGCAGGTTTCCGTGAAGTCCTCAGAAAAAAACTCTCGAGCGTCTTCATTATAGAAAAAAAAATCTTTCTGACAATAGATTGTTTTCTCACTTTGTTTTTTTATTTTATACGCCAATGGTCCTAAGCTTAAACTTTCTAAAAATCCCAAACTTGATACGAGTTCTAGTGCCCAAAAGTTCAAACTGAATGGTATTTTTAATCCAACGATAAGTACAGTAGTAGGTCTAAATGCTATAAAACAGTGAATTGCTAAACAATTTTTAGTTAATTTATTGATAATCTTTCAAAATAATGGTTAAATACACTAAAAGCTATCCAGCCAATAAAAATCTACATCACTGATATTCACGAGATTGGAGCATAGCAGATGTCTTAACAGCGCATCCAACGGTCAAAAATTCAACGTCGGGTTTTAGTGTCTGGAAAAAAATGCTGATTAGACGTTTTTTCCTGCAAAAGCATTCCTGTAATCACTACGGCAACCAAAAGTCAATTAAGTCAAATCTTTTCTGCCTGTTTTAAAGTTTATGAAGCTTCTACAAACCAAATTACACGCTCATACCATAAGGGAATCCCAAGTTCTTAGGTCAAAAAAAGTAAAGATTTATCATTAGGTCAAAATTTATCGTTGGGTCAAACTTTTCTTGCAGCACAGTTTTTTTCTCTTTATCGATGTTTTGTTGAAACTACAACAACGTATATTGGTATGCATTTGTAGGTTTAGTTACAATTCTGTAAAATAATGGGTTTGTTGCGATTTCTGACGTAATAATGTTGTTTTGCCCACGACTGGACTATTGAATATTATATATGTAAAATGGGTGTGGTAAGGCAGGAAATGTGGTCTTGTAGCACTTGGTTTGGTAAATGCTCAATCCATTATGCATATCGTGTTTCAACTTTATAATTTTCTCAGGTGTGACTCTATTGTAGTTATTATTGTTATTTTCAATATATCATCCCCAAAGTTAAAACAACCAAATTTTTTTTAATTTCAAAGCATAAAATGCATGAAAATGCTTCTGGTTTAACCTCACCACCTATGGCTGAATTATTTTGCAGTTGCAAAGGCAGAAACTTTACAGGTCAAAATAAAGTCAAATTTATAAATTATAAAGTCAACATTTCAGTTTTTAGGTCGAAAAATTGGTTTCCCTAGTGATCACCATGGCATTCCTTGTGTTTGACCACGATGGACTCGCCATTTTCATAACTGAGAAGCGCATGTGTTTCTCAGTGTTGAAAGCCGTTTCTAAGGGATCGCCTTGCCTCTCGGTTCGGAGCTATCCAGGATTTCAAGAAAACACTTAATCGTGCTCGGTCGCTTCAACCTACGTCCTTGCGACGGAGCTTGGGACGGCCTGGAGTGCGTGACGTATTATGAGCCTAGTCGTGCAAAAATGTCACTTAGCAGAACAGCATTACGAGAATCGTCATTTAAAGACAAAGAGCCTAAAAATTTGTAAAACGTACAAAAACTAGCAAACACATAAAAAACTTTTTAATAGTTTTTTTTCATTGCAAGCAACACTTGAATTTTTCATACCTTTACAATTATTTTCTAGTTTTGGTGACATTTACTCTTGAGACAGGAAAATTGAAATAACTGGCAACCCAAATGTGAATAAAAACTGTGTAACTGCATGCAGGGCCGGCACTGGCAGGTGCGGGGCCCAATGCGAGGCCTAGGCGCGGGGCCCCTCTGAGCAATGGTTTTATGACGTCATCGTGTTCAGTTAACCGTGCTAAACGACCATGGTAGAGCGCAGATATAAAGCTTTACCACGAGAACTGGGCACGTTAGCTATCGTTCGATAATAGAGGAAATTTATTTCTAGTTCTAGTAAGAGCGTTGTTTGTTAAACCATGAACGCAATTTTGTTGTAAATCGTGAGGGGGACAACTTGGTGTGAAACCAACATATTACGAAACCTAAACAGAAAAATGTGGGGGGACATGGCATTTTACACCCCCACTGTCTGAAAAAGTAGGGGGGACGCGTCCCCCGTGTCCCCCACCTAATTGCGCCTATGTGTTAAACAATGAGATTTATAAGCCGTTTCTACTGAATTCTAAAGCGCAAGGTGTATCTAGAAAAAATGAACAATCTACCTAAAAACCATGGCGCGGGGCCCAATGCGTTGCATCGGTTGCATCGGCTTAAGGCCGGCCCTGACTGCATGCTAAACAACTGTAAAAACTTCTAGAGCGAAATTCTAAGCTTGCGAACAATAACTGGGACTGCAGTATTTTGAAAACGTCCCTGTGCACTATAAGGCATGGCCATTGTTTGTGCGGCAATTGCTTGTTTGACGCTAGATGCAATTGACCAGGCGATCATAAGTTGAAAAGTAGCCTATAGTGGACACATATGTGTTTTATTTAGTGTTTCGTGCATGTTTAATGCGTGATTTCAGAAAATCTCTATTCGTTGCTCGATGCAATGTACTTGTTTGCAAACAGCCTTGCAGCTGTCATGATAGGCTGCTAACATGCATCACGGTAATTGGTCGCTGTTTCCCGTCGCTCCTGTGTACTGTCAACGCTGTTTTCCGCTCTTGTTCTGTTCTACACCAAACCGTTTGACGTTGCCTTGTTCTGACTTCACATCCAAGTGCATCGAAAATTTTTTGGCATATCTGAATGTAATCAAAGGAATTAATAAAATCTGTCCCAGAGTGCTACTAGAAAGTTACGGACAAAGTGGTGTGAGCCTTTAATTCGCCTTGCTTCGGCTTAGCAACCTCAGGACGTCAGGTCCTTTAGGTGGAAGACTGGCCCGTGCTCCTGCAACAACTCGCTTAGCCCCTCAACTGCTATAAGGAATTCGATTGAATCGTAAGCTGCAATGCATTCCTCACAATCTTGAAGTACCATGCAACAAAAGCTCTCCATTTAGGAAGATTGCTAAATCACATTTTGGATTGACTAAGAATACACTAATGCAATTTATTCACAAAAATCATTAAAAATAATGAAATTTGTTATTATGAGCAACATGAATTTATAAATCATCTTTTTGAATTTTTCCCTGAGATGTTTTTTAAACGCGAAAATCTGTTTCATGGAAAATTCATTGTCTGAAACGATCTCAGCAATGATGACCTTTGAAAAGCAACAAACAACTTGAAAGAATATCTAAATGATTATAAAGTTTCCTTTCAACATGAAATAGTCCAGAAACAATTCGGAAAAGGGCAGAACAAATCAGAAGAACAAGGTTCTGAGCTGAACATGCTTTTCTGTTTGAATAAATATGAAATTTGCGTTTTGTGAATGTTCACAACACTCTGTGTATATACCTCTGCATGATCCCGTCAAACTGCAGTAGGGAACGGCCATTTTCAAAGTTAACGAGCATAAAAAGTGAGAAGCTGCATGGGTAAAAGCAAAAAATGTCTACTTTCCTTATCAGCGTAGATCATGAAGTTCTGCAGATTTCAGGGATTTGATCAAAGACTTCACCGAGAGGCAGACGCGTCAAATCCCGGACTAGTTCTATAAGCATTACCTACTGAGCACATAAAAACAATTTATACTGCCTGAGACCATTCATTTTGCAACCAATTTTTTTGTGTAGATTCGTTTACGCTGTTTGATCTTTTTCCTTCGGTTTCACTTACAGTAAAGGAGGGCCTCGTTTGAACTTCAGCCCGGCGGCACATTCAGGCTTGGTCTGTCTGTTCTCGCTTGGAATTCGAAATCGCTTCATTAGTAACGAAAATGTTCAACGAGTAAAGTCAATACATCAGTCGCCGTTCCAGTAAGCCGCACTAAATGACCCACAAGATTGCCTGTTCGTGTAACAATGCCGGTACCAGCCCGGGTATGACGCTGTTATTTGGATTCTATTAAAGGCAGATGCTCACCTAGCCTATACCGCTATCGCTGTAGTTAGTTCATTCACTCCATATTTAGAAGCTGCCAAGCTCCCGCGCCATGTTAAAATCTTATTACAAAAATAGGAAAACACTTTGTGCGTAGCCTAGATTTCCACCTTATTGCAAAAAACAATTTTTATAATTCTGACCTTTGCCACGTTCGCGAAGTCTCTAAGCATTTTTCAGAGTAATACACACAATGCAAAAGACAGTACTGGTCTACTAGAATCTTTTCAGAAAAAATTTCTGAAGTCACAGTTATCAACGTACCGTTATGGTAGATCAGCATCAACTGACATTATCTTTGTACTGAAGTAAACTAAAAATGTTCTCAGAAACGTATAAAACGTACAATTTGATTTGAACAGAAGATGCTGTGAACACGGCGAAATCGATTTTCTTATCAGCAGCAACATAAACATGTGCTGATTCAAAGTGCATAGGCGTAGCCAGAGGACATATCTTGTCAATTTGTGCTTTTGAGAGGCAGTGTCCCAAACAAAATACCGTTGCTCGCTTAATGTCAAAAGATTTGGCCCCCATAATTTTGGACTGGCTACGCCACTGTTCTAGGACCACCTATACAAAAGAAACAGAATAAAGGTTGACCACTCAATTTTGAATTTTAGTATTAAAAATGTATTGTTGCCATATAAATCTACTTGATCAGATTTAATAAACTAGACAACGAGATGAACAAATTTTTTCTTAAAGCATTCCCAGTTTCAGCAAATGCGAAAATCACTCAAGTAGAAAAATTTGTTAAGGTTTAGAATCTCTAGTTATGATCATGGGCGTCGGAAAGATTTTTTAAGGGGGCTGGCAATAGCGGATTTTTCCAGGGGTAGGAAAATGTCAAATTTCAAAATCCAGGGAGGACCTTAGCCTTCGACTCTCTCGTTTCTTTTTCACCTCTATAGGCATACGTGGTTATGTCCAATCATTCGGATGGGAATCTCTGAGACAATGTCTTCCACTTGCAGTACTCAAAAACGTACAGTCGTCTGTTATTATATGCTGTACAATTTACTATCTTTCCACACGACGTTAATTGCTGAAAATCTTCACCTGCCAGCTGCTTTAAATATATTCTGTCTATAGCTCCGTACAACGATGGGTTTTGCGAAACCACGCCGTCAGTTATTTGTAACGAAGAATTGTTGCTGTACATTTATTCTGAGGTCATAGGATCATACCAAAAAGACGCACTACGAAGTCGCGAAGAACACGCTGCAAACTTACACTCGCTGTAATGCGAAATAACGCACCACGTTGCATAGCCGTCGGAAAGGGGGGAGGGTCAAAGCTGGATTTTGAAATTTGATATTTTCTTATTAACCTTTGTTGTAGAAAAATGATTTTCTCTTAGTTTCGAGTTGGTACGTGAAATTTCACCGCACCCCTTGGAAAAATCCATTGTTGGCCCCCTCTGGAAAAAATCCTTCCGACGCCCATGCTACCTTGCAAACGGCATATACGATGATAACGATTGACGACGGTGAGATCAAAAAACTAAGAAAAACTTCAAACACAATTCATGAGCGATGAGCGCTACTGTACTCGCGACATACCAATGTGAATAAAGCAAGAAGCACACCTTAATATGTCGAAAGTGTGAAGCGTTTACCTAATGCAAGCTGTAATTCTCAAGGCTTTGCAAACGACAGTTTTACTTCGAAAACCGAATCGCGTGAAATTAAATTCGTTTTCTGCAGGTTGCAGTGTCGGCGAAGCAAGCCTAGCAAACCTATGACACGCAAAAAGTGTTACGTGTTTATCTGACGCATGTAAGATTGTGCCCACGCCTTCTCGCCTCCAACACACCACATGGTAAGGCGTTGTGAATGTCCACTTACTTCAGAAGCGTTGAAGTCTAAAGCGGTTTGTGTATCAGATTATACCTGCGAGCCACACTACGGAGAAGAATCCGCGAACTTACAAGATTTGCAGGTTGCACGGGCGAAACAGAAGCAACTATGTACAGCTGAGCACGTTATCTACTGAAATGTATAAAGCACTGCTGCAAAATAGAAACAATCCAGAGCGGAGCACAGTTTCAGTTAAAGCATGCTTTTCTGAACTTGAAGATTTAGATACATGGGCAACCGTGGGTAAGTTTTGTAGTCCGCGACCACGCTGCGAGCCATTGCTGATTCGTGCTACCCGCACCCGGTTTCCTCGCGCTTTTCTGATGTTTGGCAAGAAACGCTGAAAAAAACTGAATAGCCTGTGCATAATTTCCCACTGAATTTGCCCGCATTAAAAATTCTTTGCTCTGCTCTCCATTCGTTGTGCGTACGAGAGACAATTTTAAGAAACTTTCAACCATCACACCATCGCTTTTGACTTTGCGGAGTATTTTCGGCGTACCGGGGGCTCTTTCAAGAAACCTTCAAGGGCCACCGCATTCGTCTTTGCTTTCCGCAGCTTGCCCATCACTGATTTAGGTTGTTGAAAAACTGGCTTCTTGCAAATCTCACGGTCCATATGTAAATGGCGAAGAGTCTTTAAAACGTTTCAAACAAAAGCACAAGGAAAGCATATAGTGTGAGATCCTGTAGTTTTTCCTAATTCTAACCTAAATGAACGCAAATGTTAGTTCACAGCACTTGCGTCTTCGCATCAAATCGCTAAGCATTTCACATTGTCAAAAAGAGAAGACATAATTTCAAACAAAGCGCATAATCGATTAGCATTTCTTTACATTTCAGTGGCGCTAGCATATGCTACGAAACTTCTTGCTGTGCCTTTGAAGAATAAAGAAAACTAAAACCTAATAACAAAGCAACGGTTGTTCATATGTACAAGATACAGCACAATTGTGGAGAGATGCTGCTAATAAACGCAATTTAAAGCACCATTTTATCAGAAGATTCACTCGCCGCTGAAAGCGGGCGAAAAAACCTAGTCAGAAAGTCGAGATCGGGGGCAACATGCTTCAATACATCGCCACTGAAAGTAATATAGCTGTAGCTCGAAAGGTCTTCTTTAATTTCGGTGACATTAACTTTGCACAGCTTAATACACTGTTTAGCTTCGAGTGCTTTCAAGATGTATAAACGTATGTTATTTTTATGATTGGGAAAACAATAATACCTATCTCTGTAAGAAAGCACTTGAAGATAACGGCTGAATCGAGCTAGATGTTTGGAAACCAAACTTTCTATTAAAGCATTGTAAACATCTTCGCTCTCATTTACACTTTTCAAAGTAAACAAGATTTTGCTTGGCTCAATGATCGTCTTTGTCTTATATTTCCACCGCACCACTTGACGTAAGCGATCAGAGCCTTCCGTCTGATGAGCAAAAGTCTCGTAGCTGTTCCTACAGTTGTTACCTGCGGTCGACCTTGTGAAGGCTCTTTGCACAGGTATGATTCCAGCAATATCACCTTTCGTCACTGATGAACTTATATCGCGGTTTTGACCCACCAAACTGTTCTCCCGTGGTGATGTGGTTATGTATAGTCCATTGAGCTGCCGTTCCAATGGACTCAAATAACTGTCTGCGCCCTTCACTTCCGAATTTTCGCAGTATCCACCTTCCAGACCAACACTCTTCTTGAGACGATCAGCCAGACTATGCTTTTGGCAAAAATATCCAGTTTCGCTTTTCGCTTTCAGGCGGTCAGTATCCGAGTGACATGCACCACTTCGACGAGCTTTCTGTTTGTATGGTGTCTGACCTGGAGGAGCTCTGCAAACAAAAAGTTATAAAGCAATGTATTTCAGACGGAAATTTTTCATTTTGGTACATAGCTAGATAAAACTTTATCCAAAATGTTAAAGGCACAGGCTACTCTCACATCTGCTGAAGCTCATGTTTTACACATTCTAGACACAAGCCAATCGCGTGTACACTGCGGAAGGCATAGCCTACACACTTCTATATACACAACGGAAAGTTTATTTGACTTCAAGTAAAGATTAACAACAGGCCTGTAACCAGCTTGGGGCACCAGATGGGGCGAAACGTTTTCTGAGAGGGGCTAATTTTTTAAACTATGTCCAATAGCTTTAAACTATGTCCAAGACATTTTTCCAGAGTGGGTGAAAAATTTTGAAGGGGGAAAGCCCCATGAGCCCCCTAGTTACGGGCCTGATAAACAATCTTCCTAAAAACAACATAAAAACTTCGTTTTTAAAAAAATGAATAGTTTTGTTTTTGTGAAACAAACTTTTTGATTGGATCTAGCAAAAACTAAGGATTTCATTGTGTTCTTTAACAAAATCTTGCTTGCGATTAGTAACATGCAACCTTGCAGGTGCAGGTGTTTTCATTGAGAGGCATTTTTCTTATATGAGGTGCACGCATTCAGTCCCGTCGCCACGGGGGCTTTGTTGAGATAAGGTCCCCCAAATCGAAATGCGAAACACTATAAATAAGTGGAGGTTTGTCAATTTTTATAATGTCAAGGCCCCTGCACGAATGTAAAGCCCCACTGTTGAAGACTCTGGCGACGATTCTGCACGCATGAACGTACGTCTAGCATACTCGATGTTTTGTCTGAATTTCATTCTAATAGTTTATTCTAGACATCAAAGCTTTATTCTAGACATCAAAGCTTAACTGAATATCAAAACTGAACCTTCCACTTTATTCTGCTGCTACACTGCGATTCCTTTCATATTTATCCAACGTTCAAAGTTGTTCTTCTGCCGATGAAATAAAACCTCGCAACAGCCGAAAAAAAAAGAAAATACAAGTGTGGGCCTTGCTTGTCTGCAATAAAGTCGCCTGAGTTTACCTGTTGTCGCTGCAAGGGAGACAATTTTATCCTGAATCAAACCATAGTAACCCCTTTGGTAGATAATTTGAATCAGCAAAGAACGGTAAAAAAGCTACGAAAGAACGCTTGGAACCGATCTTTTATTATAGGCCTAACCTCAAAATTTAAGAAAGTGTGGTCTGTAGCGTTTATGGTAGGACCAACCTGCAGCTAACGTGAACTGTCACTTCAGACAAACTAATGTCGTAAAAATTGACAAGCAGCAACTGCTGTTAGGTACAGCTTACTTTGCGTACCTTAACGTGTTTCTAAAAATGGAGGAAATGACGGCGCCGTGGTGAAGAGAACCAATCAAGCGCTAAATTTTAAACGGCCTCGAGCTGACTCCAACGTAAAACATAATCTGATGTTACAGATATGCTTTTGTCCGTGCCAGATAATTTTGTAATCATCAAAACCAAGCCAGAATGTGATAATCCTACTGTAAGTTTTTAAAGAAAAAGACTCATGGTAGCAGCATTTCCATCGAAAATAAATAATTGACAAAATGCGAAATAAAAGCTCACCTTCTGGATATCACGTGCTGGAATGTCACACCGCCTCGCACCATCACAGACATGCCCTTATTTTTGGTAGTGAATTTACGGGCGTGGGATCTGTGGTCATATCCGATCAGTCGAATCGGAATCTCTGAGACAACTCCTTCCACTTGCAGTACTCGAAAAACGTACAGTCGTCTGTTATCAATGCTGTAAAATTTGCTATCCTTCCACACGACGCTAACTGCTGGAAAATCTTCAACGGCCAGCTGCTTCGAAAATATTCTGTCTATAGCTCCATTGACACTTTCTTTATTACGAAATACCCGGCTAATCGTGTCTTGCGAAAACCCAATAGCTGAAGGTGCGCAGAGCAACATCTCTAAATGAAGCCAACTCTGTTATCAATTATAATCGAAACGATGAGATTAATAAGTGTTGTTTTCTGATATCGTTGTTTTTGCTCCTGAACTGGTGGGAAATAACCTGCGGGGAAAGAGGATGGGGAAAATTACGGTTGCAAGGCTTCAGCTACAAATAAAGCTAACATTGCGCAAGCAACCGGGAGTTACGGAGGGGAAACACCTTAGCAACAGGTTCTTTTACTGAAAGCGAGAATGCTTTCAAATGCTGGTACATTTCATTCTGTCTTAGACCTTGAGTCTGGGATAAGTAAAAAAGACTGAGTGCATACCAATAAACATCTGCTGCGTGTGTGTACTGAATCATATTTGATTAGCCTTGTATGAGCTTTGCGCCATGGCTTTTCAAACTGTTTATTTGTTACGTATAATTCTTTCTGTAAGCTATGGCTTACTATAACAATTGGGAGGCATGCCCAAACGTGTTCATGACGGTGTGCTCGTCACGTGTGGTGAGCAAGAGCATCCTCGCGTTCACGGGGAAGCACCCGGTTTGCACAACTTTCAACGTCCACTGCAAAACCAGCACAGCGCGAAGCATGTGACCTTTGGTTGAATTTCACGATTTTTTTTCAGTCTGGAAGCGAAACTGCATTGCAAGAACTTGAGGATCAAATAAAAGTAAATTTCAAACAAGAAAATTTTCTTGAATTTTGACAACAGCAATGAGAGGCAACCAACAATCAAAACAATGTTCACACGTTTGACACATTGCAGTCTGAAAAAATACGTTGAAGTTTCAGCACAGAATTGTGGTTTTCACGGCATAATGAAATTAGTTTCAATCAACCTGGAAACTTCATTTGGTACGTTAGAAACAACAGAGATGCAAAACAAGATCAAGAGTTCAATCAATTGAATTAAGCTTTTTGTTATTAATTTACGCGTGTTGTCTTAGACACATGGCCCACATCACAATGTTTAGGCATAGAACACAAGGACACAAAAATGGTTTATCACTACCAGTCCCGTCGCTACGACTTAGCCTTGGTGGGCTTACCCTCCAAACAAACCACCACCACCCCCAAAAATTGAAACAGGAAACACTATAAATCAATGGAGTTTTCATCAGTTTTTCAATATCAAGCCCCCCTATTGAAGATTTTCTTGCGACGATTCTAGTCACAACACCTCACAGTACAGGACGGCAGATGGTATACACAGGCAATACTGATGAGAAACAAACATTTAACTAGCGCACCAGCATCTGCTGCATTCGGTTATCGACATGTAGAAGTGTAAGATTGTGGGAAAAAATGGAAAGTTCAAAAAATCATCAGACATTTGAAGCAATGGTGTAGAAAGCGGGGGTGCAGCCCAGGACCGTCGCCAGAAAGTTTTCAATAGGGGGGCTTTGCGTTTTTTGGGGGGGCTTGACATTATAAAATTAACCAAAACTCTACTTATGTACAGTGTTTCACGTTTCAATTTGGGGTGCTTGGAGCTTTGTTTGGGGGGGATAAGCCCATCAAAGCCCCCTCGTGGCGACAGGACTGGTGCAACTGCACCCCCAAAACTTTAGATTTGGTGACAATCCTGGCAAAATCTGTGAAAATTTGGGCAAAATTTATGAAAACGTTTGCAAAATCGCTGTACGTGCTTTGGTTTTACAAACATGGCACCCAAAATCTAAGTGCAGACGTTTTTTTGAGGTTATGTTTTTATTTAGTTCTCTACGGGCAAGTTTTGGAAAATTTGGGCAAGTTGGGGAGAAATTTGGCCAAAAATGGTGTTTGGGCAAAAATCCTTCGCACCCCCAAAGATTTGCCTGCTCCTACACCTATGATTTGAAGTAAGCGGACAGAAAAGTAAGCTGAGGATACATATCGTTGAACAAAAGCATACAAATTGTTTTGAATCAATGGGAACTTGATATGGGCTGACAGCTACATTCCCGTGGATGCAATGCAAAATTCGATAGGCGTGTTGTAGGCGGTACGGAGGTGTCAGACTGTGTGTGTATTTGCTCCTCGATTGGTGCAACAGTACACTGAACGAAAGGTGCTTCTGAGTTTGTTTTCTGCACAATAAAGTGCTTCTGTATGTCGATAACATTCCTCAGTGAGGCATGCAGTTACACACCAAGATAATTGACCTGTTCGGAAAACTTCACACTAAGAAACAACTGATGCTGTAGGCTGTCTATCAAAAGCAATCCTTTCACAGCCACGAATCAGACACTGATGTCTTATTAAAGTATACATTTTGCCTACCGGATGGGCATCATCAACTTTTATTGAAATAGAATGTTGTACGTTGTTTATACTTTTTCAGGAACACTACACCCAGAGGCGAATTTTCAATTTCGGGGCCCTAGGCTATTTTAAATTGGGAGCCCTTCTGGAAGGTTCGCGACCACTGATGTCATACAAATTAGCACTACACGGGCTCGCTACATTCACTGAACAAGTTGTTCCAATTCATAACCATATTACTTTATTTTGAATTCCCTCGATATCAGGAACAAAAACAGTCATAATGAAACTAACAAAAATGGCAGAGGTGAAGCTATCTGGCAACACTCCCATTACATATTTTTTGAGTTCCCTGTGCAATTGCACGGTTTGCAAGTGTCTAGAGCTGGCTTTGAATAAAGCACCTGTACTTCTTATGCCACCTAACAGCCTTTTACTGTACACAGTCGGCGATCGACGGGTTTTGTCTGCAAAATAGCTGAAAATTTTGTCATATTTTATCTCTAGCTAAACCGTGTTCAGCATACGGAATAGCAAGACTTTGCAGCATCTCTCCCCGAAACAAATCTGATGATAATTTTACTGGTGTTTTATATTAATTTTCAACTGTTAGAATGTAAACGGAAGGAATCGTCGGACTAAAAGCGACGTTAGTGACTGGCAATGGAATCGTCGGACTAAAAACGACGTCAGTGACTGGCCCGTCCCGATAAAAATTCTTGGAGGCGTTAAAGGTAAACTGAGACTGGTCCTTTCATACCTCCGTGCCTCACTGACTAGTAGTAAGTCAGGGCAGATTGTGTGATCTAGCTATGGTAAGGAAAGGCCAAGGGACATTTTTGTGTAAGTTAACCGGGAAAGGCTGGATATATTAATGTTTCAATGGAATTGTGTTTTTCGAACACAAGTGATGCACGACATGCATTAAATAATTTATTGTAGAATTCAAATTAAATGCGTTTCTTTTCAAAAAAAATTGTCGTTTGCAGTTGCAGAATATTGTTTGATTTTTTTCTAAGATGTACAATTTTGTCAGGCATCACTATGTATAGGCCTGTGTTGTTATTTGAATGTTTTGGTATTCTTCATAATAAAAGTTAATGAGTATACAGTAGAAGTAAGTTATGGTCCTTATGGATAGTTTATATTATATTTGCTGAAAATTCGAAGCAAAGATAAATACAAATATTTTCCGTTTCAAAACATTTATTTTCTTAATGTTTATCTTTCGTAAAAATTGTGCCTATATATAATACATGAATTATTAGAAAGGGCGCACATTTCAACTTTGCCGTTGGCGTCATTTCGCACAGACACGCCACTGCATTTTGCGCCATTGAATATCAGTTGCCTTAGCTACAGTGCAGGCTAGTCTTGCCTTTACCCCGTATCTTACCCATACAAAGCAACAAGAGATAGACCCGGGCTGAACGAAAATACCTCACTGGCCTCGTGTAATCTGAAAAAGCATTCAGGAGTTTTGTTCCACACATTATACATAACAATAACCAAGTCTCAACGCCATAAAAGGAGAATGTTCATCGTCCTTCACTTCAATCCTTTGCGCTTCTTCTATATCAGGTGTCTCGAAACTACGGCCCGCGGGCCCAATCCTGGCTGCGAAGCTATACATCCGGCCTGCAAAACCATTCTCCAACTACAGTTCGCGGACCAAATCCGGCCCGAGAATACATTTTGTATAAACAATGAAAAATTAATTGACGAAAAGCTTTTTCATTTGGTAGAATGTGACATATCCCGCAACAATTCCATTACGTAAGATGTCCGACCCTCGCACTGTTATCTACTAACTTATGTGGCTCTCAGATGAAAAATTTGGAGACCCTGTTCTGTATAGATCTTTTGTTAGCGACCTAGCAAAAAACGTGCGTTGAACCAAAAAAATACAAATATAATTGCTTACAAAAATGCTGGAAATGTCCTTACTCCGGAAATTTTGGTCCCCCCCAAAATCGGGGGCCCTAGGCTTAAGCCTTTCCAGCCTAATGGTAAATCCGCACCTGACCACACCGACTGCCTTGTTATAACAAAAAACAATTTCGAGTTCAGCAGCTTAACCACAACAAATTTTCATGTGTTAAAAACCACTGATGCTCGAACCAATCACACACATCAGCAAACAGTATGGTGATTCACATCCATGTTTCCCACAGTGTATCCAGCTAAAGTACTAAACAATACTTACCAGCAGAAACGATGGTACTGTAATGCCAGAATTATGAAAGCTGATCTTGTTGCGATATAACGGTGCTTTGTTTATGCGACCCGTTCGCATTTGTCATCCAAGATTTTTTTTCGACCTGCAGCAACTGCCGTGTCAAAAAACACACTTAAAATGGTCTGACATGCTATTGTTTCCGGGGGTAAGTAATATTTTTTCAGGTGGTTGTCACAAGGACTTTTTCCAGAGGTGGCAAACAATGTGATATTTCATTTTAACAACTTTGGAACTTAGAAAAAGAAATTATTTACGAAAATTAATAGCAAAATATCAAAATCCAGGGGACCAAGGAGCCTCCTTCCGACGCCCGTGATTAGCCCCATTGTGGGGCCAGAGGTCTACGAAGCACAAGCATCGGTCGTAGAACCGTCACCAGAAAGTTTTCAATAGGGGGGGCTTGACTTTCTAAAAATTGACAAAAACTCCACTGATATATAGTGTGTCATGTTTCATTTTGGGGGGTTGGAGCTTTGGGGGGCTAAGCCTACCAAAGCTGCCCCATGGCGACGGGGCTGATCTGTCGCCACATTTAGTGAGAAATTTACGCTATTGCGTCACTGGCCGATATTGATTTCCATACGTGGAATACAGGAAGTGCTGGGTGTAAGACGTGCAAAGCTTGCCTCATCATAAACTAAACAAAGGGTTTTTCCTCCGTTTTGCACATGCTGGTGGTCGCAATCCGCAGCGCAAGCTGCGTTTTTCGGGAATGTGGTGGTGAGAAAACAAGAACGAGTGTTCGAAACTTGTTACCGCCTTAATTTGTATATCACAAAGGTACAAATCAAGTTTTGGTGTGCCCAAGTAATAATTTAAAGAAACATTCGGAAATGGCTTGGAACTCGCCAAAGTTTGTCTCCTTGGTTGTCGCATTGCGTTTCTTCAATCCTTGGGACGCAGTTTTAAACACAATTTAAAACTGAACAGCCCCGTTTCTCCAACAGATGCTTTGACTTAGAGGGCAGGAACTCGGGGAGGTGGTGCGTAACGGATATGGCTAATAGAAGTTTTGCATGATGGCAAAGAGCAACATTTTTGGACGCGCGGCAAATTTGCAAGTACCTATCGCAATTTGCTCTATACAGTACTTTTAATTTATGAAATGCATATTTTCAACTGTGCCGAAGTTTATAGCTAGTATGCTTTGCTGCTTTCGCAGGCAAGAAAAAACATTTTTCTGTGTTTTAGATTCCCGTCAACCAGTCATTCTCCGATGGTTGTGTAAGCTCTGTGCAGCGTTATGCCATGCGTATGCTGCGCACTCTTTTATGCAAGTACAAAGTCACATCAAAAACTGCATTTATGTCTATTTTCGAGTAGTGCAGCAAAATTACAGAAAAGTCAGAATTAACACAGCTGCACCAATTTCACGCCGACTGCCTGATGCCACTACATCAAATTGCCAATCGTCAGTACGTCACGTCACATCCAGTGGCGTAACTAAACGTTTGAGCCAAGGGGACAAAACGCAGGTGAAAGGAGCCAACAATCACAAAAAACGTTGAGAAATGACAGTGAATCCGGGTGTGAATGTCTATATTAAAACCCGAATTCACCGGAAAACATTACAAAAAAGGCAAAAAAACACAAATTAATACATGTTTGCAGGGGCCCGATTTTTACATTTGCTTTCCAGTATAGTGGACACATTAGTGCTTTAATGTTTTGTGCATTCTTATTGCGTAATTCCCAGGAATATTCCATTCGTGATTCAACGCGATGTACTTGTTTGCGAATAGTCCGACCGCCAACATGATAGCCTGCAAACTTAGATAACCACAGTTGGTCGCTGTTTCCTGTGGCGCATTCGAACGCCTAACGCTTTTGTTCGTTGTCATTCTAATTCTGATTTTACATCGAACCGTTACGTTACGTGTTTCTGACTTCACGCTCAAGTGTATTGGAGTTTTTTGTTGTATATCTGAATATAATCGAAAGAAGTAGTCAACTTAAAGTACTACTGGTGAGTTATTAGCGGAAAAATTGGTGAGAGCCTTTTAATTTGCCTTGGCAACTTCAAGACGTCAGGTTGCTTAGTTGGGAGACCGACCTGTGCTCCTGCAACTAGGTTGACCCCTCAACTATTAGGGACCTCTACAATAACCTACAACCCCAGTACCTACACTAGGGGGGAGTTCGCCCCCCTGTCAGTTACCCACTGGTCACATCCATTCTTACTTAAACCAATCTGCTATATTCATTGTAAATAGTTCGTTTTTTAATTGTGACACATTGAACATTTACATTGAATGCAAATCCAAAAACTTATGGTGTGAATGTTGTTCTACAATCAGAGGAAGATTAAGGGACAGATCAATCAATCTTAATGCCAATTTGAAGTCGTTCCTAAGAGCATAAATTTTATGAAATGACCCTCTGGTGCCCATTCTGTAACCGAGACGATCAATTACTGCTTACTTTACTTGAAACATCAAATTATGTCAAACACATCTCATAAAGCTTTCGAAGACCAACACATGTTTAGGTCATTTTGGCATCAACTAAATGCGGATTCATTAAGTTACGTTTTTACGATGGTAGATTCCAGTTTTTAAGTTACGATGGTAGATTCCATTGAATTAAGTTACGATGGTAGATTCCAGTTTTTTCATGTCTTACATAATTTTTTGTTCAATCGCCCAAAAGTACAGAGTGCTCGACGGCACTTCATCAAAATCGTCCGATACCACAGGAAAGAATGAAAATATTAAATATTATCTCCGTTAAAATCGTACAAGCGTTTGCCCCAACAACTCGATTTACCAAAAGCAGCAAAGGATTTCAATCGGCTCTGAAATGGAGTAGGAAACAAGACGGTTACCTCTGAAACGCACTCAGCAACCGCAGGCCCGTAAATAGGGGGGGAGTAGGGAGGGGCGGAAAAAATTTTCGCTTCCCTGGAAAAATGTTTGAAACTATTGGATGTAGTTAAAAAAATTGGCCCCTCTCAGAAAACTCTTCGTCCCCACTGGTGTCCCAAGCTGGTCCCCACTGGTGTCCCAAGCTGGTTGCGGGCCTGAGAAACCGCAACACTGCAGGTGGTAACCCCACGGTTTACTGGATAGCGGATGTTGCGAATTTACATTGACAGCAGCATTTCTTTTTTAAATGGATCTCCGACCATCAACGTTTTGTCGAAAAGTGCTTACGCTTGATCACAAAACGTTACTTTTTTAATGAACTGATCAGCCAACCAGCGTGCATAAAGCAAAAACGCGAAAAAGTAAATAAACACGCATGCAGCTTCATTTTTCCTGGAGACACATCCTCACTTTCAAGTCACCAAACCGCCTTCGCAACACTGGCCATGTCAACTTTCCTTTGCAACGAACAATCACACATGAATGAATACGATATTATTCAGCGCTTATATTGTTTCTTTCGCGCACATTCGCCAGAAAACGGCATCAAAGCACAATGGACAGCGCTCATTTTCGCTTGACAAACTTGCGCCCAACAGCGTTGGGATTCCTTTTTCCGGATCGCTGACCGTTGCGCACGCCCAATCGAAACGCTCGACTGTTGATTTCGTTCGGTGCAAACGGCGACGCACCGCACTCGTAATCGTCGCTCCAGACGTCAGTTCTCTGCAGCGACTTACGACTGGGACGGTCGTGAGGCATCGGCTGATCCTCGCACAGCCACGGGTTGCGCGAATGCTTTCCTCCCTGCGGTTTCGGCAGTGAATATCGGAGTCCTCTGGGGTTGAGCACTTTCGGGTTCTTCGAGAAGAACATCTTCATTGTGCCGTCTTCCTGTATTTCGACCGGTACCCGTTTCAGAGTCTTGTTGCCGCACTTTGGGCAGAACAGCTTTTCCATTTGTTTCGTCACATTGAAGCAAGCGTGACACCGCAGAACGTAGCTTCGTGCGGTCTTGATGAGCAAGCCGTCCACGCTAACAACACGCATTTTCATTTTAAGTAGAACATTCTGCATTGCGAAGTCCGTGGTCAAGCAGGCGACTTTGGTGCTCAGTTGTTTTTCCGTATTTTTTTCATGCGAATTGATTTCTTTGAGCAGGTCAGGCGTGATCCAGTTTCCGGTATTGTCTGAGCAATCAATGTCCAGCCCAACATCTTCCAACCGCTCGCACAGTTCATCAGCATGACACACTCGCTCGTCAGCAGTCAATGTACTTGTTTCGTCAAATTTGGGAAGCTTTCCTTCAGCTACACAGAAGCCTTCTGAAAATTCCAAAGCATCTTTTTCGAAACCGCTCTTCAGAATCTCAGGATCATCGTCAGCTTTGTTTGAATTTTCTTCGGCATCACGTGGCATGTAAAACCCAAGCAAGTCTGACTCACGCACATTCTTCTTCCCGAATTGCGTTTCGCTTTTAGTTTGGATGCTTTCCACAATCCCAACCTCTGGTTCATGTTGACGGGTCAACTCATACGTAAGAGCTAAGACTTTGATGTCAGTGTGTGACAAGCTTGAATAGTCTCCACTGATTTTCGAGACTTCCACTATTTTCGAAATGGATGTTGGTGAAGGCTCCTTCAAGATCAATTCATATGGCAATACCGATAGTCTTTGCCTCGTTGCCTTGTCCTTAACCTCAGTTACAACTTCATGACAAGTGTATACATTTTCAGCCAGTTCAACAAGGTTAGCATTGCAGATAAAAGCCCCAGAATCTGCTATTAAATGTTTCAATTTCATTTTCTTCACCATGAGGTTTATTGCTTGTTAAATTGTTTTCATGCATTAATTCAGCACATATATCTTAACACAACACTGAAAGTTCCTGAAAAACACTTTCAAACCTAGTGATATTGAAATCTGTGCTACATAATATTGCAGACTCTTTTTGCAGCAACTGTCACACAAATGTGTGAAGTGGACGCTTATGCCCAATGCGCAACACTAACCTTGCAAAAGACGGGTTAAATACAAGAACAAACACACTGAGGCATCAGCAAACAACAATGCATTAAAAACAAGTGACAACGGAGGTTCACCTTGGCTGCACCTGATTTTATGCAACACTAGCTAAAATGGCTCCACCGCACTAAAATAAGCAAATGGAGATATTACCGACATTTTTACAGCATGCTATGGAAAAAACTGATGTAATAAGCAAATTTCTGTAAGTTTGGCAGGATTTTTTGTTTGTAATCATCCTTTATTAGAAAAAAAGGTGCTATTCACTAGAGACCAATAGCTAAAAGAAATACTGAAAGTATTCGACCCAATTTTCTGCAGTTAAGTTTACCATTCAAAACATACAGAAGACGTACTTTACCCAAAAAATGACTCTGTTTGAGAGTAGCTGTTGAGTAAGTCTGTAACAATACAACTAAACTGAAAACAAATCGAGGTGTTAATTTGCATGTACTTTTTCAAATCATTAGCTCTAAACATTTGTTTATCTACAGATGGAGGCCTCAAATCTTTGATTTCTTTTGCTGCAGTTCAGGCCCGCAACCAGGCAATTGCCCAAAAAAATTTTTTTCAATGTGTTCACTTATCAGGTACAACAACCAATTACAATAATTTTGCCTTCCACAAAAATAGTATGACAACAAGTTACAATCAGTTTGGCTCCCCGAACACCGAAAATATCAGCTGGTTGCAGCAGCACATTTGAAGAATCAAGCAAATATGATGACCTAAGACTCAAGCAAAATTTTGTTCATCTTTTCTCAGGTAAATTGTCGTTTTGCTTTGTGCTATACCAGCTATAGCTACCATGTTTCCTCTGGTTTCTTTCACCACTCACATTTTAAACCAGGTATGCCCAACTTGGTTTGCTCTCCATCATGAATGTAGCTATCACTAAGCATGAGAAATTAATTAATGTTTGACAAATTGATATTTCAACGAGCTGGTTATTTCTGCTATGCTTTTTCTAATATCCATACACATGAAATCAAAAAGAACAACCTGCAGCATTACATAGAAAATAAACAACCTAAAAAGACAGCTATTTTATATCTGAAAATAGCTCTTTTCTTCAAACCTTTGAAGTTGTATGGGTTTTTGGTCTCACAAATACAAGCTCATGAATACTTACACCACTTGTTTTATTGTTTCAAAACTAGAACATCTGAGCATCAAAATCGATTCATTCCACATGTTCAACTTTCCAGATGTTCACTGGATTTCCATCTTATCTGTGCAAGTTTGCCTTTTTTGCATTAAAAATGGCAAAAGTAGCCTTGTGCCTACTTACAACAGCCAGGCACATCAATTGATGCAACTCAGATATTCAGGTTTTCTGGATTAAAAGGTGTGATAGTCACTATGTAGGTTGTGAAGACAACAGTATAATAAGTTCACAGAAGAGATTACAGTCTGCCAAACTAGTGAAACTTTCTACACATATGAGTGTTTCATCACATGAATGTGAGGAAACACTGCAATACTTTTTGGCTGAACAGTAACTGACCAAGGAAGGATCCCAACAGGATTGGAATAACTTCCAAAGGAGACTTACTTTTGTAGGGTACAAAAGAAAAGCTGGGCTCTGCTCTACAGTTGTTATGCAGTGATTTAGCTCTTCGATAAGGTAGAAGCATTGAATACACCTAGACATACTAATTTGCAGCAGGCTTTGTCACAACTATAAACAGGGTTAATTGATTTACATCATTTGATTAAAACCAAGCAATAAAAATGAAAAAATCATGTTGTTTCAGAGCTTTGTCTGAATTCTATGACACATTTAACTAGCATTCTAATATGTTTTTGCATGGCCTATACAGTATTAGTGTGGAAGGCAGAGCTTTTATGATGACACAAGTTAAAACCACTTCTAAGTTTTATCAATCACAGCAACTGTAAGGTCACAAATTAGATGTCATTAAACCGCAAAAATGACATGTGGACTGAAATCAAGAAAGAAATGAAAGAAAAGAAGACTACCTCACAAGCCTAAATAGCTTACAGAACAAAGCAAAAAAGTCGAAATTTCCTGTCAATATGATGAACGACATGATCACACTGGTGTCTAAGTGGGAAAATAGACTGCACCCACCAATTCCTAGTGATAAAAAGAATTACAGTGTCTGGCCAACTTCTTTTCCCAATCTGCTTCGTCTAACAAAGAAGGAAAAAACTTTAAATAACGAAGCTATGATCA
>JGI24159J19872_10001477_pt1 | contig 25963 bp, 15 predicted proteins | sample Ectturendosymbi4_FD_19872 | JGI IMG/M metagenome (IMG submission 19872)
AAGACGCTTATTGAAGTTTGTGGGCTCAAATCTCACGCCAGCCGAAGCTTTTTTCTGGTGTTCATTGTTACCTGTGTTAAGTTACTTAACAGCTACGTGTGAAACAATTTTGTCAGTGAAAGAATGAAATCGTAAAATGAATATCAAGCAGAGGAAATGTACAATAGTCATAAAAAATTTGCGTAGTGCGTATGTCACTGACCAGAAAACAAAGTCAGTTTATTTTAAATTGAGGCCCTTGCCCCCGCTTACTTACACCACTGCCGAATACTATTTATACATTTTTCATTTTTAGGGTCTGAGGGTGGGCCATGGCACAGTGGCCGCCCTCCGTACGCTAGTGGTTGCGGCATTTCTTGAAATGTTTACTAAACCTTTCACTACGAGAGCACCCGCGCTCCTGGAATGGTGCCGCCTCCGCACCGGTATCGGACGTTTCCCTCCGGCTTACACAAATGGGTATGGCCCCACTCTGCGACCTGTTAATGTGGCGCAGAACAACAAACCGTTGACCATGTTGTCCTCCATTGTCCGATCCATCGACGTCCCAATGGAATGCACGGTCTGACGGTTCTGGAATACTGTTTATACACGGTCTGACGGTTTCGAATACTGTTTATACATTTTTTATTTTTAGGTTCTGAGAGGGGGCATGGCACAGTACCCACCTCCGTACGCTGGTGGTCAGGTACCAGGCCTGTAACCAGCTTGGGACATCAGGAACAGGGTTGCCAGATTAGCCTTTTTTAGGACAAAATTCTGAAATTTGGCCTTGTTTCAAGTTGGTTGGCTGAAAAAATTTTAGTTGGCCTTTGGTCTTTTTTTGACCTCATCTTAAGTCAGCTGGCCTTAAAAATTCGGCCTTTTGACTCTTTTTTGGCCTTTTTAATGCTGGAATAGGTTCTTATGAAGGAAAATATTGCTACTCCAATATTTTCGGCAACACATTTGCAAAGTTTTCGTGATAAATGCTATATCAGACGCCGCATTCTGATATTAGTAAATTTGATGGATGTAATTCAAAATCAAGTTTTTTCGTACTCATTGGAAATGGGTGCAGTCACTGCACTGTGCAGTGCCTATTGTGTTGTAAGCACTAAACAGTCTCAGCACTTGCAAACAGGTCTGCGTTTTCGCGATAGAAATGCCATCATTACGTCGAAGTGGAAGTGCTCTTGTGACCTCAAGTTACGCTAGTAAACTCTTGTCACTTCAAGTTACGCTAGTAAGCGTTTTGCCGCATGTGACCACGGCTCCTACTGAGGGTTTTTTCCCACGCAGATCTGTTTCTTAGTCGGGTGTCAAGGTTTAATTATGAAAAATCGCGTTAAATCTGTGTTTTTTGAAGTGATAAATTCATCAGCAACTTCAATGTGTTCAATAATATAAAGATAACTTTACATACAGCGTTTGCATGCGCACATCAGGTGAGAAAGTACTCATATCGGATGAGGGAGAACGTGTTCAATCGGTTTAATATTCTCATATAAGATCATTGTCAGGGTTATATACAGTGGTGTGCTTAAAGGAAGGCAAGCGAGGCACTTGCCTCGGCCCCCCTCAAGGTATTTCACGTGTAAATATTCCTACTTTTTGGTGAAATAATTATTATCCGCTCATATAATATTTTCCGAACCACAATTCAGTACTCTGCCTTCAAACGGGTCCCCAAGAGCAACTGCAATGTGTAAGTAGGCTACTCTGCTTTCCAAGGAGCCCAAACAACACCTGTAATGTGCAGGTGCTCTGCTTTACAAGGGCGCCCAATAGCAACTGCATTGTGTAAGTACTCTGCATTCAAATTGACCACAATAGCAACTGTAATGTATTAGCCCTACGCTTTCAAAAAGGCCAACAATAGCAAATGCAATGTGTACGTAGGCTCACTACACTTTCAAAGGGGCCCAACAGCAACTGTAATGTATAAATAACCTACTTTGCTTTCAAAGTGGCCCCCAACAGCAATTGTAATGTGTGAATACCTTGCTTTCAAAGGGGTCCAAAGTATCCGTAATGTATAGGCTAAGCACTTTTCTTTCAAACGCCCCCCCAGCTTCACTGATTTCTAGCGCTTCATACTTCACTTTGGGGAATCGAAGCTTTCTTTGTGGGGCTAAGTGGTGACGGGACTGAATTTTGGGCACATGTGACAACGTGGGCTCCCCCAATTGGGGGTATGGAGTGCGGCTGATACGGCTCTGTTTCCCAGTAAAATTTACGAGAAACTGTTCTAGCTGATTTAACTAACATATAGAGTTTCAACAAGCAATCTGTTTGCGGGAAATCTTGTGAAAACAACCAAACGTAGGATCCAATACTGCAAATATTGCTTTTCATCGGAGTTTTGCAGCGTCTGGCTGTCCTGTGTTGTTGCGAGGTTTTTGTCAGTGGAAAATTTAACATCGATTAAGTAAGTTTTTTTTCTTTTTCTGCAACCGCTTTCATACAGAAGGTCTGCATCTCTGTCACGCCCAGATGCACCGTAATGTCGTGTTGTTACTCTACTGACAAGAGTCCAGAGTAGACATTCGCATTTCTGCTCGTTTCAAAGTAAATTGTGAAGTTATGCCTCTGCGCAGTTTCGCAAATTTTTAGATATTGAGTTGTCATAGGAAAGAGTTGCGCGGAGCCCCCAAAAGCGCGGGGCCCTAGGCAGGGATGTAGTGGGGCAGGAATGCGTGGGAACGGCGTTCCCACATCTTTTTCATGTTTTGCTTTAAAATGAGTTTGAAGCTGTTTCAAAATGGCTACTTTTTTGGGAGCGTTCCCACACCTTTTTTGTTAGCTTTACATACCTGGGCGTAGGCCATGGCCTATGCGAAAATCCGTCACTTCTGATAAAAGATTTGAAGCGTTGATGTTTATCAACTGTAACAAAGATTTCAAACATTGATTATTATTTTTGTTTAACCAATATTTAAAGTGCTTGTTGCAGTGGAGTGACTGAGGGGAGGGAAGAGGGCGATTTGACTCCCCTGGTCAGCTAAATGTAAAAACCAGGCCCCCACTTACCTTATATTTCGGATTTAATATTCTTTTAATTGGTATTTAGTAGGCTGTCGTCTTTTTGCGGTTTCGGAGTATTTTCCGTTGATTTGGGGCTTTAGTATAGCCATCCACACCTGGATTCACCATTATTTCTCAATTTTTCTCTGAGTGCTGACTAGTAGGTCCCTACAGAGGTCATTGGGCCTCTTTCAGCTAAGTTTCCCCTCTAGCTCAAAACTCTAGTTACGCCACTGGTTTGTTGACTGCACGAACATCTCAGTAAACAATCAATTTTTTTTCTTTTTTCCGGTGCTTGATCCTTACAGATTAGTAATTTCGTTTATTGCATTGATTCATATCGTATATGTTGTCTGAAAATATACTTACAACAAACCATGCAAATGGGTTTTGTTTTCATTACAAAGATGTTTCAAGACAAATGTAATCGCGATTGTAATCGTGATTACTTTCAATGTAATCGTAACCGATTACATTGTGATTTTGTTTATTTGTAACCGTAATCGAGCAGTGGCAAGAAATCGCAATCCATAGGTGTGTAGGAGCAGGTAAAATAATTTTGGGGGTGCGAAGGATATTTTGCTCAAATTTCTCCAAACTTGCCTGAATAAACGACCTCCAAGAAAAACGACTGCATTTCATTTTGAGCGCATTTTTTTCTAATCAAAGCACATCAACAATTTTGCCCAAATTTCCCCCAAACTTGCCCGAAAAAAAATACAAAAGAAATGACCTCCAAAAAAAACGTCTGCACTTTGATTTTGGGCGCTATTTTTTTAACCACAGCACATCAAGCGATTTTGCGAAGGTTTTCACACATCTTGCCCAGGTTTCCACATATTTTAAGGGAATTTGCCCGGAATATCCTCAAATCCAAACTTTTGGGAGTGAACTTGCACCCCGCCTACACCACTGTCGTAATCGATCACATTTGTGATGTAATCGCCCCGTGTCTGCATAACTTTGTCTTTCACAAATATTGGGTGACAATCTTCGTTTACGTTTTAAGTCGATCTATTCTTTGCCATGGTGTTTTCAGTTATTCTAGTTTCCACTGACAATTGGTATTATTTGCATGATGGCTTTTTGCATTGTTTCTGCTTATTAGCTGAGTCATATCAAATAATACATCAATCAAAACATGAGCTTTCCAACACCTCAAAGCTTTCAGTTTCAAATCAGCTTTTGGTCTGATACTCATCTATTGTTATTAATATAGATTTTAGAGCAGGAGTGGGCAACCTGCGGCCCGTGTGAACATTTGAAATGGCCCGTATCAAAATTTTCGTTACCCAATTTAGAGTACAAAATCGCGTCAAACCGATGCTCCATGACAAGCAGATACTGAGATAGTACGTCAAGAGAATCCCTTATAGTTAGATAAAGGTTGAATTTTTGGATTAAATCAATTGTTTTTGCGGCCCGCCAGCGATAATCCACCATTCATGCTTCCCAAATAAATAGATTCCCCACACCTGTTCTAGAGTAATGTCTGAGAGTGCTCTCTTTAAGTACAAGCGGCAGAGATTAGATTTTTGCGAAGATTTCGGGCCGTGACACTTCACAACGAAGTGCGATTTGAAAAGTGAGTGAGAGGTAGCACTACTCCAAAAACCGCACTTTAAGCGAGGTAGGAGTTAAAATACAAGATCCTCTAACACAGGGCTTCCCAACCTGAGGCACATGTACCCCTGGGGGTACATTTGCCTATCTCAAGCGGTACATTTATTGTACAGTGGCAACAAATCTACTTTTAGACATGAAAACGGAGTCTACCTTTCTTGTTCTAAAAATATATAATTTCTATTTTAATTTCATTCAGCTTTATTGTCACAAGAAATTTTAGGGGTACATGCTCATCTGTCGAAATGCTAAAGGGGTACGTGGTCAGAGAAAGGTTGGGAACCCCTGCTCTAACAAATCACCTTACAACATTTCAAACTCCTGTTTAGACGTAGTAACCTTGAGATCAATGCGTTTAAATGAGCACTTTGTATCAGCCCCATAACTAGCTTGGAACACAAGGAGGGGCGAAGAGTTTTTTGGGAGGGGCCCAAATTTTTCGAACTATGTCCAATAGTTTCAAACGACGTCCAACACATTTTTTCAGGGGGTCGAAAAATTTTCTAGGGTGGCAGGCTTTTCCCCCCCTGGTTACGGGCCTGACTTGTATGAAGCAGTACCGCCAACATAAAACGATTCTTTGGAAACAGCCCCTTGCGGATGTCATAATTTCGCCGCAGTGGTTGTCTACGCAAGCTTACCTTGCAAAGCAGCGCTTTGCAATTTTCACTGTTCAAGCTCAAGTAGAATTGTTTTGAATACAAAATTGAAAAAAATCTAAGCAAAATTTTCTTGGCGTGAAGATGCTGAAACGATCTTTACATCTTAGCGTTAGTGCGGGTTTTACCATTTTCAAAAGGCTGGTCTACGACAGATGCTACAACGAATGCCGTGATGCCGGAATAGCAAGACCACACACGTTTGCTTAAAATCTCGATATATTCCTATGTTTATCAAAAATGCTCAGAACGAACAGGCTATTTCGTCGCAGACGACGAGGAACTAATGCATGCGAAGCCCAGTGACAGCAAGTCCCTATTCGAAAAACAATAATGCAGACAAAAGTAAACTTACATTGCAACTACTATCAAACGGACGGCTAAAATCAAGCAAACAATAAGTCGGAAAGTCGTCGCTCTAAAATTTTGCGACAGCTTGCAAAGGAAAACTGTTCCGAGGTTTCAAATGGTTTTTCCTCCAACCAAAAATCGTTTTACTTCCACAACAATTTTCACTCTTTGCAATTCCTGTTGAATTTAAAGTAAAAACGTCGCGTTACGAAAAGGGTGCAGTTATGAAAAAATCAGCCAATGTTTGTTCGATGAAGTCGATGCACAGGATGTATTGCATTGCATGTTTCAGTCTTGACAGCAAACGAAAAAAGCCCTAAAATGAACAAACAAAAATGCGAACAAACGCATAATGGAAAAATGGGTGCGGAGGTTGTTTTCATACGGATTGTATGGAAATTTCAAGGGTCGCACCCACCCAAACAGACAACACCTGTCGCTGGTTCTGAACGTTACCATCGTACTGTGCACGCTACAAAAGTAGCATTGAGGGCGTACACTAGCAATTAGAGCTGTAGATAGTGGGAGCGTGCTGAATGCAATAAGCAAAAACACGGATATAGATTTTCTACGAGAGCATATCAAACGTTAGACACGTGTGAAATAAACTAGGATAATATGAGCGCTCACCTATGAAAATGCGGATGATTTCTAATGCAGGTGGAAAGGTACACTTCAAATTAAAATGGACTGTGGGGGTAGTTGAGACAAAAAAGACTAGTCTTCGATGCGACAAAATGCGAGCAAGCGGGAAATCGAATGAAGACTCCACGGAAAGAGTATGATTCAACAACAAAGGTAAACACGATATCAAGAAAAGCAGAGCAGGATGAAGCATGGATAAAAAGTTAGGTGGGATTTTACACCCCTAAAGCACAGCGCGGTAGTCACCAAACAGTTACGGGCGTTCAACTGTGAGACATCACACCAAACATGGGATAAAGCATATTTATCTGTTCCCATGGCCGATAAGTGATCTATCGCATACAACTACTCGAAAAAACAACGCGGCTATAAACGTGGCCAGAAAAGATTGACACAACACAAAAAAACCTTTGGTTGATGCTACGATGGTCGAACGGCATAGGTCACGTTGAAATGACCCAATAAAACACGTTGCGATGTTTTCGCAAGCGTGTTAATGTATATTGGGCTGCAGCAAACAGGACACCCGTTACTTGTTGCAGTTGTCACTGTTGCAACTTTTTCTTGTGCTGGCAATGCAGCTTTCACAACTACAAAGTTTGCTTTAGAACAAGAAGCGAAGTTACGACACCACTTGGAAAGTTAACACCGACGATAAGAGTGGTTCAAACGATTTTCATCACAGCAATCGATGCTTTGCGCGAAGATATGACCGGAGGTCTGGTTCAGATGCAAATGCGAACTGTGATGACATTTGTACGGCCTTCGCACGCTTGTAAAAGCTGGTACTGAAGCCTTCTCAACAGAGCAAACGTTAAGGGCAGAGGTTTGCCAGGAAGAGCAACGCATGTGACTAGAAAATGAAGCACTCAAAGAATGAAAGCGAGCTAGATAACTGGTATGACGCAAAAAGGTTCGTCATGCGTAGAAAGCTAATTAGATCAGTCGCGCATCCGTGTCTGACATGCCCATTGCCCACATGCTTATTTTGCGTGCGTTTTAATATTGCTTGTGACCGCTTCTTACCTAACAATAGTTTTTACTTGAAGCTTTGTATCAATCCGAGAATTCTGTGCAGATTTAAGCCAGGTAACAAATCACCACCAATTCGCATGCCATCTCCAAAGCACAGATTTCAGACATGGCGATACCTACCGCATACGCAACGCGCAAAACAAGACAATGAGACGAAAACAGCTTTGCACTTTCGGCGGCTCGTCCTTCATAGAGGGAACGCAAGCGACGTATGTTCCGATTCGAGTATAAAAGTTGTTTAAATACCGGTGCGGTTCCCGGTTGGTTTCACTCAGAGTCTTGTCGATTTCGCGGCAGAAAAAAATGTAACATCCGAGAGAGAGAGTGGCTTGAACTGAGCCATGCCCAGAAAAAGAAGCGAAAGGTCACTGATTGCACGCAAACAAGCACTGCAACAGAATAGTTCGCAGGAGAAAATAAGCGGCAAACGACGCCACTATCACAGATTAGCAGCGAAGGCACTGTGCGGCTGTGTGAGGCGCAAAGTAAATCGCACACGGTCAACTCGATAAATATGTTACGATGGCGTTCCGAAGGCACAAATTTAACAAATTGCAGCATTTCTTTGCGGCGACGACGGACGAAGCTCGAGAGATGCGCAGGGGCTGAGAAACCCTTAACACTTTGTCCCACTTAATATGGAAGCATCAGCGCAGAAATGTAAAGAACGATTGCACAGAACTTTATTCGGAAGACGCGTCTCAACACACTTTCAGCATTTAACTAACGGTGAATGAAGAACACGGTGGTCCTAAGTTCAAAGTTACAGTGTGCGGCAGTATCACAGAAAGTCTTCGTGCGAACACCAATACGCAAGCACTTTACAACATCAAGGTCACATTTAATCCTTTTTGAAATTAAAAACGCGACTGTTTACGCCTTAGTACTCACGAAGAACATATTTCGCGTGAAGGGCGGAGCTAAACGTTGTGTTGTCGCTGTAGCGACGTTAGACGTAGGAATAAAAAAACTCTCACCTTGCGCACCATTGCATTTTTAGTTAAAGTCAAAACAACTGTTGTTTTTTTCTTTGCCGAGAGAAATGGTCCCATTTTAGAACTTGATTTAACCTTTCGTAGGCGCTTAGACTGCGATGGTAAACTCGACTCTATTGTTTAGTAGAAGCATACGCACATCAAATCAGACAACACAGCTGTCAGTAGTAAGTGCGTTCACGCAATGCAAATGACTGTACAGAACAGCATATATCATATGACGTGTCACGAAATGTAGTATATCGCCATTTCGCCGCATGTAGTTTGAGAAACAATTGCAACGCAGTAAAACGTAACCACGAGAGTGAAATAGGAAATCCGCCATCAGCATGATACTCCTTGCTCGCTTGGCTTCTACCTTTTCCAAACTTCTGGAACGTGCTTCACCATGAGCCTGGGTAAATACAGAAAAAGGGTAAGCGTGGCGATTGGCAAAGCAGAACGTTGGCAAAGTAACTTCGATTCATCCAATTTCACAAGATCTCTAATTCGCGCACTATGCTTTCTCCAGCATCTGCGAAAGCAGATCCCGCCCACGGTCAGTTAGCTCCTCTGGCTCTCGACAAAAAAGCGTGACCAGAGTGAAGTCTGACTTCCTGCAGGTTGAGTCACACACCGGCCGCAAGTAGGTAACGCACGCGCGACCAATGAGAGCCTTAGGTTGCCGATCGCAAGGATACCACGTATAACCATCGCTGTTGCGGCTCGTCAGCATTTTTAGTTATAAAGTGGACGGGCTCTTCGCGGTGAGCACAAAACAACCAGGCGTGGGTGTTGGTACAGTAACCAAGAGCATACTGGAAGATGCCAAAGAGCAAATGTTCAAACGCTACGGATGACCCAAACTATCGCCTACAAACCTTTCTGTACAATTAAAAGTTATTACGGCTATCGGGCAGCTGAGCTCCTTGGGAGAAAAAAGAAAGCAATGCCAACTGTAGTTTGTATTATGGGCGAACATTCGCCGTACATAGACAAACACACTCATCAAACTGTCATAGTTTCACGGAAAGACAGTAAAACGTAAATTCGTTGCACTGGAGATGTTTATGACAAACCAGTTACCTACGAATAACACATACGAAAAAACGCATAACATTTTTGTAGAGAAATACATCTGCTTCAAGCATTTTGCACAACCCAGTTTAGCTTTAGCAATGTTTTGTAAGCGTTCGATAACTATGCATACACTAAAACTTTAGGCCGTGAGAGAACCTCTCTTTTGCGTCTAGCGCAAAAAAACACAGGCGCCTTTTCAAAATATCTCAACCTGTTTCCGCGCAATGGATCCGTTAGTTGCTTTTTCCTCAACTCCGCCACCACTGCAAACAGACTTCCTTGACTTAGGCTTATACCGTAATTTACGCGTAACACAGCGCTATGGTCCCATGTAACCAACCCAGGTGTCAATTAAAGGGGCGCCAGCACTCCACGTTCAAATTCACTGTTCTGGTACCCTGGTATGCTACGTTGTCTGCATATCAGTGCTTTGTGAAACAGCAATGTCCTAATGCAGTATTGGACATAACGCAGTATTGAAACGATAGCAACAGATGAACAAGCGCATTTAAACAGAAATTTCACAAAATCAAATCCTAACTAGTATCGACCACACATCGCGCACGCTGGACGAGGTCGCCAAATGAATTGTTTTCTCCAGAGCCTGGTGAGGCCAAATCAGGAGTGAGAAACCTGGGGTGCGCGGGCTAAATACGGCCAGTTATGGCCCACATCAGAACTTCCGTTACCCAATTTAGAACAATACATCGCGTCAAAACAAAACTCCATAATAAAAAGATACTTAACAATAAATCAAGAAAAGTCTTCCTCACTGTTTCTCGAAGTTTTTCTCATTGCTTTCCTCAGGAAGAGAAAGGTAAAATTTTAAGATAAAATTAATCAAGGTTTTTTTAAAGAAAATGTTAGGTACCCGGTATGGACCTGTAGGGACCCGAAAAATTTCCGACGAAATTTCATAGATATTTTCCTTGATAATTTTCTCTGATTCTAGGGACCCGATCTTCAATTCTAGAGACACGAATCGAGTCTCTAAAACACGTTTAAAAACCCTGAAATTAATTATTCTTTTCGGCCCGCAAGCGACATTCCACAATTCATAGCGGCCCGTGATAGTAAACAGGTTCCCCACCCCTAGGCTAAATAAAGAGGGTAACTCAAAGTGGCAAACACTGAGAGACAGGGTTGTTGGAAAAAAAACGACCCAGTGGGTTTTTTTTTAAAGCCCACTCAAAAAAAAGTAATAAAACCCACCAAAAAACCACTCTACTTTTCCTTTGAAAATCTACTAAGAAGTAAAAAATAAAATAAGCAGGACACTTGTACAGTTAGCTGTAATTTTTTTTCAATCAAACAAAACGAACAGCAACGAAATTTAAAGGACTTGGAAAAAGAGAAGAATAAATCGAATAGTTTGAGTAAATTCTGATAGTGTCTTCTTCAGCTCTGTGCAATCGGTATATTTTAACCAATTTTTCTTGCATCTACACTTTTTCTGATTTTGGATCATACCAAATCATATGTTGAAAAAATACACTCTACAGATGCTGAACTAGCAGGGCATGCACATAAACTTGACGTGAAACTGCTGAGTTTGTGTGGGGGTGGTTTTTCTCTGTTCGCTGTGCGCATGCTTGCCAAGCTTTACCACTTGGGATTGAACTGACCAACAACACTTTGCGAAAACAAAGATGGGATGCACTTCTTTACCCTCAATTTTGACTGCCATAATAGGTATAACAAGTTATTATTGTGTACTGTAATTCTGAAAATAGTGATATTGCATGATAGAATAAAAACAATTCACAATGTTTTTTTTCCGTTTTCTTTAAAAGAACAAAATCTTGCTTCTTTTTAAAACAAAAAAAACCCGGCTTTTGAAAAAAATAGGTGGGTTGGGTTTTTTTGAAAAAAATTGATTTTTCTCAACCCTGCTGAGAGAGGCTAACGAATGTACTACACACTCAGAGTTTATTCACTAAATTTCTTAATGCAAGGTCCTAAGACCTATAAAGAGGATGTCAAAGTTTGTATCACAAACCTTAATCAGCCACATGCATTATGACCTCAAAGGTATTGTGATGTCACATGTCATTAGTATATTGCGCGGGAAGAAATATATGACCAATCCACTCACAGCGAATAACTCTACGCTTGATTAAGCTTTATACGATTACAGTATATCTAAACTATAGCGCTTCTTTGAAACATAACCATGGTTGGGATGGGCTCACGCACCCCCAGGGGGGTTCACACACACACCGGTAAGAGAACCCCCGCTTCAGAAAAAAGAATGTTGAAATGCAAATTAAGTGTAACAACGTAATAAAATTCCGAAACTTCATCAAACAGGCTGGCGAATGCAGAACGACTGATGAATGAAAACAAATTTGAGATTTAACAATAGTAGAAGATGCGGTAAGTCAGCAGCACATTGTACGCTTTTAAACACTGGAGTTTAGGGGAGGGCGACCCACGCAACTGAACGACCAGCAGTACCAATTGTTTGANAAGAGGCACATTTGCAGGTTTTCGCAGCAAATCAGTTCAGCAAAACCAAAGTACCATTTTCGGCGCTNGGTAAACAAAGCAGACAAGCCGCCCGGAAAGTCACACAACCGACAACTGCGCCCTGACGAAAAGTGNCTCAGAGAGAAACGCCCCACCAGGAAAGAATTTATTGACACAAAGGCCCTGTGTCTATTTCAAACGCAAGAACTCCACTGAGGCCAAAAGCTTTGTGTATTGGGCAAATAGCTAGCGTGACTGTCTGTTAGGCCATCTTATTCACAACACAAATTAAAGCTTATCATCAAATACCGAATATTTTCGTGAGCGCTAAAAGTGCCGACGTGGCAATGCACCATCGCCACATTGCCTGAAGTGGCATTCATTCAAAGCATCTCGGAACCTTCATCGTGGTACAAACAACATTCAGGTCTACAAACTGTGAAATACATCTATTGTGAAATAGTATAAATAGCACAAATTAAACTGAAACAAAAGCTTATAAGTGTTTACAAGCATCGTGTCACAGATTGAACAAAATTACACGTCGATTGTACAGCAAGTCCATTTATTGCACGCCTGCTGGAAAAGTACGTTACACCCGATTGAAAACATTTGGATAATTGGCTTCTGTCGATCCTATGGGCATTTACCAACACTTGGCAAAAGCATACAACTATTGGTGGTGAAGTGTTTGGGTAACCTAGCAACTAAGTGACTAGAAACCCTGAACAAAACGCAATTGGCTTTACAGCTCTATCAGCAGCGCATGATTTTCTCTCCGCCGATCCTTGCGGTGAGCCTGATCTTTCCGACAATGCTGGACTTCGCGCAGAAACAAACAAATGCGTTCTCCAGTAGCTGGCAAGTGAACGCTTGCGCTAAGAGCGGTAAACGAAGTGCGACCTCAGCCATAAGTAACACGAACAGCGCGCGAAGCCGTATTCATTTTACAGTGGTATACTGTGCATAAAACCTTTGTGGCTTTTTGCAGCGTGTAGTAAGGTCCAATTTGTGGCTTTTTGCAGCGTGTAGTAAGGTCCAATTTTGAAACGTTTTGCGTACTTGACTGTTGGCGCTTATTTTTTTAACAATTGTTATTATTAAACATTTTAAATTATTGTATTTCTTCACGATATTTTACTTGTGTTAGCTAAACACTGCTGTCATTAGAAACACCATTAACTGGAAACAACACTAATGATAAGTCGCAGCCAGCGCAAAAATACCACATGTTCACTCACAGATGGAAATTTGTAGACCCCTGGCCTTTTCCACCACGAACCGCCACTGTTTCTTAGTGATTTATCGGTTTTACTCATTGCATTGCAGATGTTACTATTTCACTCTACGTGTAACTGACGACGCTCTTTTGAGTGAAATTAACGTTCCATTGCAAGCAAACTGTGATCCGATTTTTGCGAAAGACTCGTTGATTGTGAGACTTTGCGTGAAATTATTGATAAAGAACATTTATCGTCAAAGCGCGTGCGATCGAGTCCGCCCAGTAGTCAGGCTGATTCTAATACACACCTCAGGGCAACGCTAGAGTAGAAAAAAATCCTGTCCCAAGTCTTAAGAATGGCAAACCCCGATCCATGCAAAATTATACAATCTGAGACATGCCAGAAGCGACTAAGTTAAAAATTTTGTGAGATGAAATTACGGTTCGATAAAGAAAATCCAAGCTTTCTCACCAAATTCCATAGCAAAGGAGTAAGAGACTGACCGCCAAGCCTACCATGGAATCGAGGTACCATAGAAAATGATTTGCCTCCGTTGCTTGCGACGTCACTACCATGGACAAAGCAATGATAGCGCCGGCCGAAGAGTTTAACGCTGTAAAAAAGACATACAAAACATTTAACTGTAGGTTGGCGGCACACAGCTCTGCCCAAGAGTAATGTTTATTTCAAGATGTCGCGCACAACCACTTCGCATCCATTAAAACGGGATGTCAGTATTTTTACGGGCAATTTAAATCTCTTTTGTTGGCCTTGAACAAGCTATTCGCGTCTGTTTTTACAAACGGTGGGCTGCGTATCAAAGCGTTTCCTCGCATTTTATGGTACAATCGTCGGCAGCAACGCGGATGTCCGCGGCATTACCATTGTGAAAGGCGGATATCCATCGTCATTCACATGAAACCCAATCAGCCAACACAAGTTCCCTGGAGCAATTGGTCATTTGCTTACATGTGCACAGTACGCAACAACGGTCGGTACGACTGCATGGTATAGCGCAGGGGTGGGCAATTAGCGGCCCGCGGGCCAAATGTGGCCCGCCACGTCATTTTCAGTGGCCCGCGGAAGCGTTCAGAAAAGATCTTCAAACCTACATTCCTCCAACTTATCTTGATATTTCTTCCAACATTTCACAGTAAATTTTAGCGTTGAAGCTACTTGAAACAAAACTTGCTACTGTTACCACGGACTTGCTTCTATTTCCATTGGAAGGTGTAGCCCTCCACTAAAAGCGACCTTCTCAAAGTGGCCCCCGGAACATATTAACTGCCCACCCCTGGTATAGCGTAATCCTGCTAACAAAGCCTTAAGCATGGGTCAAATATCTAAATAAAGTAAGTAATTATGCAACATCAAAAATATTGACAGAAGAAGGAAGTGTTGCATATGTCTAAAACAGACGTAGCAATCATTGCGAATTACGTTTTGTATTTCTCATGGCACCAGGAGAATTTTACACCAAAAATTCCATATAGATCTCATAGCTTTTGCGATCAACCTCCTACTGCACCACAAAGCAGTTTCATCATCACGTTCACATCAACAGCCAGGAGATGGAGTAAGCGAGAAGGCGAACCGATGTGGACCAATATTTTAAGTTCTTGAAAACACTAATTCAAATGACCAAGAATTTTTAAATTTTAAGATCTCTTTCGCGGCGGTGTTGCCGAGCTTGCGCAAAATATACAGTAGCAATGACCATCAAAAACTTGCTCTACCCAGACAGGCCGGCACAACCAGGCGCTTAAGCTCACGGGCATGGAGTTTCATTGTGCTCCCAACATTCTGATGGAATATGAAGCATACAGTGCTTTACACCGCATCGATAGTAAAATGACATGTGTAGATTTTGGTTAAAAATATGCCGAAAATCGAATTTGCTTGAATTTGTTTTGAGCCTTTCAACACAATGAATTCGAAAAATTCTGAGGGTTGTGTACCAACTTTTGAGTTCATCCTCCTAGACATTCCAGTAGCATTGCATCCTTGGAAATCTCAAAGCCTTATGCAGTATATAGGATTGAATTTGTGTTTTATATTTCATAAACTCAATACAATGAAGCCCACTGTTTCGGTTTGTGCAGTCTTAAAAGTTCCAACTCCCGATTTACAACTCAAGGATCGGTGCTAACAAGCACAAACACATGCTATGAAAGATGTAACAGTGCATCTCTCGTTGTAGGAAAAAACTACGGATAACCTTTTGTGGCAACACGATGTGAAACTGGGCAAGCAGGATACCTGCTACACATGTGTTTCTGATGACTCACCTCAATATCCGTGTATTGGGATTACAGGTAATAGCAAGTACAATAGGCGATAAGATGTGCTCACCAGACAAGACCATTCAGCAGCCTACAGAGGGTCTGGCGAGCAGCACACGGGGTCAGAAAAGATATATTGATGAAAATGGTGCAAGCGATTTCCTTACCGTCCGTCAAAATCGTCCACGAGGACAGACTCTTGGCAATCACCAGCTTGACACCAAAAAGTATAAAGCACAAGCAGCTGGCAACGATCGAGGTAACGAGCACTTTTTGCAGACCATCAGTCTGTAATGTGCACACAATGCTTCAGTTTGTATTGAATGGCAGACCGACGGTTGGTTGCACATCCGCTGCGAGCTGCCTGGCTGAACACGACACCGCAACGCAGCCTGGGACCAGGAAATGCGCGGGCGCTACGATAAAACTACTGTGGTTCGCAACAAGCACTAACGCCAAAAATTTACATCAAACAAACTGTATGTGGCATTGACGTGCATGGAAACGAAACATAAATGGAACTTCCGGCACGGATGTGATACCAACTGTATCTACATTAGCTCTCGCCTGTGTTTGGCACTTCTATCATGGTTTCGAAGTTACACGGCCAAACAAGTAAAAAACAAAAAAGAGTCCGAAATCAAACAAAAAATAAATCACGCGGCATAATCGCTAAATTACAAGAATGTAACANGCTAGGTAGAACTGACAACGTAATAGCAACAACAAAAAAGCTCTAAAGAGAATTTCATTCTTTTGCACGTTGTCAGCTATTTCATTTCCATAAAAATAAGACAAACCTAGACAGAACGACAAGGTCGTTGTACGCACAAACACAAAAAAAGAATTAAACATTTTTGGTGCAGAACTAAAATCGCGCGAAAGTAGTAGCTGTTGACAGTAAGGATAAAATGGCTTGTTTGAGGTGAAACACGTAATCAGATAAGCAAAAAATCGCCAAGCAAGAAATGACTCAACATGTTTTCAATAATGTTGAGCAACGAAATATATACGGTGTAATTTCCCGAAATCTACAACTACTACTTACGCTAAGATTCGGAGGCTTCTTATTTAGTAAATCAAAAAGTGCTCTTCCAGCAATTCCAAAAGATGATACCATGAACAAAACCGCTAGAACAACACAGGATCTGTAAAAATTAGAACAGTTAGCCTCGGTGCAAAAGTTATTTTATCAAAACACTTCAATAAAATTCAAGCAAATGTCTTTCAACCATTTCTGTTTGTTTCATTTCCCCTTTAATTGAAAGATGAAAGTGTGAAAAACAAAAACAATACCTATGTCAAAAGTATGGAACTCTGACAATGTACCCACACGTAAACTATTTGGAACAGAATTTGTAACTCCTAAAACTTAATGCTTTGGGTTTCATCAAAACGTCACAGCCACTAGCCATGCGAAATAAACATTGAAAGTAAAATATACACATTTGCATAATGATGTCATAATGAAACGAACAGTTTGGTTTGTCTCAGGTGAATGTGGGGTGTACGGCGAAAGGATGAAGCAAAGAAACGCTACCCCGAAAGAGACTTTTGGGTGTGTTGCAATTTTTTATTTTGAAAGTAAAGTGTGATAACATAAAAAAAATTCAAATTGAACAACTCGGTGGACACTGAATCTAACACGATAAAGGTGAGCACTACACTTCAGTCCCATTTTCACACTGGAAAATTTTTGGTACATACTTGTTTGAATTTACAAGGTTAATGACTTTTTATTCTTTCCACTTCACTTCTAAACGTGTTGCTGCATGCAAACTGACCAATTTTGCTATATTTCTTTTGCTTAATTTAACAAAATATTGTTCAAGTCAAACTTGTCAATCAGTTGCCGCCATATATAATAACTTGTGGGTTATTAAATCACCAATAAAAACATTTTGCTAACAACCAGAGTATAACAAATGGTTCACCATTCAAACTTTAAAATTAGCAGTACTTACATATGTTCTCGTCTGGTTGAAAAGGTAGCATGAGCATTGTAAAACCTCCACAAGACAACCACTGAAGTAAGCACGTCAAGCACAGCACTGAACTGAATGTGAGCAATTAAGATAAAAGGTTTAAAGCTATGAGTCTAAATTTCTTTGAATATGTGTCATTGACAGCATAAAAGTAAAGAGAAAGTTGTTTATTACATTTCTGTTAGCTTCTACACACTAAATATCACCAAAACAGATCATGCTCAATTGGCAAACAGATATATAGCAGTAATGCATTCAGTCAGTAACTGGATTTTAAGTCTGTGAATGGAACAGTAATTACATACCAATGCACACAGCTGATTTAAAAAACATTGCAACTGCATTTCAAGAACTGGAGCAAAAATATATTAGTACTTACAGCTAATCCAAATGCAGCTGCACTGTTTTCATTTCTTGCAACAACTGAAAAACCACAAAAAGGAACAAATTATATCAAGTAATGCATAGCAACTTAGAAGGATAAAGTAAAGAAACATTCGCACACCACTGAGTATAAGATGGTGAGCACTTGCTGCTGTGATTATCACTAACATTTGCATTTTGAAAAAGAATTCGTGCCCCTTACCACCATTTTCACATAACTATCCAAGACCTTTGTTGTAAGCCATTATCTCATGAATAACTTGTTTCTATTACATCTAAATTTTGAATGCATCTAATTTGCAAGTCCATGGTATTTTCAGAGTCAATTGTGATTTAGAATGATCAAATCTTGGTCTCATCATAATTCTGACCACTATAGAAGTCTAACTACAAATTGAAAAATTGCTTCCATGGAACAGTCTCTCTGCAGAATGTTCAATCAAACAATCATTCCAATATTTTCAGCGAGTCTTGCAGATGGTTTATAGCACTTACCAAACTCAGTAATTCCAATTACAAGAGCAACTCCTATAGAAATCCATGATACAGCGACAGCAAACTTCCTCCAAAAGTTTGCTTGCTTTGAACTTAACCCAATGGGAGCATCATCTGATTTGGAGTTCTCAGTGTCAATTAAGTCTAAAACAAATTGACAATTGTGAAGTTCTGCGTGCTTCATCCTTCCATGTCACAGCTTAAATGCCTTGATGTAACACCAATATAAAGCACATTACAGGAGTAAAACGTAATCATAGCGCTTTCTTTAACTTTTGCAAATAATAAAGCAACTAATTAATATTGCACAGCATCTACTAAGCACACGATATCAAAAAAGGTGCTAATTTAAACAAAAAACAAAGCTAATATACAGATATATTAAAGATATTTCCACAACTCACATTTTTTATCATTGAATGCAAACTTTGTTTTTTCTGAGGACTTCAATTTTGGACACTGAAAAACAAAGGAAAGTGCACAGAAGAGTAATTTTAATTATTCTTGGCAGTTTGTGGTCATGAATATAGATATCATAAAGAGCTGAAACGTTCAAGTCCCAACTTGAATCTATAAAATGTCGGATGAGTTTAAATGCAAATTGAATGAATTCACTAAATCTAAGAAATATGCTAAGATTTGAAAAATGTAGGGTAAACAACAAAGTATATGCATATACAAATAACAAATAAGGTAAAAAAGATGCTTCTCCATTCAAAAAATATGAGAGCATCACAATAAGACTTCTGAAAAGAACTAACGTAGTAACTCAAGAAGTGTCAAAGCTATGTCAACAATCAAAACATGTTTGAAACACCACATAAACAACACAAAAAATGACACTTTAGTGCTAAACAACTTATTGTTGTTATCAGTTCATATCTTATTTCTTTGTTTTCAAAAGCTAAGTAAAGATAAAATCAATCACACCCTTCGAACACTAAATTTCAATTGAAATCTTGAGATGGAAATACAACACGTGTATACATAAACCAATGAAGTACCACTGAACATTCAATTCAACATGTCAACTAAACAACATAAAAATTTTTAAAAGTAAAAATGATATACTCCAAACATTCAATGATTGCAAGTTGCCATGTTGCAGTTAACAAATCTAAAGCCAAATTACAGAGTTATTTGTCTATTTATAGCATAGCAGCTCATATTTCTTTTATAAAAAACTTGCATGCAGCATAGGTATTGAAATCGCTACAAAGAGCAAGCTGATGCAAAGAAAACAATTCACAAAAAGGCAGAGACAACAAGTGCACAAACAAACTGCTTCAACAAATGATAGTTAGATACACATACATTATTATAATTCGAATTTTTGGATATTTCATAAAGTTCATTGTCATTGGGTTCACTTGGTTCAATATGATGATCTGATTGAACACCATCCATTATGTTTCTTGTGATACTTTGTGGCCATCTACAAAGGACTGTGTCTTTATTGTATGTACAAAGCAGCAAGTCTGGTCATATACAAAACACAATAGAAAAGTTGAATGTTGTGAAACAAGAAGTTTTAAACCTTAATTCTTTTGATCAAAACTTATGTCAACGCAAGCTGGAAAAAAACACGTCAGGTTTTATGAAAATCACTTGAAAATTCACACAATGGAAAAGGCTACACAAAATTTTGTATCCTACTTTAGCCTTATGTGTTTGAAATAAACAAAGAATCCTGCTTTGGTTTTTATTGCACTCTGAAGGTACCAAATTATATGCAAAGTTGAAGTCTTTTAAACTAAATTTCATAGACTGTAAGTTAACTTTAAAACAATATTTTTAACTTTTGCAATAGTTGTTGGTCTACATCAGCAAAAAACAACTAAAACAACTTCAAACACAAATCAAACAGGATGTAACAAAGGCAATAAAGGACATATATCAATATCATACAAATTTTGAAAACATTTGACTAGAAAAGATTTTTCAAATCTGCAAATGTAGCAGCTTAGCAACCTATTTACTCAAATTTGGTATAGTCATTGGTTTTTGTACCTATGTTATTTGGATTTGCAAACATCCAATTTTTTCTGTTCCAGTACACAGTATCATTCTTGCTTAAAAATAATAAGCAATGATCATACTAACACAATATATGTCAATTTTTAAGTTGAGAACCATGATGTTGAGACAACAACATACTGTTGGATGGATATAAAACACACAAGCAAATTGCCTTGTACAAATTTTTTAAAATAATTATTGTAAGATAGCTAAAAATGACTGATACTGGTAATCTAACCAAGACTGTGAGGGTTGCTTAGTTGACACTTTCCACAACAAATGTGGTGATGAAAATCTAATTTATAACATGTTATAAAAACTAAATATGACATTAACTACCATCAATAAGTGTCTGAACAAGAGATTTTTTATAACAAAATAAGTCATTGAAATCAGCAACTTCAATTTGTTTGCTCATGTCAGTGTACTATTTCAAGCACCTTTCACTGAAATTATGTTTTTTCTCAAATGATATTCTTATAAATAGTGGGAAAAATGAATGAAGCAAATAAATCATCATACATCTCTACAGTTTGAAACTGGTGGGAAGAACATCTTTGTCTGGCACATAATATAAATAAATCTTTTTTTTCTGCAGTTACTTTTGCTGTGTTGGAAAACAATTATTAAATATGCAATATCAAATATTTGCAGTCCTGAGAATAATAATAAACAGGCAATACATAAACTCAAAATGCTTAGTGCACATAGAAAATCATTGTGAGCCACAATCGTAGCTGGTCTTTTCCTGTGTATTAAACCCCGTGACTTGTCTAATACAAATGAGTTTTAAGCTTTTTTACTTTAATTTAAGTTTTTAAGCTTTTGCAAATTAACTCATGCAATGCTACAACTAAACAATGAACATACTTCATATATGTAGAAGCTATATTGACTAAAATGCCTTGAGCACAGGCCTCACAAAGTTGATTTTCCTTGACGAAACTATGTTAATACTTTTGCTCCCAAGAGTTTTTCCTGAGCAATTGTCATGGAAACTAGGTTGTTTTTGAGAGTTTAACACATCTATGCCACTTACATAAAACACTTTGCATTTGAAACTTAAACAATAACTTAAATTGTTACACCCGTTGTTTCTCTTCTTAGGTTTCATACATAAATTTATAAAATTTCAAGAGAAAAAGATGGCATTATCTAAACAACTGTAGTTGGTTTAACTTTTTTGAATGACTAAAAAACTATACCAAGCGAATCATTGATCTCCAGCCTAAACCTAACCTAAACCTTAATCCTAACCCTATTCCAAAACTCTAACCATATATATAAACCCGTGTTTTGTTTTCGAAACATTTTAACAAAGCACATCACAAACTAACAAGAAAAAAGGCTGAAGACTATGATGACTATCAAGTGGTCACTTGAAAATTTTTGTAATGAAAGATATGAATAAAAGACTCAAGCTAAAGCATTTTACTTATTATTACATTTTAATAGTCATTAAGCGTATACTGTCTGCTCAGTATTAATTATGCTTTAGCCATTATCTGGACTTCCTCCTAAAGTTGGGAAAATAACTAAAATCAATAATTTCCCATGTTACACTGTATCAGTTGGCAACACAAAGATCAACCTTTGCACTTATATTGGTCCAACCAGCATAGTTTGCCTCTGGAGACTGTGATAATGAGAGAACCTGTTGTTAGAGAATCCTAGAGTGAGAGAACCTGTTCTTAAAAAATTTGAATCCCACCACTGTCCATACTTACCATGTAATATACAGTAGACCAGGGGTTCCCAACCTGGGGTACATGTATCCCAGGGGTACATTTGCGTATCTAAAGGGGTACATTTAAGGTTATCAATAGAAGAGCAAAATATATTTACATATAATTTATTTCCAAATATTTACACAAATATCAGTTAATATTCTTTTCAAAAATCATTATATGCTTATTGTTAAATANATCTATGAATAATCATGATAAAATGTATTGTCATAGGAATTCTTAAGGGCACCTGTGTATCTGTCGAAATTCTGAAGGGGTACATACTTATCTGTTGAAATGCTGAAGGGCTACATTCTCATCTGTCGGAATGCTGAAGGGGTACATAGTAAGAGAAAGGTTGGGAACCCCTGCAGTAGACAAATAATTTTGAGCACCAGCTAAGCTGTACTAGCACTAACAGTGAATCGAAAAGACAACATAGTAGATTTACCAATTAGAGTTACAACAACATACAAATTCACCAATGTCTCTTGCTACTACAGTATAGTAATTAGTCGATTCAATATGGCACAACTCAGTGAGAGACTCTGGGGCACAGATAATGAGAGAGGTCTGTAGAGATGTTTAAATAGAACCCACACTTCTGCCAATCACTGAAAATGAATTTGAAGGAAAAGTCAATGTCAGATTGTATATTTTTGCGAGAAGACTGGAAATAGCTATGAGAAAACATTCTTTGACATGAGGACCACACATCCTACCTCACTACCATATTCCAGACAGTACCTTTTACAGATCTACCAACAACATGAAAAATAAAGGGATAAGTACAACCAAAGAGTGAATGACATTGAAAAGTCCTAAATGTGCCAAGGTCAACAAACGACTAGCTCAAAAATAGCTGAATAAGCCATATGCATCTGTCATGACATATGTAATAAGCTCATATTTGCACTTCTTAAGAGCACTCTTGCTGCTATGTGAGGCTCTCAAGGCAAACAGAGTGATGTTCACCTCCAGAATCTCACGAACACTGACTTTAGTCGGTCTAATTCCTAGGCCCACAATTATGTGAAGCTAAATGATGAAGAATTATATCAATGTCATGACTCTGATGTTAGATGTGCAATAGGTGGATATATGTATGTCATATGTCATGGCATTATGAATGAAAGACTGCTGTTTCCTAGAACTATTTACTCCACTCATCAACTAACCTTATTTTGTTTTTGAGGTATCCAACACTTACTGGATTAATTTTTATTATTGCTTTTTGTTATCTGTTTCTACCCTTGCCTCTTCAACCTCATTCGAGGATGTTATGGTGCCCAGTGGGACATACATGCAAATTTGGTACTGCAGTATGGTCCATGGGTCATTGTATTGCTTTCTCACGGTTTACATGGATAAACATTATTTTTCACCTTTGCTACATGCCTTTCGTCTGAAATTTCATGACTGCTGCATTGCTTTCTGTTTCTGACTCATAACCTATATTGTCACTTACTTCTCACACATATGTCACGATGTGCATGCCTCAATTCTTCACTCATTTCATCCCCACCATCATCTGTGTATGTAAATGATTGTTGTGTATATGATTTAACATTTATGTACCCTTGCCTTCAATTACTTTGTTTTTACATGCTTTTATGTTTCACCAAAAATTAGTTAATTTATTTTGAGTTGTTTTGAGTTGTTTAGCATCATTCTAGAGTTGCTTCTAAAAGCAAGCATACTGCACAATGATTTAAAGCACACACACATTTGGTAAGCTAGTACAGCCTCTCTTAAGCCCATCTGATTTCTTTAGTTTATATTTTACAGAAGACTTACTTAAAATATTTTAGAGGCCATTGCAATTTAAGTTCTAACTGTAATGTTTCTAAAGGCAAGCATAGTGCATATTGATTTCAAGCATGTACATATTTGATGAGCTAGTACAGCCTACTATCTTAAGCATGTTTGATTTCTTTAGTCTCTATCTTATAAAAAACTTGCTCAAAATAGTTTTAGTGGCCATTGCAATTTATCTTATGTTCTAGCTGTAATGTACATACAAACAAAACCCTATTTATTATTATATGAAAGATATTTCCACAAAAACTTAAACTATGGCTGAAAGTAAAAAAGAGACAATTAATCATGGGTACAATGTAAAGAACGGATGTCCATCAGTGCGGATATCATTGATGGATCTTTGATGACGCAACCAGAGTAGAAAAATATATTGTTTCATCATAAATAAAGGTAAAGATACAATTTCTGTCATTTCAATTTAATTTTCTGTCATTTCAATTTAATATTATTACATAATCTTTCTCCACACACTCAAATGCTAAAAAGTCATGTTTTAATTTTTATATTTTCACAACAGTTCAAACCTAAATTTGGGCTCCACTGGAGCATGTCACCAAGAATGGAAGAATCTTGGTGTGAGACTGAGAGCGATGGTTGCTGAAATTAAGCCTAGGCTAGCAACAAATATTATTTTTTCTATCGAAGTGGTATCATTGTTCACTTTAAAATATCACGTTTTACGAATCTGGATACGTCATTTTATATCTGCCACCAAGATCCGCGACTGTTGGATAGGCTATTCGCCTTTTACAGGGGCTCTTGATCATGTAGATGTAGTCCAACAGTGAGTGCAAGAAAGCATAAAAACTAAAGTACAGCACTGCACATACGAACAACATCCATGGGCTATGGTTATGGAACACACCAAGTCGCATGGATGATGTGCAATGTGGTGACAATAAGTAAACTTAATTAGGGGATTCGAGGAACCGTCTGTGCCATGCTGCGCCTTCACTTCACTCACATGTCAAGAATATTTTTTTCCAGAACCCTACGCATTGCCTGGCTTCGCGAGTAACCAAGTAACACGAAGAAACCACGCCACCTAACGAGTAATGAAACTTAGCTAGCAAAAACACGGGCGTTAAAATTCTGCAGTGACCCTTACAAAATATAAATAAATTATTTCTGCCTCTCAGCGTTCATATTGTTTTCCTTTTTGCATTATTGTTACATCAAGTTATGAGTCATAAGAACGCACACAATAATTTAACTCTACCCATGAAATGAAACCAACAGTGATATAGTCTCGAGACTTGGTCTCCGACTCGAGACCTAATTTCGCGAGTCTTAGCCTCCGTCTCGAAAGTCTCAGATCTCGTCTCGGTCTCGAACGTAGCGTCTCGAGACTTTGAATACTCCACATATATGGCTTAGTAAAACTTCCATAATACAATCCGTTAACTGTCTGAAAAATCTGTGGGAAAGGAAAAACAAAAACAGGTTGAAAAACGCGAAATCATCGACAAGCATACAGCTAGGAAGTAGAGATGAAATATTGTTCCAATATTCTACAAGGATTTCAGTGAATATGACAAATTTTCAAGCCTCGCTCTCGAACTTTCAGGTATCGGTCTTGGTCTCAGATTATTTGATGAAGTCTTAGTCTCGGTCTTGAAGGTTAGCATGGTCTCGAATACACAACTGCCAAATGTATGGAATTACAGAAGTCATACTGAAATAAGATACACAATGAATTTACAGGTCTGCATAAAAATTTGAAACTGCATAAAGTTTGGCGATTCATTTTTGATGTGTCTGGTGTAAATGAAAACTTTTTGGTTAGATGTAAGGTTGCCAGACGTCCTTGAGCGCCAAGAATTGCCCTTGAATTTGCTATCAAAACTTGCTATGTCCTTGATCCTTGAAAAACATCTTGTTGTCCTTGAATATTTTCCGGTGTCCCTGAAAATTGTTGAATAGTTTTTTAAACTGTTCATTTTAAAACTTTTGATTACATTGAACATTTAAGAATCAAGAATAAACAATGTAAATGAACAAAACAATGTGTAGATTTATTCCATCTTAAACAATTGTGTTGTAAAAAGTAAACTGTTAAAGAACGCTTGTGTGGTCTGAATGCGTTTTGTTTAATGGTAATGGTTTATTGTTTCATATGACTCAGCCAATAAGCAGAAGCACCATAAAAGCCATCGCATGCAGTAAACCAACCATTAGTGAACAT
>JGI24159J19872_10001478_pt1 | contig 25962 bp, 22 predicted proteins | sample Ectturendosymbi4_FD_19872 | JGI IMG/M metagenome (IMG submission 19872)
ACCTCCTGTACAACTAACTGGCCTACTGTACGTGGAGTCTGAATGCGGCACGGTGATCTAAAAAATTTCATAATGACGCATCAACATAGTGAAGCAAGAAACCATTTCCACTAAAAACGAGGAATCCTCATGGAACCCCACTACATGATTTGCGGAACCCCTGTTGAAAAGCACTGACCTACATTTTCAGGTGCCTTGGTTAACGCCACTGTTTTTTAGGGTTGCTGCTTAAAAGCTTTGCTGGAAAAAAACGTTTCAGTCGCGGAGTTTTAGCTAACACTTCCAGATTCTTGCGCTTTTTCTCCTTATAAACTTTGCCGTTTCTAGCTGTTGATGGCATTACAAATTCCGGCATCCCCCTAGCTAAACACTGCAGTCTCGTTGTCTGCTCTTTCTACAAATCGACTGATCAAAAACTTTTTCTGACGGACCGCGTAATAGCATGTGGTGCAAATGGCTTGACTAGCTTCATATGTTTATGATGTAACGCAAGAATAGTAGCCATCGGAGGAAAAGTGCGTTTTAAGTTTCCACCATAAGTTACCCTTCATGACGAAACAAAGGTCGCAGTTCGGCAGCGGCTACCTACAGATCGCACAAGAAACTACAGAATAATAGATACTAAACAGCAACCACAGCAGAACTAGCTTTGCTGCTTAAGCACGCAAATAGTATCGTTTTCGCGACATTTGTGCAGTAGGCGTGATGCATGAGTAGATAAACCCATGCCAAAAGAACGCTTATTAGGAAAAGTTTCAAGCGAAATTCAATTATATTTGCATTGAACAAAAGCGAAAATATTTATATTCAGTAGTGAGTACAAAAACTGGCAGAGAGTCAAACTTGCAGAGAAAGCATTAAATGATACTCAAGTAACATCAGAATGTACGGTTTGTATTCTTGTACCTCTTTTGAATCACGACAATTTTTCAAACGAATATTTTATTTAAAACAAATAAATGTCATCACGGGGGACCCCTTGGAGTGGAGGGCCCGGGGCAATTGCCCCCGTTGCCCCCCCCCTTAATCCGGCCCTGAGAAGGCAGCTTCAAGTGATCATAACTGCGTTTTTTTCTGCTTCTTGTAGTTGTTTTGTAAAACATTGTGCTCTGCTATTATGTTTTTCATTGTATAACACAGAAGGTCAAATAAAAACTTTTGCTTGGAAAGTTTTTTCAAGATTTCATTGGTACTGATCTAGAAAATGCAAATCAACCTATCTTTCCGTGGAGTGTCAGAACAAAGTTTACTCATTTTCAAGGAGGGCATTCAGACGACACCTATAGCGGCTTCGCGTATTTTATCTTAGTTGCTTATGCATATACTCGTAGTTTGCATGCATGATTTTTAAACAAAGCGCAACATAATTTTTTTGTTATAACAAATACTTGTTTACCATCAAGCATCATGCTGCAAAATGGCTGTTTTTACTAACTTCCTGTTTCCGGAAACCACCGGCCCCCGCGCTGGCGACGGCCTTGTTTACGATGTCCAGTTGACAAATAAATACCACTGGCTTCTTACGAGTGTCAAGGCATTGTACTATTTAGATTTTGATTAGATAGCAGAGTTCTTTTGTTTGTTTAGCTGTCTGCAACACGACTGTAGAAGTTCCTTCATTGCTTCTTTCATTTAAATCAGTGGTTCTTAACCTTTACAAACCTGCAGAACTCGTACGTTATTCTCCAAGCTTGCTTCGAACCCCAATTAGTTGCACAGCAATAACAGGAAACGAAAATAGCAACAACAAAGCAAAATTGAAGGAAAATCAATCAACAGTTTAAAGCTTATACTTAAAACAAAATTAACCAACAGTTTAAAGTTAAAAATACATTGGTTTGTCAATGTTTATTTCTGTTTTTGGCGACAATTTGGGAATTCCTGGCTTTGTTTCAAAAAGTGCATCTTCACAGGCCCGCAACCAGAGGGGGGCAAATGCCTCCCGGGAAATTTTCAAAAACGTATGTATTTGTTAGGTACAGCAACAAGTTACATCACTTTGCCCCCCAAAAAAATATCAGTTGGTTGCGGCCCTGCATCTTCATGTAATTTATACAACCCTGTTCCGTTTTATCTTTTAACTTCCGCCAGGATAGAAAACGGATGCTCGCATAGATATGCTGTTAGTCACGACAAGACAACTTCGAGGGTTAATTTAGTGATACGGGGATACCTTCCATTTGGTTGCAACAAAACGACAAGGTTTGGTTGTGCTTTAAGATATGCGTTTGAATCTCGCCTCCCTGAAGCTCAATGAGGTAATCTATGGGTAAATTGTTTATATCTGCACTTGTTGCTTCGAAAAGCAATAGGCTGCTTTAACTATGCTGAATACTGGCCGTCAGTGACCAGCAACCTACTGCCGATGTCTAGTGGGCGACGTGCAATGGACTTCTCGCTAGTTTGCATTAAAGATGGGACACGAACGGACAAAAGATGCCACCAACCGCTCAGGGCCGTTAGAGGTGATGTGATGGTGACCTGTTTCTCGCCGAGACATTTTGGTCATTCTTCCCTTAAAAGTATTAAAACTTGCCGTAACAGTATTTGCTTCCTACCTTTTCGGACTGTATGACCAAATTGATTTAATATTTTTCGGTTATTTAAAAAAAATTCGGTCTATAACTGAAAAAAACAGATCATGACAACTTCACTGCAAAGCTTGTGACATCACGCATAAAAGCAAACAAATTACGGTCTCTAGTTAATGGTGTAGGAACGGGACAGATTTTCTTAACTTTACCTGTAGAGCTCTAGGGTGAGCAAAAACCACATTTCACTTGTCTAGCGAAATAATTGCAGGTCTTCGGCCTTCACAGTGGACGAACCACTTGCCATAACGCGATTGACAGACTTAATATTGCCGCTTACCGCAGGGTGTGGAGTGACAAAGTGGATTTAGTGGGCTTAGCTCCCCAAACAATGCTCCAAGGCCTCCCAAATTGAAACAACAAACACTATAGATCAGTGTAGTTTTATCAATTTTGAGGATGTCAAGCCCCCACAAAGCTCCCTATTGTAAACTTTCTGGCGACGCTTCTGCGATATACGCGCCCTCTCGACCTTCGCTTCCAGGCGTGATACGTCACAAACGCTGCGTATAATCTTCCTGGTTTCTCCACTGGTGCATGAATTTCAACAACTTCGCACATATGGATTAAGTTCTGTTCGCGGTGCATTAGCGTGGGAAAAATTTTTCCACGGAGGGTCACTTGTGGACTGGATTTTTCCTGGGCGGGAGTCAGTAGTTGCGAAATTTCTTTTTACTGTTGCAACCTCTCGGTTGGCGTTGCGTTGAGTGTGCGATTCACCACGAACGGGATGTGTGTGAAGAATAACACACATATATACACGTGGCGCGAACAAGCAATAAGAATGATTGTTGCTTGCAGCCAATGTGAAGCTTTGCCCGCTTCCCGCTCGGGCTTTCCTATTGCAACGTTACCAACTCCGAAAGGCAAAAACATTTTTCTACTTACAAGCTGCGGTAATAGAAAATCCCCAAATGTCAAAATCCAGGGTACCACGGAGCCCCTCCCAGGGGCGCAACGAGGTTAGATTGCGGCCGTGGCCAGAAAAGTTTGGCGTCCCCATGTTCGAACCTAAGGTCTTTCGGAAGCAAATGTACTGTATTGAAGAAAGTACTTGTGACATTGTTGGGACTTTTCGGCGCCCGGGAAATTGCGCCCCCTCGTTACGCCCCTGGCCCCTCTTTCCGACACCTATGCTCTCGCGAATCTTTACCAGCAACGGAGGAATCGCTGCCAATAATGCGCCAGAACTCCCGGCGGAGAAAAAACTCGACACAGTTGTTTGCGCTGATCTGAGCAGAAGCACCGAAATCGAAAGACCTGAAGGAATGCATCGCTGCGCGCGTAGCGTTTTATTTGCCGCACATTTCGCGACGAAACTCAACAACAAACCGCGGTCTCTCCGCGCAAGGGAAGCAGATCTACTGCAGCCGACGCTACACAAGTGGACCATGTTTTTTCAGCAAAGAGCACTCGCTGTACAGGAAGGATAAAAATAATAAACAGCGGTTGCAAGAGAGTTGGCCTAACATTTTGAAGAAGCGAAACCATGGGCGTTGGAAGGTTTTTTCCAAGGGCGGGCAAGAGTGGACTTTTTCAGGGGGTGGCCAAACAGGTGTTTTCCCGGGAGGGGGTAAAAGTGGTTAAAACTCTGAAACTAAGATTTTTTCTACCAAGAAATTAATAGCAAAACATCAAATTTCAAAATCTAGGGGCCTTTCCACCCCCTGCCCCCCTTCCGACGCCCATGCATTATGCACAGCGTCGCACGCGCGCGAATGTCATTGCACCCGAACGGCGTGACCTCCAAGTCACGCGCGATTTCTTTCTGCAGATCGAACGATGCTTTGTTAATGGAAAGCGCTTTTTCATTCACAGTGAGGCGGGCGATGGCTCGACGGCGCGTTTCAAACCGTTTCGTTTTGAGACCCGAACGCGCAAAGGCAAGATTCGTCGAAGACGCGCGTTGCCAGTGCTCGAGTCTTCGAATGACAAAAGCACAAGGATTGACTGGGATCGAGCCAAAGTTGAAGTTCGCTTGAAGCGCGACTGATAAAAAACAGGAAATTTGAAACAATCAAACGCACGCCGCGCAGTATAATCGACCTACTCTGTCAAATGCTGATTTCTGGCGATCTCAGAGACGCGACTGTCAGCGGTTCCAGTTGCTTGATACAAGCAAATGCTACGATCACGTCATTTTTAGTGCAAGAGCTGATTCGGTATCCTGGCGTTTGGAACTTTAAAGCGGAGCGACCTTGTTTCAACGCCAAGCCGCTCTCTAATCCACGCCNACACCGGGCAAGCAGCCAACACTGGTTATGTACAGTACACACACATGAGGCGGGAAGAATAAAAGAAACTTTAAAGTTTCCGGAGCACGCTATTCAACCGTCTTTTTGATGAAGCGTACGTCTGGTTTGTCAAAAACGATCTCAATGCCAAGCACAAATTTTTCAAGCACGAGGTACGAAGCGAAAAGCATGCACAAAAAAAGAATGCAGTGAGATTCTTCACCGTCACTGCTCGTGAGGTAAGCGTAGCTCAGGGCACACGACGGGAAGGCGGAAAACAAGCAGAGAACAACAGCACATAACACTTCGATAGTAAAGTAGTGCCGACGCAAGGGTTCCACAGGAAAGGCCAATGAAGAAACAGAGAAGGGCAGAGGGCTACTTCGACTGGAAGTTCAATTTGGATGCATGAAGGTTTTGCGCCGCGATGCGCCACCAACTGTTGGAGCGGGCTGAAGCAGGCTGGATGAGCATGCGAGAGCCGCTGAAAATGTCAAAAAATATTCCTGGTCCAAGTAGAACCGCTGAGGCGATTTCCAACCTCGACAGCAGGGTTCATATCCTTGGAAAACGTCAGGCTGCGTCAACAGCTCACGTTCTCCAATCCTGACGACGGCGTTCACGCGGCGACTTCCCACTCGTTCGTTCTTCCAGGCAACAAGTGCATACAGCGTGCGATGTCAGTTTTCGCCAGATCGCCCGGGTCTGCGCACTTGTCAGCGTTTCCGCATGTGACCGTTGAACGGGTTGCGGAAGCGGTGGTCCTTCTTGCTGGCAGGCACCACCCAGTCGCCGGTCAGCTGCGACCGACGATACTGCTCGGTGGTCTTCGAGTTGTAGACGGGCACGGTCTCCACCGCGGCGGAAGAAAGCGACTGTTCGGGGGGAACAAAGAAAAAAGAATGTGTGAGATCGCCTGATTGTAAGTAGCGCTACCGAAGAGCCTTTACATACTGTAGAAGTAACAGTGTTCTCGACAATGGCGTAACCGACGGGAGGAGAAGTGGTGCGAATTCCCCAGGTAAGCTAAAAGTAAAAACCGGTCCTCCACTTAGTTAATATTTCGATTTTAATACAGTATTCTTGGCTTTCAGTAGGTTGTTCTTTCGTTTTCTTCGGTGATTTGGGGTTTTAGTATAACCATCAACACCCGGATTCGTCACTTCTGAACTTTTCCCTCAGTGTTGGTCAATGGCCCCCACAGTTGGTCCTCTCAGCTATGTGTCCCCCCTGGCTCAAACCTCTAATTACGCCACTGCTTCCCGAAAACTGGCAAGACGTTCGTAACAGCTTAGCACGATGGTGGTTGACCTGCTTAACATCAGTTCACGTTGGAATCATAGATCTCGCAATTAACGATGTTTCTTTAGGTCTAGGCAGCATGAGGCAGACGGGTTTGCAGGCAAGCTAGGCAAACCGGGGTAGTTCATGCATGCGGGACCTAGTTAGTGTTTATAGATTAAGCTATGGGTGTCGGAAGGATTTTTTCCAGGGACGGCCAACAGCGGGTTTTTCAAGAGGTAGCCATAAAGATTTTGCCATAGGGGGCCAAAAGTGATGAAAATTCATTTTTCCCCGCGAAATTTAGAAAAAAAACTGTTGCAACAGAAAAATTTCAAAATTCAGGGGGGCAAAGCCCTCCCTGCCCCCCTTCTGACGCTCATGGTTTAGGACCAAAAAGGACAAAATAAAAAAAACAGATTTAGAGCCATGTGCAACCGTAAGTCACAAGCAGAGCGCTGTTGCACACAATGAAGCAGCTCACTACGATTCACCTTAGATTAGCTTCAATTCAAGGAAACCCTATCTTGTATCAAGGTAGGTTAAACCAACTTATATCATTAGAAAATGCGCAACCCGAAATAACTCTAAGCGCTCGTGAAGGGCTTTCCTATTCAAACCAGATGCTGTGGTAGCAACGGTTCAGTAAAATCCAAACCTTCGATCTACAACTAGACAGGCAGTGCAAAAAGCGTAGGGCGTGAACACTGTACCGCATATTGTCTTTTTTCCAAGTTAGCTACAACATTTATCACAACATGGGTGACTATAGCCCAGTAGTACAGTGTCTGCGTCTCGATTGAAAGGTTGGGTGTTCGACTCACGGCCACTGAGTGAATCGCCATCGCCGAACGTTCCTTGAGCAAGTGCGTTACAAATTTCAGGCATCGGCCTGACGTCAACTGCCGTCACCAAAATCAACTACAACATTTATATTTGGTTTGAAGTTAGAAAAATGCAACAACCCGATTAACTCACTCCAACTAGACCAGGAGTTCTTAAAGTTTGGGTTTTTTGAGATTAGATGTTGGAAGCATTCAACAGTGTTGGGTAGTAAAGTTCAAATCCGGACTCAAGTCCTCATTCTCTAAGAACTTGGACTTGCTTCCATCCAGATTGACTTTGACTTGGTACCCGCTGACTTTGTTGAAAAGGAGCAGCCAGGTTGACAAAAATTTGACTTAGGGTATTGAGGCGTTTAAGCCTGAAGGACCACCACCTTATGCCAATAACACGGTTTGGGAGGAGAACTAAAAATTATAAAATAAACACAATGCAACGCCTTATGCCAGGGGTTCTTAAAGTGGTGCCTCAATGCCCCATGGAGTATTGAGGTTAGATGTTGGGGGGTAATTCACAATGTTGGGAAGTAAAGCCCAAATCTGGACTCAAGTCCTCATTCTCTAAGATCTTGGACTTGCTTCCATCCAGATTGACTTTGACTCTTTAGCAACCCTCGATTTGAACCCGACATTGAGATTTTTTAAAATGGGCATCCAGGTTGACGAAAATTTGACTTAGGGGTATTGAGCCGTTAAAACTTTAAAGGCCACTGCACTAAACTGCGTTTTTATACAAATAGTTTTCACCACAGGAACACTTCAAGCTGCTTTCCTTGGGAGCACCGATAAAAATGAACGCCTGTCGACGCTTATACACATGGGTGTACACTCAAAACAGTGGACAGCGTGCACCCTCTACCAACCTTCAGATAAACATACGCATCAGTGCCGTTGCCTTCCATAGACTGGATCTCGAGGTCTCCACCCAGGTATCTCGCGTACAGTCGAGAGATTGGCAAGCCGTAACCGTAGCCGGCCTGAAAGACGGAGAAAGGGTTGGATGACGCGGAAAGAAACAAGATCAGACGATGAATCGGATGATGTGTTGCACCGGAAGTTGAGACAATACTCTTTGTGACGTATCGTTGGGAAGGAATAAGTAGTGGGTAATAGATTAGGAAATGTGTTAGGAAAAATTTTGTAGGTGTGAATTCGTATTTGTTACTGAACTGTGTGATTCTGGACGACGTGAATGCTCTTTTATTGCAGAACAATACTGTTTCGAATTGAGCATTATTCGATTTAGGTCAGAGGTTCCCAAATGGGGCGCGGTGATGCCTTGCGTGATTCCAAGATTAGAAGGGCGTCGCAAGCTTATTTCCACCTTGACTGCCAAGTTATTACAATTTAGGAAAAACCTGCTCGCACCAATCGATGTAGGCTACTTATAAATTAATCTACAAAAGGTTGCATAAACTGTGCAGTGACGTAACAATTGCGAAATTGATTTCAGCGATGAGGTAACAGTAACTTCATGAGCAAAATTAGGTTTCTTAGACCACGGGTTAGCTTTAATTATTGGTTGGCAGTTGTCTGGCGGAATTACGTGAGTGCGTCGTTTGATTTGGTGCATAGGGTTAGTGCGTCAGGAGCTGATAAAAGCTGGGAACCAGTGGTTCAGGTGAAACACAAATCAAGTGAAAACTGGTTAATTGAGGATAGAGGGTGTGTGTCCCAACCAGGAAGTTGTTCCACTAAGGTTTCTCCCAATCTTACCAGAATGAACACACGTGTGCACAGTGGAAACATCTTCAGCATTTTAAAATGTGAAATGCAGAAAGGACGCAACAAGTTGGATTGCTGCCATCGTCAAAAATAATAGAGGTGTTTCAGCCACGACAAGCAGCTACGTCCACTTATCAGAACATGGCGTTCAAAATATAATAAAGTCGGTAAATGGAATCAAATTGGTTTTGAAAAGGAGATAGAGGAACATTCCAGAGGCACCAATTGATCCGAAACTGAGCAACAGTTGCTAAAAACTGACACTCGAAGCTAGGAAACCAATATAAACGTTTAACTGCACTCACCAGGGGAGCAACTCGGTTGTCCTGGCCGCGAGGGGGTCGCGGGGCGGTACTGTACATGTATTCGAACCACCGCGAAGTGACTTCTCGCGACGCACCGCCTCCCTGGTCGGATATCCTGATCCCGCAGTCGTGCACGCCCTTCGTGACGCACACCGTGACGTCAGGCACGTCGGTCTCTTCCGAGTACTTTTCCATCGTGGCGCGCATCGCGTTCTACAACGTCAAGATAAAGAGAGCTTTGTTTTCGAACAAAGACAACGCGATCAGACAATCGACGCGACGGATGCACCGCCTTTCCGGTTATTAAGACATGGCAATCCGCGCAGGCAAAAACAAGAGCAAAGGGTGCTTTTCCTTGGCGGTTAAGTTGTTTTCCTACCACAGGGAGCTATTAAGTGCCCAATTTCATCAACACGAGGTTGACAAACATTCCAACCTGTTTTGTTTTTTTTTGCTGAGACATTTTGATTAACTGAAACATTTCGGTCACTTGCCCATAGCAGTATTTGAAACTCGCTGTAACAGTATTCATTGCTCTGTATTTTTAGAGACATTGTGGCCGAATTGACTTCATTTTTTTCGTTCATTTAAAAAAAATGTCGGTCTATGACAGGGAAAAACCTAGATTGTCACCATTCTTTCACGAACGAGGTGCTTACATGACGATTGCAAGGTGAACGAATGGGCAAAGACATTCATGCAGTTGTGCAATATATACAGTGTCTCTTAGTGTGGACTGTGGAGTATACTGTAAGGAAACCAGACACAATAAGGCTGATGTTGGTTTGGTCATTACAATAATTTGAGAACCGAAAACAAGCGCTTCTTGTACAAGCTCATCAAAATCAAGTATGTGTTGCGCCGAAGCGCAGATGCTGCACAGCCGCCTTCCTAGGTCTACTGGGGTCACTATTTGACGGGTGGGTATGTAGAAAAAGTGGGATATTCACGGAGACAAGATTCTCATCAAAGCGTTTTGCACGTGTGCAACTGCAACTAGCCGTTGTGAAACTAAGCCTATCAAGAACCCGATGGTGATGTGCGGGTTCTTTTGTTGTACATAAGTAATGGTAGTTAGTCATGCAATTAACTTTGTGCATCGGAAACATTTGTGCAAAGTTGTACATTGCTCTAGCAGTCGTGCGCTATTCGTGGTGGAAGTTAAATGTTCCCAAGCGTTTCTGGCTTTCTGAACATTTACCCTGCGTTTCATTCATCAATAAACTCCACAATTGAAAGACAAAGGTGGTTATCAAGTGTTTGGCAACGCCCTTTATGTTTCTAAATGATCGGTCTTTTTTTATTGTTCGTAAAGGACTTGCCTCAGAGTGTTTTCAGAGACAAGCCTTATTTCCGGACTATTTTTCTATGTGCGAATTGCAATATTGCAGGCATTCGTTTATCAGCAAAGGATGATTACGAAGCTGTAGGAAGAAGGAAGAGACAGACAAATTACATCGGCATCAGTAACTGCGAAAAAACGGTTTTCGGCGACGAACCCAAATATTAACGAGAGAAATACCGCGATCAGCAAAAACAGACGCAAACTTCTGTGAACGCTTGCTTTTCATTCAACAACGGATCAATTTTAACAACTGATGGCACTTTTTGTGTCGTGATGGAAAAAACAATGAAACATTAGAAAATCAACTTACCACCAAAACAGGCTGCATCAATTGAGTAAACCTACACCAAAAGCACCGTAAATAAGACACAACCTATTCACTGGATCTATATCCGCATGTCTTCTACGTTGATTTATACTATTATAGTGAGACCTCATGAAGCAAACATTCTACTGCGCTTGAAAACGCTGAAAACTGGTGATTCAGACAACACTTTACATTTGGTTTGGTGCAAACAAGAACTGTCATAAGTCAGCCTGGAGGACACGAAGCGCTGCTGATTTCATGAAGACACATGGATGCCTACAACGATGACAAGTGATATGTAGAAAAATACACATTGCCCAAAATGCTTGTTTTTATTTAAGTCTTCTTATTCCGCTTAAAATCCAGGAAAGTCAGTTTTAAATAGAACCATTACGGTCTCATTATTGTTCTCCCGCTTAATTTGTATTACATAGGTTGCAGCGAGGGTTGCTCCTTTCACAGGCTAAATGGTGGCCAAATAAAAAAACTACAGTGTCGTGTCCGTTTGTCTGCATTACACCTTCCTGGTAGAAGTCTTAGCCATGAAAATGCACGTAAGACGTCGTAGAATCACTGTACGTGTGGCGTAGTGGTCGGCAAACTGTGGGTCAGTCAGCACTTTTTATTGGATTGCGCAACACTTACTGTTGTGGGTCACGTGTTATGCAAGAGCTAGAGTCCTGCACCGGCTACGTAAGCTGAAACATGGGCTACTGTGCAACTATGGGACCTTGGTTGTTTGACGTTGACTAAGCCTTGTTGTCATATGCGGTTTATGACATTAAGATAGGATTGTTATGCAACAGGCAACTGTACACAGCATAAGTTCAAATTTTGGGCCTTCTAAAACAAGCACGGGCTTTTACGATCTTGAAAGTGCGGTTTGGGCCACCATAACGAAAGTTTGCCGGTCACTGGTGCAGCGAGGCAGCATGACACGAGTGGAACATCCTCTCTCAAAGCAACCAGCGAGCTCAGTAACGAGGAACTTGGGCCTGGCAAACACCGGTTCGACAATAATAGATGTTGGCAAACACGCCCGGCCGAAGTTCAGTGTTAGTTTGAAAAAGCAAGACCGCCTTAACCTGGCAAATATTAGCACGCCGGGCGTTATTGCCGCACCGTTGCAAAACGCTGTGCGGCTTCCAAGCTTTGCGCAACAAGGCCATGAGCTGGATCGGGCGGCGCACGTGATTGGGCAGTTAGCTGCTGGAAACGACTGACGTCACCATCTCTGAGTTGTTTTTTGCAGCTTTGACAACGGTTTAGATCAGGGGTCTCCAAACTACGGCCCGCAAAGCTATTTCATCCGGTCCGCGAAGCCATTTTGTCAATAATAAAAAATTAACATATTTATGAAAAATTTGCTGATTTGGTGGAATGTAACATATCCCGAAACAACCACATTACTTCAAATGTCCGGCCCTCGAACTGTTGCGTAAAAGCTTATGTGGCCCTCTGACAAAAACGTTTCGAGACCACTGGTTTAGATTTCAATCACGTGAAAGCAAATCCAATCCGAAACTTGTCCCTTCAAATTTCTAAAACCACCGTTTGAACAGCTATGTCTGAAATCTTCACGCGATATACGCAAAATATTATTATTCAAAATTTGCAAAGCTTCTGGTGTCAAAGATGCCGAAACCGCTTTCAGGGCAACGCTCGAACAAAAACACTGTGGAATTATTATTAGCCTCTCTTATTAAAGATGAGCTGATTAAAAACGGGATACGGATTGCTTTCTTCATCACGTGCTTCCCAGCAGTAGTAACCAGGAATACATAAGCAATTAATTGAGCTGATAGACCAGCGACGGTTGCTTTGCTCAATGGTGTATTCCGTTTCAGCAAGACAATGCAGGAGGTCTTTGTGTTTGTCCAAGTGGGAAAGAACGCTCCACGAGCAGATGACGCGGCGACGTTCGACACTCATATCTGAGCTGCTATCTCCGACCGATAGACCGCACTTGAGAATCGATGGGAGTTGATACAAGGTTGCAAGAACGGCTACATGCAACTCTACACTGTACGTCACCCGGGTCGCACTGTACTTGAAAAGAACGGGTAAGCGGTTAACGATGAGAGCATGGAAAGGTAATTTAGTGCTGACAGAGCTCTTGCCTGTGACGCCCTAAACTACGTAAGCATCACGCTTAGTCAGCAGTTCATGGAGTGTCGAACTCCGACTGAATGGAAAGTGGTTGTAGCTCCGTACCTTGGCGTGGTTTTCCGACTTCATCAGATCGGTCAGGAACGTAAACGCTTGTATTGCTGCTAGTCGCTGTGCTGTTAGCGGCAACCTTGCGCAAATCAATGAACAACCGCGCACGCGTTTCGATTAGGAAGATGTTCTAGCAAACGCTTTCTGTCCTATCGTTTTTATTTTGTCTTTCTTTCATTGGTTGTTTGACATTTTGCCGAAACTGAATTTATTCAAACAGAAACAGATAAAAAAAACAAAACTTTGGGTCAATAACCAAGAGTTGCTGCAGATGATACAACTGGCGCTGTACTGTGAATCGGAAAGAAACCATCGCATCGATTCGCCACAGTGACACCTTTGCTACTGCGACTAAAGTCACGATATAGGAAGCAGCTAAATGCAACAGTTACCAGCCTGACTGCGCAGTGCAAGGATGCATCCCACCCAAAAGCTGCTGTTGATTCCACATCGCACGGCGGCAATTCTTAAGTCAGCCTGGCGTGGGGTCTCTTGCGACAATGTAGGACTGGTCAACGCTTGACACTTTTACCGCAGCCCGGGAGCACTCTGCGATGGTTGTTATTTTGCAACAGCTGGAATGAAGTTACCAGTTTGAACCATCAACAACCACCAGATAAGGGAAGAATCGATCAATCACGTGCCCAGAAAGCGAATGGCGTCACCACCAGTATACATTTTGTAATTTCGCCACCTAGTACCAATTGATCCGCGCCCCAGGGGTGGGTTGGAGACCACTGTCTTACGACACTACCTAGTATTCCCATTCGTTATGGTCAAGTGCATATGCTCGACTTGTCGTGGATCGAGTCCTGAGCAAACCCAACGTCACCAGCTGTCACGTGATAAAGGGCTGATGCTTGATTCTCATGTGCGCATTTTTCGCCTAAGCAGTGATACCTTCGTGTTCGCTACAGCTACAGCTACATCTACATCAGCAATTATGAAACAAAGGTAAACAACAAACAGATGACCGATAACGATATGACAGGTGGGAGAGTAGGGAAAGATCGGCATGGGATGGTGCTACTGGTTAAGCCAAATGATAACAACGAACGTTTATTAAACCTTTATCGCAAACATCGTGCTGCCGCCATGCACGATATGTTGCATACCTTGAATAACTCGAAGCAGATGTGGTGAAGGTGAGACGGGACGTATATGATTTTTACCTCGTCTGAGCTGCCTTCGGCCGCTGAAACAAGATGAACTAGTCAGGCTGCGGATATCCGCCAAGAACGTAGAAAAACTAATTATGATCAATGGTGCAAAAAATTAGCAACGGTGCAACTGTGATCTTCAGAACAATTTCTTGCCTTTTTTTAATCGATTTGATTTCTCCTGTTCAGGCAAACACGGAAGACTAGAAAAAAGTTCTGAGCTAAGAAATAACGAAGAAACTCTCGTATGTCAACCACAAGGGACATTGGGAATTTGAGCCACACGTAACATCAGCAGTCGGAGCCATCAGGGGAAACAAAACCATCAATTACCGAATATGAGCTCACAATAGAAATAAACAGTTAATTCAAACTTATCTTAAACCACAGGAATGTCAGTGTCCAGTTCCCAAGAACTCAACCAACCTAAACGACAAAGAAACTGCCCACCCGTATCTGCTCGTGCCAATCTGAACCCTGCCCGCGGTTCTGTTCTCCAAACCCGAACCGATTCTCCGAATGCGGACGTGCAGGACCACACGTGACGGCTTACCGTTGTTTACAACTATTCTGAGCTGCGGGGCGCCGAGGTAATACTGCTCGCAGAGGAACTTGGCCGTGTTGTAGGCGTCCTCCACGACCAGAGGCACGTCGCAGTTTGCGTCTATCGTGCCGTACAGGTCCGGTCTTCGCATCGACGTGTCGCCGAATAAAAGAACTGAGGAACAAACGAGCAACGCTTCGATATCACGGCAACAAGGAATAAACAAAGATTTACTGTAGCTTCAGCCTGGGGATTTTTTTGGTCACTGACCGAATTTTTTTTTAAATGACCGAAAAAAATTAAGCCAATTCGGTCCTTTTTCCAGTTAAAAAATATCCGAAAACATGGCACGACGGTTTTGAGCTATTTCGGACAAATGACCGTTTGTAAATGTCTCAGCGAAATGAAAAAAAACAGGTTTGAGCCGGAAAGAATCAAAGCATTCGAATCGGCACGTCTGATGTGAACAAATGTCTGTCTGATGTCGACAAATGTCTTTATGTGAACCCATGCAAAACACCCTTTGAAAACTTGAGTTACAAGACAAATATGAATTGCTCGGCAAACAGAATACAGTGGCGACTATAGGCACAAAAACAGAGGGTAATATTGTGTCTGCACAAACTTTATCTAAGTGGCAAAGAAGGTTCTGAATGAGAAGCAGCAAAAGGACTTGGCGATGGAGGTGTAGGAATGTAAGTTTATGGTTCAAACCGGGCGGTATGCATAACCTCAAACGGGCAGTTTCCACATTATCCAACAAAATAATCTCTTTGCTCCGTTTGTGCCAAGTGTTCATCCAAAGTTTGCGGATCAAAAATTGTTTAAACAAGCTCGTGATTAATTAAAAAAACTCCAAACGTTGGTTTTGCACGAGCAGCAGCATTTCCTCGCACATCACGTTCACTCCTTTCCCGCCTGACAGCTGCTGTTGACCCGAGCACCACAAAATTTCCAACCACAACAAAAGCGTCCGCTGGCCGAAGTTCATCCGATGGCGCGAAACAATGTCGTAAGTGTTTGGCCGACGTGCCGCACGAAAATCGCTACGTCAGCTGTTGCGGAACTGGATCATAAGAAGGGTTGCCAGGCAACGGAGCTCTGGCCGGGTTTAGTTCAAACAAGTTGTCGTTCAAACTGTGTCAAACAAAAGGGTCGCGATGGGGGAGCTTTGATTACATCAGTGTGGATCCTGAAGGCAAACAGCGAGAGTATTCCTAACTATCTTTTTTTCGGTCATGGCGGGATTGACTTTCTTTTAAAATGAGCGAAAAAAATCAATTGAATTCGGTCACAGGAGCGTGCCAGGACTGTTTTCATCAAATTTTCAAAGGTGTGTTAAAATTGCCGCGAAAGGAACAAAGTTCGTGCCTTACCGAAAAGTACGCCATGCTATTTGAGAACACAAATAGAGTCAGACGAATGCGTTCGTGCAAAGCAAAGGCCGCAATAAAACATTTCTTCATTAACACTTAAACGGCGATTTATCAAGATCATTTTGCTCACTGTGTTGGTTTATGAGGATACGAATTCCGATTCTGCTCGTGTAGAACCGGTCGAGGAAGTACTGGATCTTGTCCTCGTACTCCTCTGCCGGTGCTTGACTGGCCGGGTTGCTCTCCTTCCACTCCATGATGCCTTGCGCCATCGTCTCCACGACGTTGCGATGACGTTGAATGATCACCTCGAGCGCTTTGTTGAATCTGAAATGAACGAAATCGAATTATCAATCGCTCAACTTCGAGACGAAAAGCTGTGGGACACTCTAAGTTACACTGAAGATCAGTTGGAAAAAAACTATCAGCTAGGTCAGGCGTTCCCCACCTTGGAAAAACAGGGGTTCCCCACCTTGGAAAAACGCAACCTGCTAGACCGGGGGTTCCCAACCAACCAACCAACCAACCAACCAACCAACCAACCAACGGTTGGGAACCCTGTGCTAGACGCAGATAGCGGCAACTTCACCGACTCACGCGACACCGCAACTTTAAAATTCATCGCATTGGAGTCGCGGAGTGGCAGGTCTGTGACGTAACAAAACTATATGTGACGTAAAAAGCCGCAGAGAAAGCTTTTTCTTGCAGCAACTCCAACGTGGTACTCCACACACTGTCGGACTGCCATTGCCAACAACATGGTTTTCCTTTCTTCTGCGCTGATTGAAAATTTTACACAGAAACACAGCGCAGCAGGGTTGGCAAATATTTGACATTAGTCACGCCATCAACTGAACAAAGGAGTGTTTTTGTACGCAAACTCAAAATTAAAGTCGGGGCCTTGATTTATTTCTGCATTACGTCTTGGATTTTCATCAGACAATTCGACTGCAACCACATACGATATTCTCTGATGTCCGCAGCAGCACTAGTTAGACCAAATGCATAACTAACTGCAGCTTTTTTTGCACGGTTTAGTTGCGTGAAAAGCATCTGTTTTGTGTAGATGGTGACAATTATTGCTAAAATTATCCTAAAGGTAATTTTAACATTTGTACAGGCACTCTCTGGTTTGTATTCTCAAAACTACACCAGCATCTAATATACTTCAATTTCTAGTTTTTCACCTCATCCTTATTGATTTCTAACAATTCCCTCCTCAGGTTATCATAAATTTCAATCTCTAAACATCTACATTAACAACATTCTATCTGCTTACTTGATGCTGCACAACAAGGACATCTGTTACGGCAGTTGCTCAATTTTATAGAAAGCGCCAATCTTTTGCAAAAATCTCGCTGAAAAAGTTTTTCAAAACAACCAATAAAGCACTTCCAGCTTGTGAGTTGCAAGCCCAGTTTCAAGATTAGCCCCATCGACGAAAAGCTTGTCATTTAGAACTGATACATATGCTTTGACGTTTCATTACAGATCTTCTTTCGTTCAAAATCCATTTAATCTTAATTCTGTGGTTCCCCTTCGGTGCTCTAAACACGTGTCTTGTCAGCTTAATTGTTAACTCGCTACGGCTACTGACCCACCCGTCCTCACCTGAATATCGTAGGTAGACACTAGAGTCCTGCGTGGGGCGTGTTAACCCGCGCGAGCTGCGGGTACCCGCATTTGCGGGGCAGGAACCCGCAGATTTACGCGTGCGGGTGCGGGGCGGGCGCGGGATAAAATATTCTTCGTGCGGGTAACTGGATGTTGACTCAGTGCATGTGAAAGTGACATGAGCAAAAATTTAATGCTACATAGAGGTTGTGGTACGTAGGTATAAAGCAGCTATGCCAACCGAAATGCCTTATTGGGCCAAAAATGGTCGGTATCTTCGTGAGGGCCGCACATTGAATTGGTTTGCTTTCATCTTTGCATAATTAATAAATTTAGCTAAAACCTACTGAGAGCATCTTCAATACTAACTGCAATGGCAATGGCTGCATGGCACTTTTATTCTTTTAATCACTCCCAAACTGTGATGTCATTGGCAAATTTAGTGCTGCTGCTAACGAAAGAACAAGGGTAGTTAGAAATCAGTTTAGTGCGGAGGAACACATGAGTGAGAATCAAAAAACTAGAAATCAGTTTTGCACCCAGTCACGTGATCGGACACGTGGAAACCTAGCAATGCGTGAAACATGATAAACAGGCACGAACAACCACTGCATCGAAAATGTCGAATTTGACATTACAAAAATGAAGTCAGACTGTCGTTGTATTGTATATAAAAAGCTTACTGGGCCGCATGCAGACCTCGGGTTTGACATAGCTGGTGTAAAGACATTTTCCAGTGGTGGCTAGACCACAGATCGGAGTTTCAAGATCCCAGTGAAATACGTTCGGCGTAATGGCAACCAGCGCTTCTAATGAACGAGATTTTACATAGTGTCGATGATCATGTCGTGAATAGCAGTTACGAGAAAATTTTAAAAAATCACTCAGTGAACGACGTACTTTTTCAATAGTGCTCTGAGAAAGAAGCGCTGAAGTTTGACTAGGTTTCACTGTTTCAAACTTTCGTTGGTTTTGAAATAAACCACTGAATAAATTGCCATGAATTGCGACGAAACACGTTGCATGAGTTTTTAGTGGTTTTCCGTGACAGGTTTGGGACGGAAACAGTGCGGGGCGGATTGGGAGGGCCTGCGGGTTAAAATTCTGCGAGTGCGGGGCGGGAGAGGCCAAGATTTTTCAAATTCCTGCGGATGCGGGGCGGGAGCGGACAAAAAATTTCAACCAGCGCAGGAATCTAGTAGACACATCGTTGGAAAGTGGACGGCAAGTCAGTTTCTGGTCTGTCTTTGCAGACAGACGTCGCCGAGTCACAAAACGAAAACTTCAACACTTGACACTCATTTTCGGGCGTTAGAAACTACTTGTGCGGTGCGAGGTGGACGCGACGTTACATAACTGCTCAACGATTAACAAACAGGACAATGAACCGCTTAGCTTTTTTTCTTCAAGCAATACGAGATTACCTTTCCATGTTTGCCCCATCGGTTTTGTTTTTGTCGAAATGGATGACGTCCTCGAACGACTGTTTGTACCACGATGTGACCATATTCGTTGAAGGCATTGCAAGCAATGAATCCGGAAGTCTATTCATTTCCTGTAGATTACGCGTTCACTTCAGACTGATTACTTGAACCAGAAAAATTTCGAATCGTTCAAAAGCAATAGCCAACTCAAACCATTTGTCGGCGCATAATCGGAAGAAAATATTCCGAAAAACAAGCAGTTACATTGCGCATGAACGAAAGTTCCGGGTAAAGACAATGCCCACGAACACGACGACAAACTATACCGTGCAGCAAACATGCGCAATTACAATCGACAAACCTTCATCATATTGGCCAGTCGTGTTGGCAATTCCTGGCGAAGCCAAAGGAACGATGATTTTTCATCGCCAGATTTTTGAGCTGCAGTACAGTAGATTAAGGTTAGTAGTATTAAAGTTGTAAGCCAATGCGGTTTGCCATGTTGGAATGATACCATCACAATGTTACCACCATTGCTCTGTTTGCTACAAAGCTCTTCCACGACAAGATAAACCAAATCAATTATTTGAAAACGCAAGTAACCAGTCGTCGCTAAGGTTAAATATTACTATTTATAAGCACAGTTGCTTAACAAGACAACACTAATTCTGCGGTCACAGCAGGTCTTCGCTGCAAATGGATGTGTAGCAAACACAGCTCATACAGCACTGTGACATCTACGATCTAATTTCTAACCAGAACGCAATACACAAAACTCACCAAAGTCTAGAAACTGTCGCAACGATAATGGACTGGGTGAGTATTTGCTGTAATGGTCTATCATTCGTTGAAGAGACTTTTCAGATGAAGGAGATGCACTCTTCAAATGAGGGTACAACAGGCGACTCACCAGACGCATTTTACACTGTGCCACAAAACATTTCATTGCAGGATCTCAATAACGATTAACTTCATTTTTCAGTTACACAAACAATAGCACAAGTGCCAGAAAACAAACATTTCGAAAGATATACCTTTCAAACCGCAAAGATATTCTTGGTCCACATTACATTCGTAACAGCACACTTGGCATAAGTCAAAAATATACATGTTCTTATTCCAAACAGTTCGCAGCACTGCGTGTTTCACGCAAACGCAAAAGCTTGCAGGCAAGCATGAGCAGTGGTATAGATAGGAAGGTTATCGCCAAACCAAACCCTATTATCTGTTTTATGGCAGTGTTTCCTCTTTATTCACTAGATGTGATGTACCCCAAATAAAAAATTGTAAATGCAAAGGCATCACGATCTGCTTCATGGAGAGGCAACGCAACGTTTTGTTATTCAAAACGAATCAAGTTTTAATGATTTTTCAAAGACTGGGTTGCAGCTGTATATCTGATTCATCAACAACATAAGATTTCTTTACTTGGGTATTTCGCAACAATGGCATTAGACAGCAAGTCATGTTATGGGTTGGTACAGATCCATAGAATAGCATGGTCCAGGCATTTCACTTAAGTTTTGAGGTGGAAACACTACTTTGCAACAATGTTTGGGTCCATGTTTACCCCCACCACATCTAAACACAATGGGAATTAGGAAACATGTTAAGTGGCAAGAAACTGTCATCGCTCCAATACAGAAGTATGATCCAGGTTTTGGCTGGATGTATACAACATAATCTGAAACAAAAACTGCAGGCCATGTGAAATGTGCCACAGTCCACACTTTGGACAGAATGGACACTGGTTGTAGAAAATCAAAACAGAAGCGACAAAAATGAAATGCAACTTTTCTCAGTTTGTTTCATGACAAGACTATAGGAGTAAATAGTACATCAAGCCCTGCCTTTTTAATAACTATAGCAGCAATATGTGGTTCATGAAAATAGTGTCTACACCTCTTACATATTTACATGCTGAATCTGGGAATGATGCAATGAAGGTCATTGATACATACAGTTATACACCACTTGTAACTTTAATATTTTAAATTGTACCTTTTTTTCCAATCTCCACAAAAAGAAGTTCCAATTGAAAGCAGATAGTCAAGTAAAACTCTAAAATCTAAAATTACAACTAAATATACCACTGCAACAAAAATGTTTACATGAATCAGAACTTTTGATATGAAGTACTGGACAGTTACATGTGCTCTTCATATGTACTTCTGCCACAACCTAGAAATTCTTCCACTTCTTTCTGCTACTTATGTTATTTTATGGCAGTTGCCACCCAGTTCAATTTAAAACAATTTGAAGTTCTGCTTGGGGTTATTATTTCATTTTGTTTGCTTGCTGATGATTTACCCATCTACAGTAGTTAAGTAGGTTTCTTCATTGCATTGTTTTTAACCACATTACACGCAATTTACCTTTGCAAAAAATATTTGTCTGTTTGGGCTTCTGAAACGGTAGTAAATAAACAAAATAAACATTAACACCAGAAGAAAGGCTTGTCTGCTCTTGCTGCTTGTTCATAATTCTTGTTTCAGTGTCAATATTTCACTAGTAAGATTTTCCTTACGGCATTTTTGCAGGACTGAAGATGTGTATAAATACACAAAACTAGTTTCCTTGTTAAATAAATTATGATGGATTCACTTGCACCACTCCCGTGGCTTACAATTATTAAAAGATAGATATCTGCTAGTTCAATTCATTGCAGATGTATGAAAGCAGAACCAACCAGGTAGATTCCTCAGAAGCTCGCTGCAAGGCTAGAACTTAATTTGTTGAATTGTTTGTGGACAGTTAATTCAATTCACTTTCAACTCCTACAGGTATTACAAAGAAAACCACAAACACAAGTACCATATCAATATAACACATTTGAGTGCAATTCAGTGCTATTACTAGATAAAAATTTCAAACTTGGGAAATTTAGATTTCAGTTTAAGAAAAACATTTGTTAATAGGAATTTTTGCAGATTCAATCCTATAGATGTGAATTCCTATGATGCACTTGTCTAGTCCCTGCCATATTTACACCTATGGAATATAGCAATGCCATTTCAACTATTTTTGCATGTACCAATGTACCAAAGAAGTAGTTATTCATTCTTAAGTATCTATATACTTTTTGTCTTGCAACTTTGTTCAAACAAAAGCAAAATTGGCTGGCTTAAAAAATCATTCTCCAAACAAAACACTGAAACATCAAAATAAAACATTTACTAAGAGCCAACTGTGCTTGGAAGATGTATCTGACACAATGGAAATGTTATAAGTAACACACCACTCAATTGGTAGTCAAACTGTTGACTAAATATCCTTACATAATTTTTAGCCTCTATATATCATTACAGGCAAATAGTGCTTACATTATACGCAACATATGGAAGCTTGTTAAACATCTTTACAGTATCATGCTTAAAAATTGAGGTTTAGAAAAACACTTAGCTGCATAATATTCAAAATTGAAATACAGTAGAATTCCAATTATCTGAAATAACTAGGACTGGGTTTGTTCAGATAATCTAGTTTTTCAGCTGGTAATGATTCTTGGTAAATGTGTTGGCAATGATCAACCACTGAATCTGTTCTGCATGTATACTGTTATGTAAAAACAGGTAGGATAATTGGTGTCCAGAGATTTGGAATTGTGTATCAATCAATTTAATTTTACATTTTTGAGTACTTACGAGACTGATCTACAAACATGCATAAGTAGACAGGACATTTCTCAGCTCTGTGTGCAGAGCTGAGATTCACATGCACCATGTGTAAAAATGGATGAACATGTAATGTATATGATTGAATGCAGTGGCGCATCTAGCCTGGAAAAAGGGGTCTTGTTGCTGAAGGGCAGCTTTTCATATTACTTTTCAGCGTAAAACCACACTTTCTCTTAAGACTAGAAATCAACCGATGAATTTTGCGATGTTGCCAAAGTATCATATCGGCAAAATTTGCCGACATACAGCATATCGGCAATATTCGCTCATTAAAGCCCCTACGCTAGTTTTCTGCATGAGTGTTCGGAAACCCAAGTTGCTACTTCGGCTATGATTAATTAATGCAAATTCTCTGAACTGTTCCTTACGACGCGCAGCCCTCCGACAATCATCCCAGTACGCCTGTCTATGACATAACATTTGCTCCCAGGTTTTGTGCGGTAAGCAGAATGTTACCTGCAAACAAAGCCATGTGGTGTTTGATTATCTTAGTGACCCAGGTTTGCACAGAATTCCCTGTTATACGCTTCTTCATCGCACTGAAATATTGTCTTTCAACTGTGGTTTGAGCGTTGCAAAATATCGGCATCGGTTAGCGGCAATGAAAATTAAAAACATCCGTATTGGCCCAAAAAAGCCTTATCGATCAAGGTCTACCTAAAATCCAATCAAACTTGACTAGTAGCCTAGCGCAACCAACTCTTTACTGTAGAATAGATGGTGGTATTGATCTCATTGGCAAATTTCGAAATTATCATTGCTTTTAGTCACAGTGCATTTATTACATCACAATCGGTGTTTGTTCCTACAAACATGGTGCTGAAAAGATACTTAGCTTGTCGAACATTCAGCAAATGTCAGCCATACAGCAATGAGAGCTGTTTATCCATACGTACAGTGGCGTAACAAGAGGTTTGAGCCAGGAGGGGGGCAAAGCTTAGCTGAAGGGGGCCCACTAGCCATAACTCAGAAAAAGGTTAAGAAATGATAGTGAATCTCTAGATGTCGTGGATTTCCAAACTAGATTGAAAAAAAGAAAACACACCGAAAAACACAAAAAAAACAACAAATTAAAGAATACTAAATATCAAAATGTCAATTAAAGGGGACCCAGTTTTTACATTTAGCTTGCCAGGGAAGGAGGCTTGCCCCCCGTCAGTTACCCCACTGCAGTGTATATGCACTTATAAAATCAAAGCTGACAATCAGCTGCACAACTGCGTCTGTGGAGCGCTGTCTATCAAAGATGGCGGTGTTATAAACATACTTGCGGAATCACTGTGGAGAAGAGCGATTGAGCTGCAATTGCTCTGATGATTTTACATCATAATGTAAAACTGACTTGCTCGAAATCAATATAGGACTTTTTGCACAGAAAACATTGTCGATTGCTCAATTTTAAAAAGGCTATTTTCAAAATACAACGCTTGATTGATATTTTGTTCAGATAATGCGACCACAATTTCTGAGGCTAGCTGTTGCACCTTTCATTATGAGAAATTCCTAGTAAAAATATAGCTTCAGTTGAAACGAACCAAGATTACTTGGCTTGACGCTGAGGTAGGCCTAAACTTATTTCATTTAGTGTTAACTTCGTAGGTGTAAACAGCAGATAAAATTTAGGCCGAAACTGCAAAAAAAGAAAAAAAACGTCCCGATTAGACACTGTGTCCTCTCATCATGAAGCAAAATAATGCAAAACAGCTCTGCATGTGCATGGTAATGTACCAGCTTCTGACAGCTTTGCTTGCATTGGAGCTGGCACTGCCAGAGGAAGAAATTCCGAAACAAGTGCGTTCGACACAATATCAAGTTAAAGTGTTCAAAAATGTTAATTGTTTCATGTCATTGCGCAGGCCCAATTTAGACAAGGCAGGGACATTGTTGTTTGGTAATGGTACCATGCAACGTAGAAGGGAAATGTAGGCCGTTGCCCGTTCCAAACCACCCGCATTAGAGACCTGCAATGACAGCGTTTGATATTTTATTATCAGCTTTAATGCTGAGTAGCCTACCTGCGGTACAAAGGGGCCTGTCATGACAGCCAAACAGACCCCCTGGATGCGCCCCTGATTGAATGTGAGATTACATTATGTACATTATTATAGAGTAACATGGGGTCAATATCAGATAGTGTTAATAATTGTCCTAAACAACTCCAAAAAGCAGAGCAGATGCACCAACAAATAATTAAAAACACTTTTATTGCTTTGTGTAAATTAGCAACCCTGAGTGAACTATTCTTCAGCAGGTGAGGCAAAATACACAAGCAAAACAATGTATGTCATTGGCTACATAACCTAGGAAAAAAGGATGCCAAGGTGCACATCATGGATGCAAAGTTACACAGCTACTTTGTTTTAACATGCTGCATTTTTTTTAACCACATCACATGTGATTCCTTCATGAAATAAGCAAAGCTATATGTCTCAAGCAATTTTTTTTCTTGGGATCGGTTTCTGTTTTCTTTCAACAGACCTACAGCAAAAGATTAACACATTTTTCAAAGTGCATTATTGGATTTTTCAAAGTTTAGGCCAACACTGATATCATACCATCGGTCATCATGATTTAACACTGCATTGAAAGAAATGGCATATTTCATGTAAAAACTTGAATAACATATATTTTGTTATCAGTCAAATGTGTCTGATCTTTACACTGCTAGTAAGTAGATTATATGAAGACACTCAGAAAAAAACTATGCGAGCATAGCACTCATGTTAATGACAGCCTCTAATATAATTTGACAATGATCAAAGATCAGATATGATCAGAGATCAGAATGATCAAAGATCAGAATTATCAAAGATCAGAGAATGATCAAAGATCAGATGTGAGGTGCTCAACTGCTGGAAGTGGCCGCAAGATCTTGTATTGGAATGCCACAAATGTCCATTAGTGAAACGTTTCAAACCACATTCCTGGCATCCAAACAGATGTTTGGTGCCACCATCCAGTTCAGTTAAGGAGCAAAAATGGAAGGGATATTAAATAATCTCAGTCTGGCCGCTTACAACTGCCGGGGTTACAAGTCTTCCATGCCTGATGTGCAAAAATTGCTAAATGATTACCAGATTATTTTTCTTCAAGAGACATGGTTGGCAAAACAACAACTTGAAAATTTATCCTGTTAGGTGTGTCACATTTTGCATATGGGAGGGCAGACTATGACTTCAATGATGGCCTAGTTTTTGGTTATGGTGGAACTGCCATATATTGGTCTAAAAATCTTAAAGCTTCATCTTTTTCAAATTGTGATGGCTCCATAATAGGCTTAAGAGTGTTTTTAAAAAAATCAGAGTTGTGTTTAATTA
>JGI24159J19872_10001481_pt1 | contig 25940 bp, 16 predicted proteins | sample Ectturendosymbi4_FD_19872 | JGI IMG/M metagenome (IMG submission 19872)
CCCCCAGACTATCCCTGACCTGAAGGCAGCAATCACAGCAGCAATAAGAACGATCCCAAGGGAGGAATGCGGGAGGGTCATCGAGAACTTTGCCCGCCGGATCCAAATGTGCCCGCAGCGCCGGGGAGCTCATTTGGAGCACATTTTTTAGCGCCAGTGAAACAAAGAGTTTTTGTAGTACAGACTTGAAACTTTGGAGACGTCTGCTACACAGGCTTGACCTAATGTAGCTGAAGTTTTGTGTCAATCTAAATAAAATTTTGGAAGTTATTCGATTTTTCGTGATGACCGTTGTTTTTGTGTCAGCCTGTACTAAAGAACACGCTGGTGTTTCATGAACATCATATCTATATATTTTTTTGACTCAGACCAAATGGTCCATTGAACACAACATACACACGCAAACGATTAAATCTTTTACGCCTTAAATTCTTTCAACATGTTTTGAAGTGCAACACCTTTACACATGGTAAATTACCACATAGAAATTTAAGATGTAAATACTAATATAGGTGGAATTTTTAGCAAATTACAATTGCACAAAATCAAAAAGTGTCAAATTTCAATTGCAGTTACACAAAATTGTGTAATTAATCGCATTCAACTCACTCAAAAAAACACTAGATAGCTATGAAAAACCACTATGAACACTAGATGAAATGTAATAACACTAAATCTAGTGGAAAAACACTAGGAGTAGCACCATTGGTGCTCGACATTGGCACTGCTGTGGTAATCAAAACATGATAAAGGGAGTGATGCGTGAAAGTGCTTGCTCCAGTCACGTCAGTTGCGTCATGCGCTTAATTTGGACTTGTGTTGACCTTTCTGTTACTGCCTTGTCACCAATACAGCATGCACTACTGAAGTAGCGGCGCGAATCCTGGCGCAAGCAGACGGCGATGGGCGCCGCTGACCACTCGTGATCGTGACACTCAAGAGGGAGCAAAACGCCATCAGGCGTGAGTGTAATGAAACTTAAACATTATTGACTGTTCAAACGTTTGTTAACTTCCATCTTTTTCACATGTCTCAAAGAAGTTTTGGGAAAATGGTTGCAACCAAAAAGACCATTTTATGAAATTGCACACGTGCCAGCAAAAAATACAAAAGAGCTGAAAACTCGACAACGACTACGCAGTGAAATTGACTTTTGGATTTCATCCGACAAACTAGCCTTAAAAATGTTTTGAAAACAATTCACATTTTAATAAAAACAACTCAACCGGAAAACACAATTTAACAACAGACCAAAACCACGCAAGAAGGATTTTACATGAACTGAATCACTCACCAAAGTCACAGTCTTAAACAAGTGTCGCAGTCTTACGTACTTATTTTTCTTATTTCATTCCTTAAAAATTAATCCTTAACTGGGTAAAAGCCAGAAAAAAACACCTCAGTGCTGTTGACCCTGCAACAATAAAAAATGTGAAATTCTTCATTTCTGAACTTACAGTTAAACAATGCGTTAGTCCAGGGCTTCTCAAACTATGGGTCGCGACCCCGTTTGGGGTCGCGAGATGTAATTTTGGGGTCGCGAACAAATTGCTTGGCAATTCAGATAAAGGTTTTTGTAATCTTTACAAGAAAGTTAAAAGTAGGCCTGCAGTGAATCTATTTCTACTAGATTTTTAGGGGCAATACCGTGCTTTATGCTGTCAGTCTATCTGCCTGAGCTATCCAGTGATGATAACCAACCAAGCACAATAAGTTATACGTTGTTACGTCATGCTTTTTTAACGTACTGACCAATATTGACCTTACTGTATTCATTCCCACACGAAGGCATGCTTGTATTTAGAACTCTAGGTTTCGGAACAGGACTTTTGATCTGGCCGGTTCGGTCTGGCTGTTTCGGTCTGAGCCGCTTCTGTCTGAGAAGTTTTGGTCTGAGCCGTTTCGGTCCCGGGACTTTTCAGTCTTGGCCGTTTCGGTCTCGAGACATTTCGGTCAGACTACGAAATCTTGCAGAAATCTTATATGTTCACTTTTTAATGCAAACGTACTTAAATCAACGCAAGGTTTTATTTAAAAAAAGTACAAACATGATCCGAGACCCAACAGTTAATCAGCATTAACGTATTACTTTCATTTTCATCAGCAAGCAAATTAAATCATTATTGACATTTTGCAATTATATACAAATACTTCAAACTCATGATTACAATTCAGATTTAATCGCAATCATGACTCCTCAAAGGGGAGTTTGTATAACCAGCTAGCGTGACATTTCGCCTGCCTGTATAATCATTTCAATAAACAAAGGTAATCAGTTGTTTATGTACAGAAATGTCGTGACCGAAATGTCCCCACACCGAATCGGCCAGACCAAAATGCGCCGTGACCGAAACGGCGCCGACCGAAACGGCCTGACCGAATCGGCCAGACCGAAACGGCCAGCCCGAATCGACCAGACCGAAACGTCGCGTAACCCTAGATTTAGTCTAGTTAGGGGTTGTAGGTTAACTGCTTTGAGAGCACACTCAGTAGCTATAGACTAAAGTTGAAAGCTTCATGCACAGTTTTAGAAGTGTTTTGAACTTTCAATCAGGAAAAGTTGGATCCGCAAATCATACACAACTGAAATTTCAGGAGGCGACACAGCTGCTATGCCAGGGGTTACCAACCGGGGATACTCGTACCCCCAAGGGGTACGAGATTGAACATCAAGGGGTACGAAGATCCTTGGGCCACAGAGCAGCTTATATATCCCTTATAGAGCAATATATATCTCAAAATTTTTTTGGGGGGTACTAAGAATGCTCTGACCTGACAAAGGGGTACGAGCAGCAAAAAAGGTTGGGAACCCCTGCTATGCCAAAGGTTGGGAACCCCTGCTATGCCAAGAACCCCTGCTATGCCAAAGGTTGGGAACCCCTGCTATGCCAAGCGGAGTTTTAAACGACAAAAGTTTGCAACTGTAATTTGCAACAAAGTCCATGTCATTTTTGGATAAGAACAAGAAACGAATGCCCAGTCATTTCTGATCTAGCTGTTTATAAACCTTAAGCCTTTTGCACAACATATTTGTGGGAAGCGGCATTCTCAAAATTGATAATCGTTAAGTCCAGGGGTGTAATATTTGTAAAGTCACAACAGTGACCGACACCAAGCGAATCTATCGCAATTTATTGCCAGGGGTGTAGTGGGGTGAGAATGCGTGGAAACGGCCTTCCCACACCTTTTTGCACTATAGTAAAGTTACTTGAATATTTAGATTTTTCATTTCAATTTCTACGTATATCGGATTGCGAGAACTGAAGGAGCTTCTTGCGTGTGAGGGCATGTGAGCAATATTTGGTGTTAGAGTTCGGCTCCAACTTAAATCAGAGGTGTAGTGGGGTGGGAACGGCGTTCCCACACCTCTTTTTTCAGCACTACGCCACTGATTATGTACAAAAACCGATCCACTTGGAAAGAGTTTGAGAATCTCCTTCGTCCTGCGTGGTCTTGTGTCAATCTACTAATGGACGACCTGTGTAAAAATCATCAAGTGCACCCACCCCATTGGTTATGCTTGATAGTTTCTATAAACTGAACTGTTTTTCTGTTAATACTTTTTCACTTTACTGTTTCCATTACGTGGTAGTTTCATACTATATAGTTACTTTTGTGGACTGTGTGGATTTTCATGATTTCGCCATAGACAAAAATGCCTCTTAAGATTTGTAATAGGATGTTTACATGCATCATTAGCATCTAGACTTCCTATCGAGGGTTCGCATTGAAAAACCTTTTTCAAAGTGGGTCGCAGAACAAAAAGTTTGAGAAACCCTGCATTAGTCCACAATGCCAAGTTTAAAAATCCCAGACCTATTTAAATACTCAGGTAGCTACGTTTTGCAGCTGCTTTGGGTATGGACAGCTACCTTCTTCAACATTTCGTGCAGGTGGTATCACCTTTGGCAGTTTTAGAACTTTTTATGTCTCTTCAATTACTGTTTCTCAATCTTTTTTTGTCACTCGACCCACTTGTATTTTCAAAATATCGTTCAACCCACCATGATCCACTTCATTACTGTACTCCATATCAAGTAAAGAGCACCCTCAACTTCAGAAATAACTCAACAAGTTTTCAAATTTTTCATTTGATTCATTTAAATTTTTCCTAAAATATCACCATCCCCGCTTTGAGAAACAAGAAATTCCATAACTTAGCGCAAAAGTGAAACATTTTAACGTTTGGTAAGGTGGTCAGGTTGTTCTAGCTTTATCTACATCTTTGTATTCCATTTCGCCATGGGATACACCTGTAAATGATTTGGTGCACTCAGTGGTGGCTTTGGGTAGATGTAGATGAGGCATTTGCCTCGGGCCTCCCAGTTTGGGGCCTTTGCCAGTTATGGTGATTTTCCTTTTCAAGGCCGGCCTGGTTGATGCTTACCATGATTTGTTTACTTTCTTTGCGAATAATTCCAACGATCCGTGCATCCATTGATAGTGGAGAACGAATGCTCACCAATCTAAAACTGATCAAAACATTTGTAGATGTCGCATGATCAAAGAGCGCTTGAATGGTTTGGTGCTTAAGTGCATAGAAGTTGAAGTGTGTAATAAACTTGGTTGCAACTTGCTGATAAATTTATATGCCAAACAAAAAGTCTATCTTGTCTATCTGATTGACAATGTAGCTTGAGTTTTGAATGATTTTTGTATCGTCAGTTTTTTATTCTCAACTATAAGAAGCATGTAAGTGCTTTGTTGCCCTGCAGCGTTTTGATTAATTGTTTGTCATGTTTGCTCTTTTGCATTTCCTGTTACGTTAGTCATGCTGCACGATTGCCCCATCATGAGCTGTTGTGACTATTGCCAAAAACAATATCGACTGAATTACAGTGTAATACGTAATATTCTGACTTGCCTCTGCAGTGCAACAAAGCATTTGCATGCTTCATTACGGCAATTGATCGCATGGTCATTGCTGAGAATTGTGACTAATTCGTTCATTGGTGTACTCCATGGAAATTATGAAACTAAGACACAACGTCGTAAATATCATTGGCTTAAATCAAGTGATACTGGATATTTTAAAAAACAGTTCTTTCATCGTCAGTAACGCATTTAGATTCATTCTTTCTGACAACGAGAATAGTTGCATTTGGAAACATCCATTATGATTTAGCAAGACTTCACGGCTTCACTCTGTGGCAAATCCTGAAATTACTCTGAAAAAATCCTCATCATTCGACTAACTTAGAGCAACTTACTTCGAGAAAGCTTACATTTATGATTGTTGCACTTGGTTTCTACATGCTATGACGTTGAGATCTGCAGGTCATAAACAGCTAAACGTTTGTTATGTTTAAAGTCGAAAAAAATAACATTTTGTAGTTTTTCTGCGAGGTAAACCTTTTTTTCGCAACGCTGTTTTAACAAACTGCAAAGCAGTGCATGATCATAAAATTACATTGCTTGTCACTCAATTAGTTGTAACTTTAAATTTTCTTTTGCAATATCCATTCCAGTTGGAGTTTGCTGCTTGTGATGTGATTACACCTCACAACAGTGATGATGGAAATTGGTCATTAGCCATGCCTTACATGTCCTGTAGAAAGCATCAAGCAACATGCTCCAGGTGTTGGTTTGTACGCAAGTATTTACAAACAAAAATGTACATTTACTTAAAAGGTACAATATTTACAATCTCATTATTTAAGCCTTCCTGCAAGCTTCGTCAGTCTCAGGTTTAGTAGCACCACCCTCAATGTTGCTGTGAGGCAAGCTTTGAATTGCAGTATGACCGGAGGTCAAATATTTTGCAGCAGTCCACATTCTGCCAGGAGTATAGTTTTCGGCGTATAGACATCTTTTAAAACTGGTATATATATGGACGTAACGTAACATCGTGACAGCAAACAGGGTGTTCAGACAAGGCCAAGTAAATATCTTATCATCAAACACATCCCTTCAAACAATATATTCTGGTCCAGGGTTAGGAACTTGGCGTTTTTGCGGCCGAATTGTGAAAATTTGGCCATTTTCAGAATTGGTTTGGCCACAAATATTTTATTTGGCCTGTTTTGAGTAATTTTGAAAATCTAGCCGAATTGTGGCCTAAATCCCATGTACTACGTGATCCCGGAATTTAGACATCAAAATGTCTCCATGTGCATTCCAGAAGCACGCTTCCCTTCCTAACAGTTGAATTTAGGCTTATCTAGTTTAACATTCCAAACCCAGAGAATGGAAATATTTAACGGCGCATAATTGGGTAAAGGTGACGACGCAAAATTTGTTTATAAAAATTAATAAAATCATTTTTGACATGGAGGTTTGGCCGTTTGGTTTGTGAGAGTTCGCTTAGCCATTGCGCTGATGAAGTATCTACCAACTCTGGTCACTTCCAGCTAACTTTTTCCTCTCACTGAAAACCGGAAAAACCCACGAAACTATAACCATGCTTGACGCGATAGTCCACAACATGTCTCCTAGATTTGCGCCCAAATATTCCTCGAAGTATAACTTGCCTGCGGATGCTACTCCGAAGCGACAATAATTTTGTTAAAAATATCTTCAAGTTTTGAAGGAAAATGTTTTTGGTCAGTGTTGCACAGGTTGCGGTGTCCAAGCGCTTCGTGCGACAAGCTTAAAAAATAGGCTGTGTACGTGTATGAAATTAAAAGTAGGCAGCATGTTACAGCAAACAAACTGAAGAACAGTGGTCAAAGAGCCCTGACAAACCAATAACGAGTTATTATTGCCTTGGTAGTCCACTTACAACTAATTACGCTGGTGAAAGATAAACAGCCGGAACAAAGTGCGCCTCGGGCGGAGATTAATAGATGCGATAAACGTTTAGTGGAAGTGATTTTTGCGTTACACGTTCATATTTTTTGCGATTTAAAACTTCTTCCCGATTATATGCTAAGCTTTAAATCATGTTTTTTTCTTTCGTTCCTGTGTGAATCAGCACACACCTGTATGTTTCATCCGAAATTGACATTCGAAGTTGGGTTTTCTCCATACTTCAGCGCACCCCTTCCTGTTGACATTTTACAACTCTTGAAGAGCAAACGAAGTTATAAACGCACAAGCTGAAATCTAAAAATACCTCAGCAACAAAGCAATCTTTTGGAAGTCAAACTAAACGCAAGCTAGTTTGTAGGCTTGTTGCTACTTTCAAGGCTTACGTAACCTCAGTTTGATACAGCAATATCTGACGCGCTACCTTCAGATGGTACCGCTTCCACCATACTTGGAAACTTATGGCGGTTAGTTCTATATTTGATTTGCAAAGCAAACTCCACATTTACCAGGTTGGTTTGCAGATGCGCCTAATCATTATCTTTTTTCTCCTTGCTGTGCGCTGGAAAACGCAGATCGCAGCTTAGAATGGTTGATAAATGAGCAAATACAAAAGCTCTCCCTGGCTGACCCATGTATTTAGCACTTCTATACGAGGTATATTTTGATTAGCCCCAAGGTTATGTAGTGGAAAGGTCCCAAAAGAAGTGTGCTCTTTTACAAAAATTAATTGTTGGTTACGAATCGAAATCAATGATGTGAATGTTGAATAGCTGAGCATACTCGCAACATTTTTGAGAATCAACGCATTTTACGTGTTACGATAACCACTTCATTTATTTGACGAGAGGGTGGGTATTTTGTATTCGTGGTATTGAAAACTCTACCTTTGGATGATTCGGAAAGAAGGCAGTCTTGCCGAGACTTCGGTCAATAGTTTTCGTCACACACATCGTGTTCACGACTTTGAAGCACCGAAGACTCTTGCTTAACTTGATTCTCCCACTGCCACAGTGGGCTCAGCAAACAGAACCAGCTCGTGAATACCAAGCGAAAAAACTCCAAGCCACTTTTTTCGTTAAAAAACAACTGCGTCGCTGGCTCACAGAAAGCGAAAGACTTGTGAAAACATGCCCAAGACTGTTCCAACAAGAAAGATACGTGCACGAGGTCACGCTTCAATTACCACTCGTTATCAGCGCAAAGTAAACACATGGTTTTGCGCTGCTGATAGGTTGGAGTTCGAACTGAACATTCTGTCTCCGAAAACTGAGATTCACGCCTGAAGGAGTGACACGGACACAATTTTAACACAGGCCTTTCAACAACAAAAAATACTCCTGTTCTCGATGACCTTCGTGGTAACAGGCAAATTTTTTCAGCAACCAAGGACAGAAAACAACATTCTTTAGTTTGTCTTCTCGGACCAAAAGGAGTTTTTGGATGTTAAGTTCAGGACTGCCATAAACATACTACGCAGCAGTTTATTATCCTGTTTACGATTTAGTTGCACCTCTCGGCGTTAAACTGCCGTGAAGCCTGATAAAAAGAGTTGGGTTATGCGTAAAGCAGTTGTCCGTGACTTGCCAACGAAATTGAGCAGCAAAACGCAAGAGGGACATGACTGAAAATAATTAGTGGATATTCTGAGACATGGAACGGGGCTGTTCGTGACGCTCATGCGACTTGTGTGTACAATTACGCGTCGTGCTGGTGTTGCTCCGTGTGTTCACAAGCCCAATTCTTAGCTCTTTCCAAAGGCCGTCTTTCTGCTTCCGCTAGAAACAAATCGGTAACTCTGTCTCTTGACACTGCAATGCTGGATGGGAGTTTTGCGGAACATCGCATTTTGAGATTAACAATGAAGCATTCCCAACAGCACTGCTGTTACTTTCGCCATGATGCGTACTTACGGGGCTTGGAAAAAGATTTTTAAAGTCGTATACACATGAGGCGGGTACTGGGTATGCAAATGTATCATCCCCGAAAACTGATCGTCTGCGTTTTTAATGTAGTTCGTGGCGGTTGTGGCTTGAAAGGTTAGTTCGAAACACGGAAAAATATTTTGGGTATCAGGCATGGTCTGGATAGAACGCACAAAATTGAGCAGTTTGTTTCGTCACAGATTTATGACAGGAATCGACATTAACAAGACGTTGACTTCGTAAAAGCTTACTGGGTATTCCGACATACTGAAAAGCTGTTTCTTCTACAGACAATTCAATGTTCACCGACAATGTAGTGGCGTTTCTAGGAGACTAAACAAACAGTATTGTTGACATGGCTCTAATGCTTGTCGTAAGAAAGCGTAACGTTGATTCGCTTTTTCGCTCAGATCGGCTCAGGTTTTTTTCAAGGAAAATGTTAGGTACCCGGTATGGACCCGAAAAATTTCCGAATAATATTCATAGATATTGCTCTTGATAATTTTCGGATTCTAGGGACACGAATCGGGTCCCGAAAACACCTTAAAAAACCTGGATTGGCTTTAAGCTTTAGGCTGCTGTTTTTTCGTTGGTTGCGCGTATTGAGCAATTTATGATTCCAGCCGTTTTTTGCTAAAAACAATGCATACTTTTCAACGACTTCCTCAGCAGCAACAGCTCATCACATGACAAGGTCTTTTGGCGAGGCTGTTGGCGACGCCAGGCAGGAAAAGCAGCGACGATGTTGGAATTGCAAGCGGTGGCCGGCAGCATTGCAAGTAACAAAGAAGCTGGGCGTGGTCGCTGGGGCGGGCAGGAAGCCAATCAGCGACGCAGTTTCCCAAGCGCAAAAATGCTCGAGCGTTTGAATGATATTCGGAGCTGCGAAAGACCACAAAAGTAACTCTCGTCCACGGACAAGCTGGGGCTGGCAGCTCTGTCAGCGACTTAATGACTTAAACTCGTCGATTTTGAAACACTTCCACAGACGCTCACGTCTGTGGAAGTGTTTCAAAATCAGACGCTCTGCGTGCTTCAACGAATGAGCAAATCAGGAGATTCCTTTTCCCTTCCCACTTCAAAAAGCAACCTTTTTAATCCACTTCGTTTTTCTTTCTCTCAAGCGCAAGCATGACGCTTGACGCAACTTTTATTTTTTGTTCGAAACTCTACAGAACACCGACATGACGTAACTATTCCGTTGGTGATGTCACTGTCGTCGACAGGCGATGACAGAAGATCAATACGAAACGAATACAGGCGGCAACTGCTACGATTCAGCTGAAAAAACTACACAAGAGTTTTTGAAACGACAGTCGCGCACGAAGAAGAAATAGGCGGGCAAATACAGGATAGAGGGAAACGGACGACTTCGGTATTTTAAAATTCCGGCAAGGAAGCGACTTGGAAAGTATTGCCTCTATCGCTAGAATGCAAACAAGAAGAATTTCTGACGATGATAATTATTTTTTCATGTCTGGTAGTCAGAAGCTTAAAAACGCAATGAACCACGATAGGGTTTAAATCGGGGCGAAAGAATATAATTAAGTAGCTATGAACAGTTTATACGAAAGCAAAATTGCAAGAACGTCACAAGAAGTTCTTCGCGGAACTAAACGACTAGTTATTTGTTCCTGGACTACTAACAGCATCGGTCTAGCGCTGACAATAATTAAGAAAATCTAGAAAAAAAACTGGCAAGATGCCCATCTAAAGGTCATCACTGGAAACGCTTTTTTCACGATTTGCCGTTTTGCAAACGTGTTTTTCGAGGGGGAGACAAGAATGCAGCTGAATTGATGCGATTCGCTCTGAAAATGATTCAGAAGCAGGCCTGCAAAATCCATTCCAAACGCGTTAGTCTTTGATGTGACGGGAAGCACCGACTGAATTAAACTTGGCGGCGCAAGCGACAAGACTACATGTCCGCATCAAGAAAAATTCCTACGTCCCGATCGTAACGAAGGAGGCTTCGATGATCTTTACAGTAGCAAAAAATGTCTGTCACGAAAAGAAGCCAGAAAACCATTAGTTTCGCCTCCGCAGACTGCGGTGATTGGTCATGTCACGCTCGGCTGCGCGCATGCCTGATTTCAGTTAAGTGTTGAGCAACACACGGTGAAAAAACGTGTACTTTTAAAGCGGAATGCGAAGCGGTCGACACGCGAAAGTGGGAGTGATAAAAAATACAAACTGAGAGAGTACGAAGAATGACAGGAAAAACAAAGGACGAGCACGCACGTCGCCGAGNCGCGTTGGCCGCAGGGTCGGGTAAAAAATGAATCGCTTTAAAAACGCGCACAGAAAATAACGAACGCGCTCGCGGTAAAAATGGTCACTGGAGAAAAACGCGACAGAGCTGACCGACTTTGTCACACTCGCTTTGCGAATTCTGGTCTAAAAACAAACAAACAAAGCTCGATGAACAACTGCGCTAACACGTCGTTAAACGACCCACTCGAACCTTTCTAATGCAAGGTGTCGTTGCTGCAGACGATTTGAAATCGCCGTGGGTGGGTGCGCGCTGGTCAATATGAACGGCAAACACGCAAATCGAGCGACACGAAACCGAAACTTTTAGGCGGTCCGTTGCAAAACGGAAGACTTTCGCGCTACAGTTACAAAAAATAATTGCGACACAGAGAAATCGTCATAATTGCTTGAACTTGCCTGTACGCATGTACTACAGCTATAGATCGACAATACAAAAAAATACAGCATACAGAAGATAAGCGGAGGTTACAAGTACACACACACATTGTTGAAGAGGAAGCAAAGCTATGGACATCAAGAGGGCGGACAGAAGATTTGCGTTGTGTATGATTGAATAACGAAGTGACCAACAGTCACGAGTTTTCTCAAAGGCGTATTTCAGTGATTAAATGGAAGAAAGCTCCTCCAACGATGTGAAGTGTTAATGTCGAATGTTGTGCTTGAGTTTCAAATTTGAAACAGGGTTCCGCTCGCTTTCTGAGTCTACCCCCCTTTCTGAAATGCTAAAGACGCCCAAAGACGTTTGTTTGTTTCTCACAGTTTTCGCCTAGGGGAGGGTTCGAGTGTGGCAGAACGCTGCAGTCCCAGAAACAGTTCCAAGGTAGAAAGTATTTTTTCACTCTCATCCATTTTACCACAACCGGTGCAAACATCTATTTCTTGATATAGTTATTCTTTCGGTAAACCAAACATCAGCAATACTGCCGTGAGTGGTAAAAATGAATGCAGCAAATAGCGTGACAAAGTAAAGCAATAAAAACGGTGTTTCAGCGCCCGCGGTAATGCACACTCAAAGCATCGGCGTGCAATCACGAACTTGAGGTGACTTCTGCTCACATGGCTGGCAGTTTGAAAGTTTGAGAGGCGGCGGAAGCGACGAGGGTACACAAAAGCTTTCAGAAACTGCGAATAGTCATCTCCAATAGTCATCTTCAGCGAAAACAATCCATTCGTCGATTAATAAACGCTCGCGGACGGAACAAAGATTTGTGGCGTGACACCGGGTGGGTGTGCAAACGGGCGTGCAACGATAGTCCAATAAAATGTATTAACTCTTGAAAATATGAAAGGTTTCGTTGTTTTTTTGCTTCTATTTTACAGCAGCAGCACACGATATTCCAGACTGGGCGTGGTTCTAATTTTGCGTGCTCCGCGCGCGTAAAATTACAAGGCGCCAGATCCGCTTGTAAGCCATGATTACGTTCTCGTTGCAACATTCAGGACCGATCGTATCAATATTTAAAACTAGCAGCAACACAGACGCTGGCTCCAAGACATGGTAACAGACAAAAAGCGATACCAGAATAAAAAAATCACCAGATAGCCAAGAGGCATAACGCTATCATTTTTTATTTGAGCGCCCAGATCTGCGCCGGTGAGAATCTACTTAACGACCCGCAACGTACGATTTTGAACGTTCTTCTGAGTCGACTAGCGTTGCTTCGCAGTCATCAAACAACCGGTTACGCGAGACACTATGCAAATAGGACGCACTGCTGCGGTGCAAGTTGTATCAACAAGCAAATTGATCGGAGTTGCCCGGTTTGGCCATTTCCTAGCTTGGATAAGCGCTTGTTTTTTTTGAGGCAAAAAGGTAGTATCTGCTGCTGCGCAGTAAAACCAACCAGCGATGCGTTTTTGTTTTGGAAAACCCTTTGCAGCGGGTCGCAACCTGAAAACCCCTGTTTTTCAGCTGGGCCCCTGGCCGAAAATCACTCCGGGAAGAAATAAGGACAGTCATTTGAAACTGAGGACGAAAAACCGTTTTACCGACGAGCACAGAAAGCAGGGATGGTGCTTTGTGTACCAGTGACTCACTTGAACCACAACGTAGGTCATGCAAGGCCTCTGCTGCTACTGGCGAAAGGTCGATGACTTGATATTAACATCACTTTTCTATTGGAGTGGGAAAACGCGGTCCACTTGAAAAGGGTTTCGTTCAATGCTTTTGTTGATGGCGACGAACAGATATTTACTCCGAACATATCAGGTCATGATTTTTCTAAGCAAGGACTGTAAAAGCAATGTTGACGCAAACAAATGGCAGCAGCCTTAACAAACACCTAGAAGGTAAATATTCGGCCACATTCAGCAGCGAGAAAGGTTTATCACTTAAGAGGTTTGGGCCGGGCTTCGGCAAAGCTGACGACTCGCGTCGAAAACAAACAATCGTTTTTTTTTTATTTCTAGTGGTGTCGTGTGTTTTTCTTCAAATGCTTTGATAGTTAAGAAGATCAAACAGATAACATCACTGAGCAAGCAGATCAGAAAAAGTATCACATGATATTCGAACAAGATTCAGCGATAAACGCCGTGACGCACGTTTCTTAAAAAGGAGTAAAAAAAACGGGCGGTTGATGGTTCGCACAAAAATGAACGTTACGAGTCATTTTTATTACCTCCTCGAGCATGCAGGTGCGCGTAGATAAAAATCAGAGGATCGTTCAGAGTCCTTTTCATCCGCGTCGTAAAAAAAACTGTTAGGGAGCTGGAAAGTTGACTTCTCGAAGCAGCCTCTGTTCGCAGCACAACGGCGCGGTAAAATTAAGCGAACCAGTTCCTTCTTGGCTAAACAATGGCGCCACGCCCTGCCCGACGCAAATTCCATTATGACGCAAAAGTGCACACAGCAGCTGCAAAAACGAGTTTGCGGGAGTGAAAAAAAAGCCCGCCAGCATAAGGACAATATTTACCACTGTCTGCCTCAAAAAAATGCCCGCTGCGCGCGTATCAATTATTCATGCTGGAAAAGGGAGTACGGTTCTCAAGCATTTCTCCGAAAGCAGCTTTAGAAAAAGAAATAAAAAATTTCATGCTCTTTCACGCAACATGACGCGACACCCTGGCTTTCTACCCAAGTCACAGCGTAAGAAATTGAAACTTCCCACTTGGTTTTGCATCATACAAAACCGTTGAAAGACAACAAAAGGTACAGTGTATGCGCCGGGTCGAGGTGACATTTACTGCCTCACCGCCTTGTCTCTCATGCACGTCATAATGCTTAGTTGTTGCGCACAATGACAGAGCAACAGCAGCAAATTTAGTCGTATCGGATACAGGGCTTGCAAAAAAACAGGGTTTTATTTGTTCGTTTGTGACGTGTTTATGTGTGCGGACTTGCACTGCAGCGAGTGTAGATTCTGAACAGCGCCGCAAAAATCCGCAAGAAGTTTGGAGAAAGCAACGGCCGATACCATAATTTCCAATCCATTTGAGTCAAAAAGACGGCCAGCGCTTTCATGACCGGCATTTTGTTTTGACTAGACCCCATCAGTCACATTTTGTAGGAAAGTAATGGTTCAACTAACATCTTGCAAACGTTTCGATAACAACTGTTATCATCTTCAGCAAAGTAATGGTTGATGTCTGGAAATAAAGTCCCTTAGCGAGATGACTGCGTGCAGCGAAGTGGGCGATGGCAAAAAATTAAAATATGTGGATGACATTGGCTGATGCAACTCCATCATACACGTCTAACCACACTAGAGCTGTTCTCCAATCGTTTGAAAAGTTATTGCTTATTTGCAACGTCGCCTTTACCCGCAAGGCTGAGGAGTGTGAGGCGGTTGCGTCCAGTCCAGTAAGTTATACACGCGGTCAATTAAAACAAGCGGTTCTTAAACAGTGGAAAAACACACTTCGAGAATTTCTCAGCATTCGGAGCAGCAAGATCGGCTCGGCACGACAGGTTGCTTTCTATAATTTTCACGATAAACTCAGCCAGCGCGTAAACAAGCTTGCAATTACCTCCACGCACTCGTGAGACTGTTCGTGACGTGACAGCACGTCACGTTGTCATTAGACTTGAAGCTTTTTCGCAAAAACCAATAATCCTAACAATGCGAATACTGAAGACGTCTTGCACTGTCACCTCGACAAGCGCAGGGCCCGGGCATGTTACAGCAGGAAAGGTAGACGGAGGGAGGTTCAAGCAATGTAGTACAGTTTTGAACACGATCTGAGCCTTAAGTACAAGCATTCTGCGATTGCAATGAGAACGTGAACGGCAAAAAAGCGCAAGGGCAATTGATGAGTCGAGGTCGTCGACTGCACTGGTTGCACGGTACAGAGTCGCAGCACTTGAGAATTACTGCACCACAAAAACAAACACAACAACTGAGATGAAAGATCACGCGCTCCCATCACGCCGGACAGTGTGAACGCTCTACGGATTAGTATGGTGAAAAATAACTCAAGTGGTAGGATCAACATAAAAGCGTAGGGAAATTCGGTTCTTGTTTACCTAAAAACGAGTCCGATCACGCTGTGGCCTTTTTAAGTATTCCAGTGGAAAGGACACAGCGAGACGAGTGCGCCAGATTAAAGCTTCCGGCGCTTTCGTCTCTCAGCTCGACAGCGCTCTAAAAATAGCCCAATGGCCAAAACAACTTTAAAAATTTTGACAAAAAAGCTCAAAACTTGCGGCATTTAAGAGACACTGACATAGCTGCGCGGAATCGGCTTTTCTGCCGAGGGCGTCTGTCACAACACACCGTTAAAAACAGAAGCGCGAGACGCCCATCGAAGCAAAGCATTTGGAGTGAAGGGAGCGTTAACGACGACACTAAAAACGCGCAATGATTCTAAACCAGGATTCGTATCGCAAAACAATTGCATGGCAATCAACGACGAAGCCGTTCCTGCACGTTGAACGGAAACGAGGGCGGTTCTTTTTTCAGCAACGAGGTCCATATGTCTCGACGTGCATCGCTTCCACGAGTAGCTCGGCCTGAGACCTGGTCGAGGAACGAGCGTTTGCTGCCAGGTTCGCAACTGACACAAAAGCGTTTCGGTTTTGAAACCGCACGAAACGAGCAACCTATTGCGCGCGAGTTACTTGATCACCAAGTTGAGCGGTTCGTCGCTTCCGTTCGCATCGATGATTGACGTGCACGGGAGAACAGCTGCGGCAACGCTCAAGTCCAGAGGCTTCTCGTCGTCTGCAACGCAAGGAAGCTTTGACAGTTTTTCTTGAAAGGATGACAATTTGCGGTAAATGCAGTGTTCCCCCGAGCAAAAAAGCAAGCGTTGTTCTCAAGATTTCGTTCAAGAACGAGGAAAAATACCAACACCACTGTTTGCGCTGCTCCAATGAAGGCGAATTGAAAGAATTTGCCAGAATTAATGAATTCTGAACACAGCTCAGAAACGACCAGTGAGATACAAATCGATGCAAAAAAGCTCTAATGACAAACACACTTAGCTCTCCTAAAGCTGCAGCATTGCCGCGGNTTAAACGACAGCGACTACTTGTAACAATACATGTTTTAAGGCACTAGAATAATATCGCTTTTCAAGAACATCCCGGCACCGAGTGCAAACATATCTGGCGGACAAAACTTGCTTGCTTACGCATTTCTCACTCCCAACGCCGCGCCAAAGCAAAGGATGCCTTGGCTAATATAAGCAACGGTCCTACTGTTCCGGCATCAGGTACCGCTCCGCTTCGGAGCTTCCCCTTCAATGCACGTGACTGACACTCGCTGCCTACTTCGCTCGCTGTATGTACAGCAGTGTTGCCAGATTCCAAAAAGCTTTATAGCAAAATTTCACGAAAAGATTAGTCAACAGTAGCCACGATTGGCAAAAACCTTTAGCCACGTCTGAAAACTAAACAAGAGCATTAAAAGTCACTGAAAAGTTCCAGTTTGTCAATTGCGTGGACTGTAAACAATAGTCTCTGGAGTATTTAGGAACCATTCAATCTTTGCAAAACCAATTCGTGAAGGCAGTGGCTGTAGATGGTGTACATATCATCACAACTTACGTAAAGATTATAACATGCATCCACAACTTCTGCCATTTACCAAACTAGTTACAAATGCAAAACGAAACAACTGATTGTAAACAGCTGTTAGAAAACTTTCTTGAAAACCAAAGTTTAACAAGTCACCATGCTGCCACATGGTAAAATGGGGCACGGCATTACGCTGGTGTTTCTGGTGTTTATTAGAAGCATAATGGCTATTTAAATCTGATCGATGTGCTATGATTTCACATCGACAACACTCGCACTAGGCTTTCTCAGTATTACTTTGCACTTTTCGAATCCATGGTTAAAACCGTTCATCCGTTCACATTCTTTGAAACCTGACGCCACTTCTTCATTAATAACAACATCAGCACCAGAAGCAACAAAGAACATCTGGGTGTTTTAGAACAAACTAAACTGGAGACCTGGCATCAATAAGGTGATGAGTAGGGCAACCAAAAGTCAATAAAGTCAAATTTTGTCTGCCTTTTTTGAAGGTTACGAAACGTCCACAAACCAAATTTCACGCTCATACCATGAGGGAAACACAAGTTATCAGCTCAAAAAAAAATTAACATTTATCATTAGGTCAAACTTCTTGCAGCTGTTTTTTTCTCTTTATCGAAACTATAACAAGAGATATTGACATGTTTTTGCAAGTTTATTTGCAATTCTGTAATAATAATGGATTTGTTGCGATTTCTCACGAAATAGCGTTGCTTTGCCCACTAATGGATGATTGAGTATTATACAGGATAGGCGTGGTAAGGCAAGAAACGTGGTCTTGCAGTCCTAAGTTTGGTAAATGCTCAATCCATTATGCATATAGTGTTTCAACTTCATGATGTTCTCAGGTTTGACTCTTACTGTAGTTATTAATGTACTCCTCAATATTATCATCCCCACAGTTAAACAACCGATTTTTTTTTTAATTTCGAAGCATACCGTATATGAATATGTTTCTGGGTTAAACTTAACAGCTATAGCTGAATTATTTTACAGTTGCAAACGCAGAAAATTTATAGATCAAAATAAAGCCAACATTTTAAGTTTTTAGGTCAAAAAATTGGCTGCCCTAGTGATGAGTCAATTCCAGTGACTTGTACTACGTTGTTCAAAATTGAACATTTCACAAAATAATCTGTAGAAATAGTGGTTTACAACTCATTAACCTACGGTATCCTTGTTTTGATTTCCAACCGAAACTGGGCACAAGCGTCTCATTCTTCCATTTACCTTCTTATAAAACATAAAAAATAAAGCTGTCAAAAGGATTTTTATTTTTACAACTTTTTCATGAACCAAACACTAGTCTAAATCTTGTACAAAAATCCACCAAATTTCCCGCCGAAACATTTCGACAATAGCCAAAAAATCCGCCACCCGCCAAACGCAAATTTTACCCGCCAACAAAATCGGAAAATAGCCAAATTTGGCGGAAAAAATAGCACGTCTGGCAGCACTCATGCGCAGCACAAAAGGGCTGGTTGTTTTCACCTCTATCTGTCACTCCCGTACACAAGGAGCCCGCATACAGGTTAGTACGCGGTATGAGTCCCACTAATAAAGCAAGCAGATAATCAGTAATCACCACTGATGTTAAGCCATATGCATCGTATGCAGCCTTCACCAAGATCGACAAAATGCCAGAATCACCAGGTACACAACGCACGCGACTGAGATGGAATCAGGGGGTACGCTGACAACAACTGTCATCGAACTACAGAGGGGTAGTTCGGGAATGAGCGGCAAAACAAGGTGTTACGCACTGTGGGTTGGTTGTTCGCTTTGTTGTCACCAGCCTTGTTAATGGACAAGGTTTGCGCAGATCAAGTCGTTCGAATTAGTTATTTATACGTCAGTGCTTCCTGAAAAAAGCTCTTGACCTTAAGATAGAGTTGCCTGACGTGGCCGTGCAGTCCGTTGCTGAAAGGACTTGTTATGAAAGCAACGCACACCATATAAAGATGTGCTGTTTCGAACAAACTAAGGGTTTTACTACACAGCAGAACTTTTACCCAAGTAAGAATAGGAAAAGAAAAAATAACCGCAGTAGTTCTTGCAAAAAGTTAAAAATCAATTTTGCATTTCACTATACACGATTTTAATTTAAAAAAATTATTGCAGTTCACACACAATGAATGAAAGCAAACATTCGATGGCCAGTGCTAACGTGAAGATCATCCCGAAACGTTGAAGATCCAAATTTACTTCTCTGAAATTTAAAATTGTTGCACAAAAAATCACGGTTAGTGCAGAAAGAAAGTCGTTGTTATATTGCAAGTTGCTGGAAAACGCGGCAGCACAACCCCCGGCTCATAAACGTTTGAATCGCCGATTAAGGAGCAGGTCTTCCCAGACATTGTTTGCAAGCGCTGTAGCGGAAATGCGCAACTGCTGCTGTCACCGGAAATAACTGCAATTGCGTACTCAGTTACAAATAAAACACCCTTTACCGCAGCCAAGACAAGTTACAGTATTTCGAAGCAATTTATTCTTCTTGCAAGAGATGCGTCCCTATGGTGACTGAAGCCTTGGTGACTGGTAAAAACCGGTTTTGACTGACCGATTATACACGGAACGTTTTTGAGCGTCATTGCAGTTTCTGCGTTACTGGTTCAACGGAAAAAGTCAAACGCGAAGTATAACGTAACTAATAATGTGACACCAGCATTCTTTGAGGAAGATGATTGTGGATTAACAAGCTTTGCAAGCGCCGAGTTTAAATGTATCTAATAAGAAATATCCCAGTGATGAGCCACTGAGCAACACCGGCGCGTCAGCAAGAACTCTTTTTGTTAAATGATGTTGTTCTTGAATGATACCGAAAACGACCTTTTCTAGTACATCTAGGTACGTCCAAACAAACGACAGTTCCCACTATCTGCAGATGTTTCAGGTTGAAGATGAAAATCAACTTTGTCTTCAGCCGCATCTGTGTACACTGATAGGGGCGAAAATCGTCGTTTCCCAAAGTATTTTGTAACAATGTTCTGACAGCGACGCAAGAAAGCAGAATTAAAAACAGCGCTCTCCCACTTACAGATTATAATTGTTATTCTTCACGTGTTTTGCCAGGCCACGCCTGTCCAGCTGGCCAGTATATCGCCATTGTCCTTGCTTAGGTTAACTCATCATCAGTAACTAGCTTCCACAAAACGTTTTTTCTGGCTAAAGTCTCGGGACATTTGAAATGAGGAAAACTGACAGCAATCAAATCAATCAGTGTACTTATCTTACATTGTATCGTGTTACAAAAGAAACCTATGATGCCAACACCGACTGCACAAAAATTTGAACTGAGTGTTAACACGAATCATACGCTTTGTATTTACTCAGGTTTTAATAAGAACCATGCCCTTTACAGACTTCCAACCTTCCAGGACATAGCGTAACGAATTATAAAAACCTTGACACAATGATCTTGAATACCTTAATGAAGCCGAGATAAAGGAAACAATTCATTTCGATTCAATTACTTTATGACCCGAGTGCTTGCGTTTGACTGGAAACACCCGTGTGACAATCAGATTTACTGTATTCTATAATGCGAAGGAGCCACGCTTCAAAACTGTATTCGACATTTCGGTTATGAACGAAAAATATACCAAATTCTGGAGACACAGCCACGTTCAATGAACCCGGTGTCAAGCGAAATTTCTGACTTCACGCCATGTGCGCAGGCACAGAGTGATATTTTACATATCAAATACGCTCAGAAAACTGATGATTAGGGCTCAGGGTTTAGTGTTTTGGCAAGTGAGTAGGGTTAGCGTTAGCGTTAAGGTTAGAAAGAAGAAAAAAATTGAGTTCTAAGACTAAATCCAATAATTTTCAGTGGTTATAGTTATTCCCGTACTGTAGCTTGCCGTGGGTGTCTGACATCTAACCAAAAACTTTCAATTTACACAACACACATCAAAAACGTATACGCCAAACTTTAATCATTTGCTCTGAGATACAAAATAACTGGCAAACAATAATAGGTCAGAAATTTCGCTTGACACCGGCACAAAAATGGGGTGGATCTTGTAGAAAGTCAATGCATGCAAGACTCAACGATGAACAATGCAATGCAAACCCTTTGTATTTTCAGCGCATCCCAGCTAGTTCACTTAGTTTTAGTTTTAGGTAGCTCTACCTGAATTCTGAACTGGGAAACTTTTTTCTTTTTTCTCGTATAAGGGTTGCAACTGCTGTTTTTCTTCGCTGAGACATTTCGGTCATTTGTCGCATGATTGTATTAAAGCTCGCCGCAACAGTATTCACTAGTCTATATTTTCGGACATTACGACTGAATTGGCTTAATTTTTTCGGTCTTTCAAAAGTGACCGAATAAAAAACAGGTTGCAAGATCGAGTGTCGGTAGGTCTGTGTGTATGGCTACGTCAAATTTCCTCCAAAACTCTTTAGTGTATGTTATCGCACCACGACTATGTTTAGCGCACCACGACTCTTCATAACACGATGGTAAAGATAGGAATTGCAGAAAACTACTTACAAGGTAAAAACTAAACTGCGAAACTGCCAAAAGACAAAACTGCGAACTACCAAAAGATGACTAATACTTCGATCGCATGTGCGATGTTGATCACGCAAACATATTTTCCCCTAGCGGTAACTGACACGCCCTGTTGCTTATTAAAATGTATTTGGCTCTCCTTGCATTCTTCCAACGTTTTACACATAAACAAAGCGCTATAAAAAGTGAAATCCTTCAAAAGAACCGCTAATTGCCACCACTGAGAACGCAAACATCTAACTAGCACCGTATAACGCAAGTTTTCCATGAAGCAGTCGAGTCAGTCAGCAGAGACTGTTTAATTGCAATCAAAATTTCACCTTGCACGTGATGGTCGCCAAGCTCTTGTCTGGTCTCGACGTCCTGCAAAACACGTTCAACTTAAATGCCAGTTGTGCCATGAATGACATACCTCACAAACAAGCATGTTTACAGGAAAGTACGATAAAAACGAATCTGTAATGTATCTTCTGCAGCACAAAGTTCAAGGTATTAAAAAAAATATAAAAAACATGCAATTAGGCAAGACTGAAGCAAAGTAACAGCCCGGATGGAAATAGCATACAGCTGAAGTGTGTAAAAACGAATGGGTAACAACTCACACTAATGAAAATGTGTATTTTTTTTATAACGAAGCACATAATAAAAAATTCAGGCTAAATGACACTGAAACGTCCATCTTATAAAGTAACGTGATTGGTTGGATGCTTTTATTATATACAACGCCATTAACGACCACGCTTGCCACAACAAAACGCAAATTAAAAGCGTGGTTAAACCACCTGGCCTGGAACTTCTACGGTTTCACAATCAAACAATGAAGTACTGTTTAGCTGAAAGAGATGGTTGTATGACAAAGAGGGGTAAGTTTCCTAGAAGCTATGAAGTCATTCTCAACGACAGGAAGCAGTTCAAACAAATTTAAACCTGCTGACGATTTCTTGCAAGTTACTACACTCGATTGCTTGCTGGCAAAATTGGCAACGTATGTACTATGTAGCCAATAAAAAAATATTTTGAAGAAATAGTGTGAAGAGTTATCTTGAGGATCCAATTACAGGTTTTATGTAGGAAAAATCCTTTGTCGTTTTGTGTATCCCAGTGATGTAATCTACGAACTTGATCAAGGACATTGTCTCGTTTCAACATTTACTAATTTTGTGTAAATTTTAATTGCAACCAAGTATTCATAGTTACCTACAGTATGAAAATGTGCTTCAGAAATCATACGCAACAACTGTATAAATCATCAATGTCAAAAATTATAAACGCCAAGCACTACAATACCAACAATCAACAGTAAGCTTAACAGTGCACAAACTTCAACTTTTACAGCACATTCTGCAAAAACAGAGAGCCTGCCTACTTTTTATTATATCTGGTCACACATACCCATTTTTTATCTTCAGCAATTTCATCCTTTACTGGAGACAACTGTCGGAACACAGGACTCAAGTATGAACTGTGAGTAATTTTTCTCGGCTTTGATTTACGACTGCGAATTGGTGGGGTGTTTCCATCGCCATTGTTCACATCAGCACAAGTGGGATAAGGTTCAGATCTGTGCCTTGATGGGAGGAAAGCTTTTCTTTTGCTCACATGTGACAGTAATACAGGTGCTTGTGTTGCAAGATGACTGTTGTCAGTTTGAACTAGATGCATCCTTTCTTCCAATGGGTCATCAGAACAGCTTGATGGTTCCCAGGACAGTGCAGGTGTCAATGATAAGTGATCGGAGGCAGAAACTTCAGACATCTCAGAAGTTACCATATCAGGGGCGCTTATGGTTTTGGATAACACTTTATTTGCACTTGCTTGTGGTGCATACATTTCTGTCTGCTTGGAAGGACCAGCCTGAGGTGATGGTTGTGTCAAATGGTTTGTGGACAAATCCGCTTCACGAGCATGTGTTCTTAAATGGGTGCTCAAATACCAGTATTCTTTGAACCCCCTCCCACAAATGTGACAAATGTGATCTAAAGTTTTTTTGTGTGACCGCATATGAATCTTCAGGTAACCAGGAGAAGGTGACACACGACCACATACAGGACATCGCGCTGGTGAAAACTTGGCTGCTTGTTCAAAAAGTACGTCTTCATTGCGGTTGTTGATATTCTTGTTTGACTTGCTGGCAGTCTGCATGTGCATTTTACTCTGGATGACCAGGTTATTGTGAGTAGTGACATACTCCTTTGGATGATGCCTTTGCATATGCAACTTTAAACAATTATGCTGAGTACCAGCATAGCTACAGTATATGCATTTGTATGGACGTTCTCCAGTATGTGAACGCATGTGAATACCTAAAACACTTCTGTATTTAAACCACTTAAGACAAAATCTACATTGGAAACCTTGATTTGTTTGTACTGCCAAGTGGTCATGTGAAATTAAAGACTGCCTGGCATTTGGCAGAGCAGATGGCACAGTTCGCTGATTGCTTTGCAATGGCTGCATCGTGAGAGTTTTACCAATTTCTGCAAGAGAAAGCATAGCAGGGTTACGATACGGTTGATTTTGAGATATAAGCAACTTGTTCATTTTGCCTTCAGTTTCAATTTTACTGCAGTTTTCGTTGAAGAAACCAGGCAGTGAGTTAGATTTTGGTGTACCAACAGCACAGTGCTGCATGCTGTTTACAGATTCATTCTTGATTTTTTCAACCAAAGAACCAGTGCTTGCATTGACTGGAGTCAGGAAGGGATCCTGTTGTTGTTGGGCAAAAGACTTCAAGTTTTCTTGCTGCTGGCCTGGGTTATCTTGGAAACCTTTCGATGACACTTGCTGCACATCATGTAGCTTCAAGCCATGTGTGAGGCAGGCAATTAGTGGATTGAAGCCAGAAATTTTCTCACTCTTTGCTGTAACATCAGACTGCTTCCTACCACTTACTAAGTTGAGAGATGTCATGAAGGCCAGTTTTTCATCTTTGAAATCAACANGCTGTTTTGCTTTGACAACACCGCATTCCAACTTGTGAGACCCCAGGACAGAATTGTTGTAAATCTGACCACAATGCTTGCATTGCTCGTGGGTTCTACTGACCAAGACAGCTGGTTTGTTTTCTCGCCCAGAAAAATATGTAACTTTATTGCCAAGATCTTGCTGCAACACTGTAGAATACTCACTTTTGACAGGCCAAAGTTTGAAGGACATATCAGCTTCTGTTTTTGGAACAAAAACATTATTGCTGTTTTTATATACACAAGGTTGTTGTGTGACACCATTCTCCAATTTTTTCAGCTGCCCAGCAACATTATCATGCAGAGCATAACTGGGGGAGTGATCATTCACATGGGATCGCATGTGGTTTTTCAGATACCATGTCTCTTTGAATGCTCGGCCACAGATGCTACAAATATGTGATTCAGCTTTGTGTTTCCGCATGTGCACATTGAGATAGCCAACACTTGTAGTTTCCCAACCACAAATTTTGCATCTGGACATTTTTGCTTCAGACTTTTTCATCCTTTCAGAACTTGCATTGGGCAGAGGTTGACTCATGTGGTCATCACTTCGAACAAAACGTTGGCAAATGCTTATTGCTGCATTGTGCAAGTCATCTTTTTGGGACTGTGCTAAATTACAGCCATTGTTGTTCTGGTTTACATTGTCCCATTTCCACGTTTTGAATTCACCTTTTGCCATCTTACCTGGAAGAGCATTTTGGGCCATTTCAACAAAGTCATTCAAACTTTCAGTTATCCTGCCCATACTGCTCTGTCCGACATTATTCTGACATTTCTTGATCAGCTCAACAACTTCAGGATCTAGCAAAGAACTGTGAGCCTGCTTAGTTTCCACAGACTGATTGACAGACTTTTTATCAAAGTTTCCCCAGATTCCACTGTCAGGCACAAGGTCAATGTCTGGTGGCAAGTCCTGGCCATGATGTTTCTTCATGTGAAGTTTCAAGTTCCCTTTCTGTGTCGCTCTGTGATTGCACACAGGACAAACAAATGGCTTTGCACCAACATGAACACGCATGTGGATGTCTAACAAGCTGCTTGCTCTAAAGTTTTTTCCACATACTCTGCACACATGCCGGTAACCATCAGCAGATTCAGACAAGTAGTTTTGCTGCTGTGCAGGTAAAAATGAGTTATGGCTGTAGTTAGTTTGAAGACTTTTGTTAAGTGTTGACACTAAACCATCAGAACAATTAGATGTTGATATAAGCTGGTGAAAAGTCTCAGGGAAGTTTACAGACATCATTTAGCTACAACCTACAATGTTTGCACAGCTTGTCACATTGTAATAACCATCTGCAAACAAATGACAAAGAAGAGATACATACGTAAACTGAGATCACAGGCTTAACACAAAATTAAAATCTTTTCATAAAGGAATAGCATTAACTAATCAAGAACAAACAACAGTTTTCAAAAAACTTACAGAAAAATATACAGGGTGTCCATAAAGTCCTGCACACATTAAAAATTTTTATATCGCAAAAACCACGTAAGGTAGAAACTTTACATTTTTGACAGTGAATTATACT
>JGI24159J19872_10001484_pt1 | contig 25928 bp, 10 predicted proteins | sample Ectturendosymbi4_FD_19872 | JGI IMG/M metagenome (IMG submission 19872)
TGTTGGATTTTGTGACAACAAAGTTTGCCCTGATTGATTGCCCTCCGTTTGCGTTGCTGTGGGGAATAAGAGACTACAGCCCTGTGGTGCACGGAGTTCGTAAGGGTCAGGTTTAGGCGAAAGTCCGTCAGGCGCGCGTTTCTCTAATTTTCTGCGGACTAGCTCCTCCACGGCTCGCATCTAAAGCTAGCTGCCGCAACAGTTATTACACTAGGAAATTTTGTGCAATCTTGAACTGTAGCGGGATCTAAAATCCCACAAAATATATTCCTAATGCCTTCTTCCTCTAATTGAAATTTATTTATTAATTTGTATGCATGAGGAAACATCGAAATTTAAACAATCAGTCCTAACCCTTGTTTCGCCTGCTTCTTCAGTTGGCATTACAGATAATAAAGTTATATATGTAGCCCCGACAATGGTCTTATATTAGGACATGAAACCGATTGAACACGTTCTGCTTCATCCGATATGAGTGCTTTCTAACCTAGTGTGCGGATGCAAACACTGTAATATAAAGTTNTCTNTATATTATTGAACACATTGAAGTTGCTGATGAATTTATCACTTCAAAAAACACAGATTTCACGAGATTTTTGAAAATTAAACCTAGACACCCAGGTCGACTAAACAAGCAGATCTGGGTGGAAAAACCTCGCAGTGGGAGCTCTGCATGGTCACATGCGGAAAAACGCCTACTTCCGTAACTCGAAGTGAACATCTGAGGATTTATTGCCGTGTTATTGTTACGCAACAAAGACCCACAGTGGAACAATCCGCTCGCTGTTTGATCGAACGCAACTCGTGCGCGATATGCCTTACACGAGCCCCGACACGCGCGATAGGGTGAGAGACACTATTATTTTTTGCAGTAGCATTGGTTGGAGACGTGTCGAGTTTTCCTTTTATGCCGGATAGGTATCGTATAACCCTTGTACCGCTTCACTGTTGGTGTGTCCATATGATTGCGCAATTACATGCACACCAAAACAAGTCTTTGCTCAGTGAAAAACTTCCTTAGAGGGAACACTGATTTCATGATGCAATTTTAAACACATGAACTAAGAACATCATGAGACTTACTTTACGTGAACCAAAGAGTGACTTCTTTTGCTTTGTAAATGGTTTAACTATTAGTATTCACTAAACCTGAGATTGGCAAAAACGTTTGAAAAAAACTAGTTTTGATTATACCGACTGCAAATGGTATACCTATTAGTATTCACTAAATAAATTTTCTGTTACTTTTTAAGGAACAGGTATTTTTGTACACCTGTATAATAGTCATGCAGTTGGCATAATTAATCAAAACTAGGTGTTTTCAAACGTTTTTGCCAATTTCAGGTTGCCTCGTCAGATTTCTGAAGGGAAATTGAATATGACTGACTACGCAGCCCACTTTTGCAATTACTAACTAAACTTAAACCTTCAGAAGTGACTACTGGCAGCAACAACTATCGAACTGCATTTCACACTTAATCTGCCAAATACAAAACGCTTTTGTAAGCAAAAAAGAAAACAGCTTCAAAACTTAAACTCTCTTTACATTAATTAGGTGTTATAAAAAAAAACAGGCTACACATTACAGAAAAACAATTAACATTGTAAGTACTACGTTACAAAAACGAATTGTGATGGGGGCGTTAAAAACCGCGCAGTTCACTTTGATTTTCATTGGCAACAGATCGCACGCACTCTAAATCCACGCGCCGGCATTACACAAGCAGCAAGTTTGCGTTGGGGTAGCGTGGGGCCCTATCAGAAGCAACAGGTCAAATCGTGTTAAAACCAGCGTTACATACACGAAGAAAACCATGCATTTTTAACATTTACTGCTTTAGCAACGCATTTAGTATGAAGCACAACGCATCGATTGTGGAGTCATAGCAAAGAGTCTACATGCACTGAATGTCCTTTCTGCTTCCACAGAAATGGGCTGGAGAGTGAGCTTGATAGTGAGTTTGAAGATTTGCAGGGCGTTAAAAAGTGTAAAACTCATTAGTAACGTTGCTTGTTTATCCGGTTAACCGACAGAAATATATCAGGATATCGGATAGCAAAAATCTCGCGGTTATCCCGTTAACCATTATCCGGATAATACAACCCTAGTGGTCTTATGTTATTGGATATACGCTGTTTATGACCTATATTTACGTTTGCAAATCAACGTTTTGATGAAGTTTGTTGACACAACATGCATATTATTCTACACCAGGGGTTCTTAACCTTTTCAATCATGTGGCCCAGTTAATAAACAAACAGAGAGTACATGGCCCACCGAATATACAACTTCTCCAATGGGACAACTGTTGCGCATGCGTAGAGCAGAAATAAAAACAGCTAAAAACAACATTTTATAATGCAACGTGTGCTACTATCAATGCGAAGGCTGAACCTGTTTGTTGTTAGAAAGTAAAAAATTCCAAGCTCAACACATAATTATGCACAGATCAAGTCTTCTTCCACATCAAGCCTGCTTCTAGAGTTTGTTTTCATGGCAACAAGAGCGTTGTTTTCGAGGTTTATCTCGCTAAATGTACTCAATTTCAACAATAAAAGGCCGTGGCCCGTCAAAAATTTCTCCGTGGCCCACAGGTTGAGAAACCCTGTTCTACACGCACTCTCCTTATTCGTTGTAAAATGTGTCACTGTAATGAACATAAATTATATCAGCACTCCAAGTTACGAGACCGGAGCAAAACGCAGCACTCAATGCTAAGACAGAGCAGTTCATAACTGCAAAAATATAAGGCTGCGCAGTAGAACAGTCGAGCAAAACACACTCAACGCTATGACAGGGCAGTTCACAACTGCAAAAACATAAGGCTGTGCGAATGTCTGGAGGAATAGTAGTCGAACAGAGAAGGTATGCGGATGTGATGGCGGACACCCAGGGTTAACAGCGAAACTACACAAAAATGTAAAATCCGCATAAAGTGCGCAAGAAAATATTCGTTTTTTATTATGTGACCGTTATATCTACAAATACTGGGAGAACAGTACAGATACGGGCTTGTGTGAGCCATTATGATAAAGCTGCCTGAACTGCCAATTAATGACGAGGCTCGAAAGGATGCGCATATTGCAAGCACAGGTGTGCGACTATATTACCGTACACTCAGGGTTGCCACATCAAAAAACGAAACAGGAAACTAGTGATGCATGAGAAAGTCAGCTAAATCAAGCAAGGTAAAATAGGACAGTTTGAAATTTGGCTCAGAAAATCAGTTAAACGTCCATAATTAACCTTCATTTCTTTTGTGATTTCCTTGATCGCACGATCTGGAGAAAGTCACGTCACTGTCAGTTTGATTGGGTGTGCGCCGCACACCTAGAGTACAAGTGCCTAGTGTTGAAGAATGTGAGAATTACCGACATTTGAGCACGTAAGAACTAGTGTTAACAAAAAACAAGTTTCAAAAAATGAAATCCATGCAGCATGTGTTTGTAATCTTACAATAGGAAAGATCATCTGGTTACAGCATTTAAAATTTTGTAATTTCACTCTTTGGATGCCCCCCTGCCTTGGGTGCCAGGGGCCGTCGTCCCGTTCGCCCCCTCTTTGCACGCCACTGAGTGAACTGCAAGCTCATCACTGCATGACAACAAAACAGTTAAATTGGCTCTTATGCAGTGTGAGTGTCATACCGCCAAATAAACTGTCGTTGCGAGAATTAAACCAATTAATCAGAATCAAACTGCTGATTTCAGATTTTCCGGAAATTTTGGTTTTTAGTGTCAATTTCCAGCTGGGCAGATGCCCGTTTTGCAACCACTATGCGGTCGATCATGGTGCGGCGTTAGGTAGGAACTGGGAAGTTCAAGCAACACACAGCAACCGCTGATGAAAATGAAATACTAGGTTCGCTGTAAGTAAACCCCAAAACACTGCGCGCATCTTCCCAATTTACTCAATCGCTTTCATGACGTACGTCTGCGAAATCCACTTTTCACGTGCACTTTTTGTAGGTTTGGTGACACACTCTTTATATGGCATTTAATGCGCCTTTTCCAGCATCCAAGCAGGACACAAAAGGTGTCTGGTAATTATAGATTTTACTTGAATATTCACAAATAGCTCGATATACGGTGCTGAAACCTTCAGAGGACTCTCGAATGTGGCAAGGTTGTTTAAAGGAAATATTTTTTTTTATTCATAGGCGCTATATCTCGCATGTCACAAGTCATGAGATATATAGCGCCTATGAACTATACGGGAAGCGCCAACAAAAATTTCATACGGGAAAGCGCCAACAAAAAGCTATACGGGAAGTGTCAACAAAATTTTTTCTGGTAGTGTCCGCCTCTCAGTTGAAAGTTTGAGTGTTCGACTAACGGCCACTGAGTGAATCGCTGTAGCGCTCCTTGGGCAAGAGCGTTCATCTCAACCACCCAGGCAAGAAGCTAATTTCAGGCTTCGGCTTGCAGCCAGTTGCCGTCACCGAAAATCAAACAAAAAATTGCAAGATAATATTTAAATCATATTTTGTGTCTAACGGTGTTCGCCGATATAAGTCTCAAAAGATTCGAGCAACACGATTTGGCTGTTTTAGCAAGGCATTCCTCACAAGGCTCAGTACGTCGGCTTCTGAAAACCCACTGCCCACTTTGCGAAGAGGTCTGATATTTTCAGACCAAGTGGATCCGAAAGAGTAAAAGAACCATTTACTTCGAACCATTATTTCCATTTCTGTCAGAGAAACAATTTCATCTACGTCCATAAAATTTGTCAAATCTTTCCAACAACTTTGGAAGTTCATCGAAAAAAAATTTTTCAAATAATTTTTTTCCTCAAGGGGAACAAGAAATTCCAACGAGTCATAAATTTGCTTTGTAAAATTTTCCACGGATGGGGGTGATGCAATGTACACAAACAAACCGAAGTGGTCAGACGTTTCTTCTCTCAACATATTTTCTACTCCGCTAGCTATATCACGAGCTGTAATACTAGGCAAAATTTCGCAAGCATTTCTGAACTTAGGCCCATAGTGAACAACGCAGTGGTATCTGTACCAGTCTTTTTTATCGTACCTCCAGTGAATGGCAGCGTATGGATTACCATGGAAAACCTGCGCCACAAAACGCGATGCGGCGTTAACAATGCAAGAGGGCCTGCGCACTGCCTCTATTATGGCAGAAAATAAATTGTTGTCTTCAACTCTTGATGCGCTTTTCGTCGAAGAAGATAATGGAACTGCATGCTGCTGTCCGTATTGCATCTTCAGTGAGTGGAACGGCTGAGCATAAATAGCGCACCGCTCAGACGTCCCAAACATCTTTCGAACAAACCGTTCATCCGATTCAATCCAGAATTTCTTCGTCTTGACTTTCGCCTTGGGAAGGATTTGGATAGGCACTGATGATCGTTGGTGGAAGTTTACTTCGGTGCGATTGAAAATATTCATTTTTGTGTCGGTTTCAAAAGTTAGCAGCTGGCGATTTGCGAGCCCCTTTGCCTGAACATGAAAAGGATATGTCAATTTCCCAATCTAATCTTGTATTTGCTCTTAAAACCCACACTTGCCTGACCTACTCCAGTCTTAAGCCTCTCATTTCAAAAGGGTGACAGGGCAAACATTTACAAACTGATGAAGTATTTTGTGGTCACTACAGCAAAATATGAATGATAGAAAGTAAAACTTTGCATTTACCGTGTTTCCCCGATAATAAGACAAGGCTTATATTAATTTTCACTCCGAAATTTACACTAGGTCTTATTTTAGGGGATGTCTTATTTTTATATATCAAAAAATGAAGTTTGAAAGTAATAATTAAGATATTTTAAAATAAACAGAAATTAGGAAAAACTATCTGCATTTACTTGTCATTAACATGTTTTTTATTCGGAAACTTGTTAACAACAATTTATTCAAAAACAACCATATCATCATCCTCTGGAATGTCTAACAGGTCATAGGTGAAAATGACGAGTATGCATCGAATGATGTGATTGGCTGAGATTAGGGAAGTTTTGTCGTCACCAGTCGACTAGGGCTTATTGTAAGGGTAGGGATTTTATTAAAATCATCCTCAAAAATTACGCTAGGTCTTACTATCAGGGAAACATGGTAGTATTAGAAGATTTTGATAAGCATCAGTCTCCTCAAACACTAGCGTAAAATTTGCGGGTGTGGTCAAAAAAGTTTTATTTGGGACCAGTATGTTTGCTTTTAGACGAATACCACTATTTTATTTGGGATACCGCCTCTCAAAGCACAAAATGAGTATACGTTCTAAAAATCTGGGGGTAGCCATGGTCGCCCCTGGCTACACGTATATCCTCAAACCTTTAATTTTAAAGTAAATTTGCCCACGGATAAATCACTGTGGCAGATGCTGTTATAAGGCCTACGGGACAATTAACAAGCGACACCTCACGTACGCTGTATATTTGAACATAGAGGCCTATGATAAACTTAAAACTACTGAATTAGCTCAATGGCAAAATGTTTTTGTAAATAGAATTATATCACGTTACAGATATGTAAATAAAATCTATTTCTTAGCTCTAAAATTCAAAGAATTACTTGTCAAACTTGTTTGGTATAAACTTTGTTTTAACTGCCTGTGTATAAGTTATACCTGTCAGAAAAAGTCGGAACCAGATATTTTCATCTAAAGTCTCTGGAGAAACCACGTATGTTATTGATGGGAGAATTATATTTTTTAAACAAAACTGGGTAAAAATTATCATGAGTTCAAAATCATTTTTTGGGAGTACATGGGTTGCCAAGGTAACTCTTTTAGAGTGGGGATACTCTCCTTGGTAAATTCCTAGCCCCAATCTGGTTTGCTTGCACAGGCACTTAATAATCAAAAACTGTATTATGCCCTATTTTGAATCTACCTGGTAAGTTATAACTGGTGTGTTTTGTAGCTTGGATCGTGGCAAACCAAGCTTACCTTCCTGCTGCACCATCGCTCCACATTTTTTCGATGCGGTCCAATACAAGTTTGACAATAAACAACTCCATTAATGTCTTTCCACCTCCATCACAAACTGATACATAATAAATTGCTCTTATTTGAACAAAGGTCATCTTAAACTTAGTAAAAACAGGTTGAACGTTTTTTTCAAATTTACCCCCAAAATAGCAAAAATTAAAACCTCCAACTTTTCCAATGCGTCAAAATTACCCCACATTCCGTACAAAATCCAACGATCACGAGGCGTCATGTTTTTTGAATAGAAAGCCAAAACATACTGGTTGGCTCCTGAAAACTTTTAGAGAATCAAAAAAACGTGATAAGGTAATTCGAAATGTTTACTAGACTTGCCTTTACTCGAGCTGCAAAATTTCCTAAAACGCCATGGATCGACTCTAATGTGGTTGCTTCATGAACTGCTTGGTTGAGTAGGACAATTTTGACTTGCGCATAGAATTTAAAATATTATCTTTCAGGTAGTGCTACTTTCAAGATCAAAATCTCTGAAGCCATAAAGAAGCCATGGTCAAGAATGAGAAAAAAAGTTTTGAAAGCAGACCATAGAGAGCACTTCTTACGCTGCCAGAACGAAAGCACTTCTTACGCTGCCAGAACGAAATTTCACCAAACTTTGTTTGAATCGATCAGTTTCGAAGCCATTTTCCACTACAGTAAAAAATCAATTTGGCTTGTGTAACGTTGAATTTGCTAACCAGCGCAAATCTTTGACAAACTACACAATCGCAGAATAAAAAATGATATCAAATTGACAACGTACAAATGATTTGAATTCGAACCTGAGAACACCCACAGTCAGTTGTGGTGAATTTCTGTAGAACAAAACTGGAATCAGTAACACCACCAGGCACGGACGTAGAGGCCAGTGCTTGAGATAAACCCCCTCCAGCCGATGACAATCAAATTTCATGATTCAAATTTAAAACGGTCATGTCACCTTTGATTTCATGAAACGCGAATGCGTAGGATCCTTGTTTTGCACTATCATTATATAACTACGTAACCTTATTTTGTCGGTCAATTTTCGGTCTTAGACGGAATTTTTTTTAATGAACGAAAAAAATTAAGTCAATTCGGTTACAATGTCTGAAAATATCGACTAATAAATACTGTTACGGCGGGTTTCAATGCTACTGTGGGACACATTACCGAAATGTCTCAGTGACCAAAATGTCTCATCGAAAAGAACCCAGACGTAACCATTGATAAAATCAGTCAATTTCCATGCACAAAGTTTCAATAGGATATTTTATAAAATTGTGGGAAGCATGTAAGCTAGAAATGCTGCATACCTGGAAAAAACACACTGTTTTTATCAATGGTTAGCGGAGGGTCACACCAGCACCGTCGCCACAAACAATGCTCCAAGCTCCCCTCAAATTGAATTATGAAACGTGTGTTTTTTCCAGGTATACAGCATCCAATGTTCAATCCATCGACCTCCTCATGGGCTGCACGCACTGACGGTTCTGGACGATGAGGCCATCGAATGGCTGCTCAACACCTGCCCCGAGATCTATAGTGCGGCCTAGCAGTGGACAGCAACAACTCGCTCATACGACGAAGAAGAAGAATGATTTAGCAAGGGTGGTGTCCACAGATAGCAACTGATTTCACAAAATGTTAAAATGTATTTTCGCAAAATTGGTGTTTCGCTTAGACGTACGTAGGAGAAAATATCATCAGAAACTACGTGATTTAAATATTTAGACGATGCGATTGAGTGAATAGAACAGAAGAGCTGCTTTGACGTTAACCATACCCGATTCCAATTTTATAAAGTGCCGCAATTTATATTGAAAATGTGTTTCCAAGCTTCTTGAATTTGTTTACAGTTGTTTGCTGGCACATAACTGTACTCGCTGTTGGCTATCGCTTGAATTTTAAACAACGTTTTCAGTGAATGGCCTGCATATTGCTTCTTGATATTCACGTCATCACCATGTTTATAAAGTTTTAGGTAGGCCTACTCATAAATCAATACCCGTTGACTATAATGCCCTGAAATAAAAATCGTTTTCAAGACTTGCAGCAAAATTTAAACAAGTTGTAGATTGTAGATTAAACAACGCAAAAAAGAATAGATTTTAATGATATAATGATGGAAGTATTGAAAATAATTGTTTTCATTGTAAACAACCTGAGGCCCATAACGTAAATGAGGTCCAAGATGTTGAAATACGAAACAAGAAGGCTACGTTGTGTACAAAACGAATCAGCGTATTTCGCAGTTTAACGCTGTGACTTTCATTCACTGACAATGTGTCAACCGTACTAAAAGAACTATCAGCATGCTGATGAAATAAAGTATGATGCAAATCTTTTGGAGCATTCCCCGCCAAATGTTTTTATGTCCATTACTGAACGTCACCACTGCCTTCAAGTAAAGTCCACGAGTTGGTTGCTTCAGTCACGAGATATAACTTCTGCTGTGATCTTTTCGGGTTGCTAGGACACCACTCTGTGATGAGGCTATACCTATGTATTGTTCGCTGATTGATCGACAGAATGGGATCTCTGCAGACGATTTAAAAGAAATAAAAGCTTGCGTAAATTTCTGCAAGCGCAAACATGTTATTGGGCTAGTACAAAACGTTTGTCTGTGAAGACCCACACCTCTGGGAACAGAGGTTTTCTTCTGGCATCTGCAACTTTTCCTGCAAGCTTCACCATTTTGCCGTATTCCGCTTACCGTACCATACGTTCAAAGATACTATTGCTTTACAGTTACTCGTTGATTTTCTAAACTGAATTTCCCCTCGGTAGGGTAGGGGCAGCAGGAAGACATTCTAGGATATTTCAAAAAACCTCGACTTTTTAGCAACCTTAGATGTTCCTGCCAGCTGCGCAACAATGCGCTACCAAGCAAAGCCAAAAGTGTATTCCAGCCACTTCCTTGGCCGCCCTCTGGATCGTTTTCCCGTAACTGTAGCCAACGGAATGTTGGCTCGCCAACCACATTTGGGCATTCTGGTCACATAGCCCGACCATCGCAGCTGGGATCTCTATTAGAAGTGACTCTAACTATCATGACTTTATGAATTTCCCCAAATGCGCACTTTCATTTGTAACGTCACGTCACGAACTGTATTGTTCAGATTACTTTGTAAATATTTATATTGACCATTTTACTTCTGTTGGATAATATGGACAACATATAAACAAGTGTCATATGTCAACGATGAAGCACCTTCAAGATAACGTCAAACGAATTGGAGCATCTTCTTCGTAACTCTTCTACAGAAATACAAGAGACAAAATTTCTCAGTTTGTTGACATTGATTCTCCTGTCGGGAGGTACGATTCTAGTAGAAAGATGTTTGTGGAAATAAGGAACAACCAGTGTTCTACAGAAAACAAAAATCAGTGTAAGACTTTCTCAACACATCAGTAATAAATCGATAAAAACTGTTTGAACAAAAAACGTTAAAGGTTTTTGGTGGGTATCTACAAAAACTGTTGAACTCTTTACATGAAATCATAATTTTTCTCAAACAGTCACGAAAAAACATTTGCAGCTGAAAAGCGTATTACTTGACGAAAAATTTGCAAGTGATGCTTTGCAGAAAGTCAAAGAAAAGATCAGAGAGAAAGGAAACAGGGGCTGCGATACATTGGAAATATGTAATTTGTGAGAAAAATCAGCCTCACTTCTATTTGTAAAGATCCCATCGATGCCTCTATGCATTTTTATCTTGTAACAGAACTTCATGCCTCACTCATGACGTCACGCACCATCACCATCGGTGAGTATCCAGCTAAGTCATGTGACTGCGTATGCTTTGCGCCATTACGTCACTACCGAAACAGCCCTTACGTTTTTCATTTTTCACAGCGCTTTTCTCCTGAGTGACCAATAAGAACTTGCAGCATGATGCCTGCATTTCAATTTGCAATGCACTGACGATGACAACTGCAGTTATCGAAACGTTTGCAATATGTCGTTGATATCGTTTTCGTTGGCCGTGATGTACATTATAAAAATCAGCCTCTTTCTGGCTTTTTTCTTACGTAATTACTTCCTATAATCTATTTTACATAACACTTCACGTGTTTCTGTGGTGTAACGCATTCACGCTTCATTCCAATTTTGCCGCCGATGAAAAATTTTCAGAAACGACCAATATCATTTCGTTGAAATCATTAATTTTTTCTTTTCGTAAATTTTTTACAAAAGGATGTTTTCATATATATTTAACGTTCGGGGATGGCCGAACTATGGAAGTGATTGCTACATGTTTGCCTATCGAGAAAGAGGTTGATGAACTTTCATAAAACACTTTGCAACAACCTTCATAAAACGCTTTGCAGATACTATTCTTTTTTATTCTTGTTAAAAATAGGAATTTAGATAATTATAAGCTTGCGTTGTAGGTAACGAAGAGTTCATGCCTGGTGTTTCCTTTGTTTCAAGATTCGGCGGTACAAAAGGCAAAGCGAAAAGAAGCCTTGTGCAAAGCTTAAGCAACAAATTAAACTGGTAGTGAACAGCCCTACACATATTTGTTATTTTGGAAACTGGTAGATACCTGAAAAAGACAGTTGTTCTCGTTATTGCCACGTCATGCAGTAGGAAAAGAGACATAATAATTTAAATGTAGCAAACACCGAATTGCCTTCTCTGAAAATATGTAAAACAGTGGCATATATTGATGCTTCCAGGATCGAGGAAGTCAGCAATGCGTGCTTGATTTAATTATTAGGATGAACAAAAGCTGATCAGTCATAACCAGCTCAGGCGCGTATCCAGAAATTTTAATAGGAAGGGGCAAACAACAACCGAGTCTCAACATATAAATATTTAATTCCCCCTGCTTTTAAAGCATCAACAGCATCATCCAGAAAACATGAGTTTATTTGTGCTTTTTTTCCTGCGATCAATTGTGTTCAGAATAAGCCAGAAAATTAAACGTCTGTTTTCATTGAATTGAAAAGTTTTGAAAAATTTGTTTTTAGTGAAGTTCCAAGCTTCAGCTTTGGATCAAAGCCACTACTTTCTCGTAAAACTTTCCTGCAAAAGCGCTTGTGAAAATCTGGATGTTATAAGTGCAAGATTTACAGTATGCTTTGTGCAGGCAATACTGCAGTTGAGCAAGGAGTCTTCGCGGCCGCCCTTGCGATTGCGCTTTTTGTATTTACACGCTTCGTATGTGCACCCACCAGTGGTGTAGGAGGCGGGGGTGCAGGGAGTGCAAGCGCACCCCCAAAAGTTTTAATTTGGTGAAAATCAGGGCAAAATCCCTTAAAATCCGGGCAACATCTGTGGAAATTTGGGCAAAATAAACGCTTCATGTACACTAATTTTTAATAAATGGTGCCCAAAATCAAAGTGCAGACGTTTTTGTTGAAGGTCATTTTTTGGAGTTTTTTCGGGCATGTTTGGGGATATTTGGGCAAAAGTCCTTCGCACCCCCAAAAATATGCCTGCTCCTACACCTATGGCATCAACACACGGTCAATCGAGTAGTGATTTTGCTCTAAGACACCAACTTCCGAGGTAGGGTTTTTATAAAACTTGCGCATACAAGATGTGGATCCTCTTGTCATCCATTTCTTGAGCAAACAATTGACGTATGCTGCTGATTAACGTAAACGCTACAAAGAGTCACCCAATGCGTTTGAAAAATGTTTGGATTTTATGTCATTTAACGCTATGAAATGCGACTGCGGCAGCATACTTGCACTAAGCTTGCTTCCCAAACACGAGTAGTTATTTAGCTAGCTATTTAGAGTTAAAAAAACATCCTAATTCACAAATATGATAAAGACAATATTGTAAATTGGGGAAAGTTATACATCTCCTCTAAATAAATTTGCATATGTTTGACCCACTCAACCTACATAAACTGTAAAAGTGGTTGTGAATTTGCGAAAGAGAAGCCACAATCGGTCAACACCACGATCCACGGCTCTGCAGTAAAGTTATGAAAATATTTACCGCCTCAGCTTAATACAACGGTTGGATGGTCGATTTAGCCATTCCAGGGTAACTGCTTGAAGTCTTTTTAAAATCTATTAATGTTTAAAAACAAAATTCAAACTTATCTCGCGGGAAGGTAACGCAAATCATTGATGCAAATGGTAAGACTTCACATAATTGTGATTGAACCATCAAAATCAGTGGTGCCAAACCTGGGGTTCTGTCCCATATATGGGTCTTTTAATAATGCCTCACTGGGTTTTCTTCTGAAGATCTGGAGTTTTTGATGCAACTGCATAGCGATGATTTACCGTGGGGTGTGGTAGGTTAAACTTTGTTTCTAGTCTCATCTTTATCTCGTTTTATCTAAGTGCCGTAGTCTTCAGCGAAATTGATAAACAGGCAACTGATACCATAGCCAATAAGCTCTAAATATTAGCCAGCTGCAATGAGTTCAAGTGACAGAGATACTAATGAAACAAGCCAAAAGAAAAGGATCAAGTAGTGCACACACCAGTGTGTACCACTAGTACATTGGTTGAAAGATCCAGATCTCAAAGATTGGCTTCAGCAGGACAGTGGGGATGAAGATTTTAGTTATTATAAATGCTGCCAGTTCACACTTAGAAATACGAACAAGTCCATGTAACCGTGACATACTTATGCAGGCAGACACATAAGTTCATGAGCAACGTTACATGTTCACTAGCACATTTTGTGACTTACTAATGCCCAGATACTGTAGTACAAAGTTTTACCTGATTTTGTGTATCTTCCTATCCGGGCTTTTCTGTTCAAATTTTTTTTTAAATTTTTATTGTTTTTTTCAAAAATTCCCATTGGCAACCCTGGTCATAATACATGTTTAAATCATCACAAATAAATATCTAGAATGAATGCTACTGTTGCTAAACAATGAATATGCCGTAAAACAGGAGTTTGAAATTGGATTGCTTCTTTTTCAAAGTTTGATCTTCAAGACATATAGAATGTGTATCACTGCCTTATTCACCAAGTAGTTTTGAAACAGTATAAAAACAAATCTACAAAATACATTTAATGCTAGGGCTGACACTGCAGACAAGGATATGTTATATATTTGTAGCACGCCAGATTTGTCAGAGAGGGCTTTTGCGATGGTCTTAATATGAAGCTTTCATCACCACCAGGTGGGATACAGCAAGCCGGTGCGCAAGAAACAGCTTCGAAAAGTGTTACTTCTTGTTTTTACTTGGGGTTATTGCTTACGAGCAGTTAGATAAAAATTTGCATTTCTCATAGCCATAATCATCAAATTCCACATGGAACTTAAATCTCAGGTAAAGGTCAGCAATGATATGAATTTCCTAACACTAACTGTAAACCATGCACAGCGTTTGAATCGTGGACAATTGGTAAAATATTCTGGTTTGACCAGGTTCAACTATAAGCTGAAGTAGGATAGGTTCCTGAAGCAGTTTCGTTGATTTGCACTGAAGTGTTTTGGCTTGTACACCAAAAGCTTGATTAACCTAAAATATTTTGGTGCAATTTTTTGGAATTGTGTCGGGGGCAATTGCCCCCCTGGCTATGCGCCTGTATTAGATTAAGTCATTTCTGTGCAACGGCCATTCAATGTCACCCGACTTGAGTAGGGACTCAAACTTAGCACATACAACTGCAATCCATGTTTGAGTGGTCATCTGTTTAGCTCAAAAACACGACCACACGCAATGGACTTGTGCACATTTACAAGTTTTGTAATTCGAGCGTTAGTCATAATCCAAGTAATCCAGACTTGAAACAAGCATAGGATAATGCTTTGAGAAGGAAGAGAGATCGTTTATTAAAGTGTTGTTCCTTTACGCAATTATTTTTTCTTGAAGTGATAAAATGCAAAAGCAGCAAAATAGGTTCCTGCGCCGAAAACAGTATGTAGTTGTGGGCAGTTCACTCGATTGTTTTTTACATTGAAGCATTGCTTTCAAAGTTGTGGTGCTTTGCTCTTTTGATGTCTGAACCAGGGGCGGATCCAGGAGGGGGCGATTGGGGCAATCCCCCCAAAAAAAACCTACGAAAGTAACTTTATTCACCATGATTTTGTACAATTCGGAAAACAGCATTCGCGATATAAGGCCATTTTGTCATCCATTTTTTGTCACAGCAGTTTTGTGAAGCATATTTCATTCTTCTTGCAGTAGCGAAGCCGTTAGGCGACTTGACTAGCAAATATTACCGAAATCGCCCCCCCTAAACTTACCGCCTGGGTCCGCCCCTGGTCTGAACCTCACGTAAATGCAACCTGCAGAAATTTTTCAATTTTTTTTGTCTAGGAGACAAAATTTGTTGATCGTTGGATTGTGCTAAACGAAAAATGTACGAAATGCTGATAAACACTGACAGCAAAATGCAAAGCAGAAGATTTAGCAATTTCACACGTGATGCAGATGAAATTCAATAGGTGTACGTTTAGTTATATCAACAGTCACAAACGTCGACCATCAAATGAAGGCTAGCATAATTACTACCTGTTCAATCGGATGGCAATGTAAATTGACTCCAACAATCCAACAAGTTGGTTGTTTGGACCACCAACCAAACCTGGATAAAGGAATCGATTAGGATCGAGTTGAATCTGTGGTACAACAGCAGTTGACCAGTTTGTACAAATACATTGACATGCGCAACTTTCCTTTGCAAAGATTGCTTTGTGAGTTTTGGCGAAGGTTGCTGGATCAAATCTTTTTTCAAATAAAGAAAATAACTTAGTGCTTGAAGCACTAGTTACGATAAGCTTTTTATTGCCAGGAATGATGGTGTTTCTCTGTTGTGTGAAAGTTTCATCACCAATAGAAGTGCTTAGGGGAGTATCTTTGCTGTAATTTGATGAAATATGTGTTTTGAAAATTTGTTCCATCCATGGAAATGTCTGACTTATGCCTGTACTGCCATTAAACATTTGTTCGAAATTTGTAAGTGATCTTTTCCTGCTAGTGGCATCACGTCCGACATACCGGTGGTTGATCGGTTGCACATCAGAAAAAAACCCGAAAGCTATGAATGTAAAACAGGTAAGAATTAAGCAGAAAAATAATATTTTGCATCGACTTTTTCTCGCTGACAACAACTTTGCAATCATCTTTCCAAGAAACGTTTGGTAGCAAGAGTAATTACGCATGTTTATGATTGCAAGATGCAGAAGCTTTTTTCGTTGATGCAATCAGTGACAATTGACAAAGCAGCAAATTAATAGATTAAGGGTCACCGAAGTTTAACCACTACGGATCTAGACACAAAATACAAGTTGAAAAAATGCGGTTTATGGAACCGGGAAAAAGCTCTTTGGAGGTAATATAGCAGATGAATACTAAGGAAACCAATCGTAATGCTGGATTTTAAAGTTTTAGATAGTTCTACATAAAAAGACAACAAACTTTCCGCAGGTTAACTTGCATGTTAAATATACTTTTGCTTAATATAGATTGGTGCGAATATTACTATATAACGTACTGGTTCAAGGTAAACGATATATCAAACACCTACTAAGCATATTATCAGCATCGTTCAGACACTGGCATGGCCTTAATTGATAATGCCTCTTTCCATTCCTCACGCCTGGTTCACAATTTCGTCAATCCACTGTGACCATTTAAAACTGTTCAATTACTTGGATGAGGCGCATACTAAAGACTAGGATTTTTCATTTGGTGATTAGGCTTCACTTTCCAGCAGTGTTTATTCTTTCGTGAATTGGAGGTTATACGAAAGGTTTTCAAAGAAAATGTTGCGGTGTGGTTGTTTCAGAAGGTGCTTCAGGCCTCTAATGAATGATTTTACATGCTAATTAGAAAACACAAAATACCTATGGACTTCCTAACATTATCAAATCCACAGTTGAGAATATTGATAGTTGGGAGAAGTACCAGACAACAAATTTTTCCTGGAAGTTACGTATTTGGGGAGCTTTGAAAACGTAGGCAATGCTTTGCAACTAATTCCTTAATAGCTGTAATCATAGCAATATCTACTATCATCGTAAGTACGCTACACCTACTAGGGATCAGCTCCACCATACCTTCTGAAACCAATAAAAACGATGTGAAGAAAAATATAAGATTAATCATATAGAGAAAAATGTTAAAATCATGTAGAGCAAGGGTGGGCAATTAATTTGGCTCGGGGGTCAATTTGAGAAGGCCGCGTTTAGCGGAGGGTCACACCAGCACCGTCGCCACAAACAATGCTCCAAGCTCCCCTCAAATTGAATTATGAAACGCTATAAATCAGTGGAATTTTGTCAATTTTTACAATGTCAAGCCCCCCCCTACACAAACATAAAGCCCCCTTGCTGAAGACTTTCTGGCGACGGTTCCTGGCCATAAGTTGTTTGTAAATTAACCAAAATAAGATCAATAATGGTTTTTTTTTTTTTTTTTTTCACAGAAAAGGTTTTTAAATTTTTTTTCTTATCCAGCACAAGCAAATAAATGAGACAAATGTAACCTGTCACACTTTTCAAGAAATTTTTCGAAATTACGAATGAAACTTCTTTTTCAGATCTCCATCGATGCCTCAATTTTCAGTTTGAGAAGATGTATTTTTACTTTTGATGATTTTTATGCAAGAAAAGTTTGATCCTAAAACGGAAGATAATTTCATAGCAAAATTCCATAAGCAGAAAATTTGTATGACGATCAAGTTTTGTAAAATTCTGCTAATGTAACGGAACAGTTCTTTCAGCGTGTGATCGGAAATCATGTCAATTATTTCAAGCTGAAAATCCTTAGGTATTGTATCAACTTCAGCAAAGGAAATAGAATATATCAAACTCAGTTCAGGTTCAACTTTCCTGAAGTCCTGAAACCAACCGCTTTCTCCAAGCTTTGCAAATGTTTCCTGATCTTCAAAAAAAAAACATTGTCGTGCCTTCTGCTTTCCTAAAAGGAGAAAGTGACAAAACTTGCTCTCACCTTCTTGCCTTGCAAACAGTCCTACATTTGTTTGAAGTAATCTCACATGCCTCAAAATTTCAAATTTCATTTGCAAATAGTCCTTTTCCCCGCAATATCGCATTAAAATAATTTAATTTTCCGAATATATCACATACGAACATCATCTTATATCTCCACTCCTCACATCACATTTGGATCACAAAATCACATGAAATACCTTTGATATTCAGACAAACGAGGAATTCATTCTGTAATTCCCAAATTCATTTCACTGTAAGATGTTGCCAAGGCTCAACCACCGAGCGCTATTGTGGTATATTACATCTGTATTTTGTCTTTACGTCCTCAAGATGGAATTTCACATACTGTCGTTGATTGAGTGCTCTTGCTCTGAGAATGTTTACAACGCTGACTGCAGGATCTGTAACATGTTAGGTCCAGTGCAGTTTTACAAAGACCTTCTTGATGCAAAATACAATGAAAAGACATGGTATCAATATCATCGTCAAGGAGACAAGGACGTTCTGTTTTTTATCTTATTTCTTAAACGTTTAATTATGTCCACACTTTTTCCAGTAAATGCTTTGATTCCATCTCTTGTGACCCTTGCCATTTTATTCCATGACAAGGCATTTTTTCACACCACCCACGGCCCATTCAGATAATTCCTGAACAGCATGGGTATTTTTTATCGATTCTAAAGCAAAACGTTCTTCTGCGATGACCAAATATTCATCAATTCCACGGATAAAGACAAGTACTGCGCTATGTCTTGATTATTATCAGTGCTCTAATCCATTTTCAAAGAAAGCCTCAAATCTTTGCTCGTGTGTTGCGGCGCACTGTAGACTTTTTTGATAATGAAATAGTGTCGAATCTACTTTTCATTCCTGGGTACAGCACGCTCGCACAACCCAACAAGCACTGTTCAACAAACTCGCCATCAGAAAATGACTTATTGTTTCTAGCAAACTGGTTGCTAGTACCATAAAACTTGTCTTTGTAGCAATGTTCTGAAGTGTGCCGTTTGTTTCGTAAACACGGCAGTTTGATTCTTTGGATTTTTCAAATGCTCTGCAAGTTTTTTCTTTCGGACTTCCTCGGACATTTCGACAAACTACTAAACTCGCTATTGCTTTGTCTGATGTTGTCATTTTACGACTAGAAGCAAGTCTCGGTTTAAGTTAGCCTCAGAGTCAGAGCACTAACGCTTACTGTGATAACTTAGAGGAAAGTTGAGATATTTCCTGAATTCTTCCGCGGGCCACTTTAAACGCTATGGCGGGCCACTAACTGCCCAACCCTGATGTAGAGGATATGTTAAAAACTGTCTGCTGGGCTCATAATTTTACATTTTAATGACATTTACAAGTTGCAAATACCAAAAATGATGCCTCAATTCAAGTATTATCGCTGTGTACCAGCAGCATTCAATAAACTATTCACAACGTTGCATGGGCGTCGAAAGGGGGCAGAGGGGGACCTTTCCCCCTGGATTTAGAAAATTTCAGCAAAAAAGGTTGTTTTCTTAGTTTCGAGTGGGAAAAAACAAATTTCACCACTCTTGGCCCCCCCTGGAAAAATTTTGGAAATATCCCCCCGTGCCCCCCCTGGAAAAAATCCTTCCGATACCCATGCAACGTTGGAAAATATACATTCATATAATACTAGACAAAAAACATCAAGAATTTATTGATCCCAGGATAAGATTGGCTACCGGGCAAAAAAAACTTGCTTAAGGCAGAGTTGTGCAACCCGCAGGCCAAAAGTGGCCCAGGAGTTGAAGTTTTGAGACTCGCGGAAGGTCCAGATTTTAGACGGGTATTGCTAATCTTCCGTTGGTGTCCAGCGAACTGTCCAGCCCGCGGAGCTTGACACATGCAGCCGTGTCCCGTGAACCAATCTGGTTATGTGCATTTGGCCCGGCGGTGTTGCATAGTTGCACTCCCCTGGGTTAACGGATAAGATTTTGAAGTCGTTTTGGTCCAATTTAAAAGTACCACCTTTTTGTTCTTTCAAAAAGAAATGCGAACTATACCTCCTAAGCTAATATTAACCCTTCTCAAACTGGCCGTATTAGCCTATAATATGAGCTGCCTTGTGTATTCCTCATTGGATCCTCTTGTCACCCACCTCCTTATTCACTATTAGGATAGTGGGGGCCTAACTAGTATAAAAGAGCAATTTGAAAAAATATTTTAAGGTAGCCAATCTTTTCCTGGGAAAAATAAACTATTAGGTACCCCGCAAGAAATGGATATATGGTATTAATGCGCTTGGGATAACGTTATGCGCCCTTGATTGTGATAATATTGTTCTTGATGAAATACAATACAGTGCATAGCGTATGTCCAGCTTTGCTTCCATGACTGCTTTCACACTGCATTGTAACGTATACGGTGTTTTATGCTATTGAAGTGATTTCCCAAATAAACCTGAATGAAATTCAAGGCCGCTCCGGCTGCAATATAGGCTTTGGATTCTATGATCAGCCATAACTCCTGAATGGATTGGACTAGAGAGACACTGAAAAATCCCTGGATGCGGAAACCAGCAAGGAATCCAATAAACGTAACAAAAATAAACATTTACATTTGAGAAAAATCCATAATTGCATATTTGCGGCACTGATTTTTAAAAATTTTCAAAAAAATCAAAAACTCGTTCTCTGCATCCGTTTAGCTTTTCCGATCCGGTTTTTGCGCTTCACCGACCGCCGGAATCTTCAAAAACAGGATCCTTTCCAAAAAGTCGGATCGGATCATTTAGGGGGGAACATTATGGGTCAAAAAGTGTAGGTTAGAAAAATTGACTTGTAGATCACGTATTGGGGTCTAGAGAATAAAATACCGGGGACAATAACTTGGTGTGTGGCCTAAAATATTCTTGGAGCTATTCTGAAGCTTTAGAAACATTGGGAAGGCTGCTAGCCTAAGGGGTATGGGAGTTATGCATGGCTAAATATAGACCCAGAAAATAGCTCGGCTACCTAGTGGATTTTTTTCTTTTCTTCACAAATAAAACTTTCTTGTCAATATTTTGGCTTCAAATTTGGTGGGATGGTGCAAGACACCAAAAAACATCTTTTCTAAAACTTCGGTGGAATTCGTGGGTACCGACTGTCAGAATAGTGGCTTGAACCTCAAAACCTCCCCCCAATCTTTGGATATTGCTCCGTTTGAAGTTTCCCCAAAATTTTCTCAACTTGTTTGATTATCATTGCAAAGGTAAGGTCTTTGACGACACCTTTTGTGTAGAAAATTTGTTTCCAACACTTTGGGTTTGAGTTCTATGGCTTTATTAATGGAAGCAACTGGTTTTCCTAGCTTATGTGAAAAACGGGTTTTCTCCAAAAACGACGCCACAATGACGTCGCAGGTGAGCGGGACCTATCTCAGTAGTTGCGTTGCTGTCTTACGGATCCGCGGATGTCTTCATTGAGTCTCTAGCTCAATCCGTTCGTGAGTTATGGTCGTTCATAACTTTAAGAGGCACGGTCGTGGCTTTCGGAGGTCTTAAAGCTTTTTTGATAGGAAAGGAGCATTAATTTGGGTTACTGGCGCAAGTTACCATTTTCCCACTATTGTGCTTGTTACGCCATAACACAAAATACGAATGAGTTTTTAACACGATCATTTTAATCACAAAGAACGCTCAAACCAGCAATCGCGCCAATTAATGTTTCCCGACAAACCTAATTCGAGCAACCGCCCACTCGCACCCAATCTATTGCATACGTAGAACGCTCAGTAAAGTGGAGTATGTAATGCATTCTGGAGATCGTTCCACGAATCGGTAAAACTGATTTCACCGCGACCGAGCTGGCCGCAACAATCAGGATAGTAACAATCAACTTTTCAAACACGCCATAACCAAATCAACTGCTCGCTTCACTAACAATTCTACAGCATTTATACAATGCAGGAGCCGGAGGTACAGCGTGATTAAGCCACTTGAAGAGCAGGGATTGCTTGTCCTTGTGGTGCAGGTTATCCGTGGTCAGGAAATGATTACGAAAGCGCAATCTTGCCCGAACAATGTTTGTTGATGAAAAAAACGACATCGCACCAAGTGTTCATCAGTATACATGCACTTAATGACCACAAAGTTTATTCACAAATTTGTTGTTTTGGTCCCTATAGACTTGCTACAATTTTGGAAATATTTGGCTGGTTTTAAGTAAACCACATGATAAGATAGATGTTAGAACCTGAAGAGTCAACCAGTTTCTTCAAAAGCGTGACTCAACAGTTGCAAACATGACAAAAATGGCAAGGATAAGCAAGAGAAACGAAAACATTCAAAACCCCTTGCAATTTCAAATATTTCCTTTTTTCAATAGATCCAACATGAGCTTAAAAATTATCATTATCCTGCACGTTTTAATAGAATAAAGCATTGCAATTTTTTTATTTCTATATGGTTACATTACAAATCATAATATATGTACTTACGTCAATTCAAAAATACTGCCCAAGATTTCATTCAAGATGAAATATTCGTTAGGTGCTTTGACGCTTTGCGAATATTTTTTGGAAATACAAAGCAAGGTTGATATTACGAAACCTGTTTATGACTTATATATATAATAAAAGTATATTATCTCACTTCACCCTGCTGTTCTACCAAACTGCTTTATCATTAAAATATTCGTATCAGAGTTTTGTACAATAAATTGTGTAATGTAACACTTGAATCAAAAGCTCCAAATATTCCAAAAAATCATAACATGGAATTTTTAACCAAAACTATACGAGCCAAGGATATTACAATTACTTATGTTTAACTGATTCTGAAGACTGGAAGTCGTTCTATGCAAACTCGACCGTTCTGCTGTTGTAACCTCTCAGTTGGCGTTGCGTTGAATGTGCGATTCACCACGAACGACATGTGCGCGAAGAATAACACCCATATGTAAGTGGCGCGAACAAGCAATAGTGATCTCGATGGAGTGATCTTGGTGAGTGACCTCTAACAATGCTTGTGAAGCTGGTGAACAGTTGATTGTACTTCCTGAAGGTAACGACGAGAGTGATCTCGTCGGGTTATCTCCATTGTTGCATGCTGCCACAGTGTGAAGCTTTGCGCACTTGCTGCTCGGGCTTTCCGATCGCAACACTGCCACTTCCTGTGTCTTTATCTGGTCACTTGCATGGTTATTCAAGCTGCCTGCTGGCTTTTTCCTGGTCAGCTTCAGGTAAAATCAAACGTTGCATTTGTGAAATCACTTTCAAGATATTTGCTATTACTTTTAAACGAATGCGAAGAGGGAAATATTACATCATTTTGTTTAATCGTAATCTAAGCGACTGTGGTGGGACGATGGTTTTCATAACTTTTTATTTCATTTGCTTTGTTTAAGAAAGCAAGGTGCTTCTTTAATTGCGCATAAAATATAAAGAAGCCTATTGTCCAAAGTGTTCGTTGTTCGCAATGAAAGCGCTAAGTGATTTATTGAAGCCAGGAATATGCGTAGACTGCTGAACAAAAGCGTCGAACAGATTTACTAACAATTGGAAACCAAGCAACCACTATTTTATGCTTGCATCAGAAACAGGTGGTTGAGGCAAATAAGCACGATTGAAGAAATTGCGCGGATTGACTTACCAATTAAAATTGCCCGCAAGTTGAATGTGAAAAACTGTTCTATAACAATGAAAAACCAAATGATACAAAGAAAACCAAAACGAAACGCAATGCCTCGATCTTTTTTTCGAAACTTGCACTTCAACGTCGATGCAGCAAAGCTGGAGTGCATACATGCACTGCTGTAGAAACAACAGAAAAGAAACGACACACATGTCCACTCACGTGTTTAAAAGCGGCATGCGGTCTCTTTTGAAATTCTTAAAGGTTTCATAAACCAACAACTGCATATTCCCTTTGTCTTCTCCTAATAAGTCTGCATTATCTGCTGAAGTTTTAACTGTTTTTGTTTACAGAAATTCTGCCAAAAAATAATCTTCACTTAGAAATAACTTTTTATGATTTTCAATTGATTTACATTTTAACTCTAGATCTGATTTTGTTCAACTCCATCCTGTAGATTAGGGCAACATCGCTCATTTCACAATTTCTTATTTTATTCCTAACGATGAATGTTGGATATTAGTGACCTCGTTTCTCTTTTTATTTTACGATTCGTTGTACACTATTACAATAAAGTAATTTCCGCGTTGCTTGACTTACAGAAATTCTAAGTTTCTTGCAAGTTGTTAAGTTGAACTGCTGACTAGTCTTCTAAATGAAATTTGTTCTTAAGAAGACTTAAAAACGCTTCTAATCTCAGCCTTACCTGACGAATAGCACAAAGCATGTAAACAGCAGGGGCTAACTTTGCATCAAAGAAACTCTTGTTTCAGCCTTGGGCACCTTAAGGTACATTCAGTGCAGGGCAAAATAATTGCTTGCGTGAAATGACGTAGCAGGAAGTTGTTCACTGGATTCTCAGCGCACGTTTGCAAGACATAATATTCGTTACCTGCAGTTTTGCAATGGTAACTAGCAAAACATCTGAATAATAACTTTTTTGAAGCGACAAAACAAACGTAATCATGTAAATCTTGTTGGAAGTTTTTGCCTAACGCTACAATGTTTAAGTCGAAGGATTGTTGCTAAATGCATTCAAGGCAGTGTGCTTTGAACGAACGTATCTGCCCGAGCATCTGAAAACATCATTTCGCAAGATTTGTTGGTTTCGGCAAAATTCGATATTTTGTCTGAATCGCACTGAGAAGAGTTTGTCCTGGTAAAAGGTGGTTTCATAACATAGGCGTAGCAAGGGTGTGGACCAGGGGCCATGCCCCCAGAAATTTCTAACATATTTTGTCATTTTGTGCTTTGAGAGGCAGTTTCCCAAACAAAATACTGTTACTTGCCTAAAGTCAAAATCTTTGGTCCTCCAAAATTTTGGACTGGCTACCCTACTGTTTCATGATTGCCGATTTACTGCTGTTAAGAGCTCTAGTCTTGCTGTGTGCTTTCGCGGAATCAGCCGACTGGGCTCTGCTTTCTTCTTTTGTAATGATACAAACTTACACATAACTGTATTCAAGTAAACGATTTCCACAAAGGTGAAGAGTTTGAATCCATCAGCAAATTTATAATAAGAAATCAACTTACGTAACGCTATGCCCATCCTCAATCCTGCAGTTTACAAGCAATGCTTCCTGGTGAAAGGTAGAAAGGCTAAAGCAAGACTAGAGAATGCAACCAAACAAAACACTAAAATGGGTTTGAATCGCAACGGAAGCTTCGACAGGTAAACTTCTTGACAATACAGCTTTTCCAAATAATAGCTTTCACTGGAAAACTAAAACTATGTGACCCCAAATGTCGTGGAACCCAACAGACAAACATGCCGCGGTTATGACTCACGTACCGTTGGTAGGCCGATGAATTACGGAAGGTTGACAGCGAAATTCTTGGGAGCGTTTTGAAAATGAAATGCCCAACGCTGTGACAAGAGTTAACGACATAGCTATCTCACTGGGTGGGGAAATAGGTCAAACCAGGGTTGGGATCCCGGAATTTTTGCGGCCAAATTGTCTAAATTTGGCCGTTTTCAGAAGTGATTGGCCGCAGTGGCCAGTGGCATACGAGGCGGGGGAGGGGGGGCCTCCCTCCAGACTTGAAAAATTCAAGGCAAACTCTGTTTTCAGGACAAGCTTAAGTTGCTGAAAAATCATGAAAGATAAAAAATATTTCAATACAGTGAAAAATTTCATGGCAAATTCTGTTTTTCAGGGCAAGCGCAGGTTGTTCAAAATTCTGAATGATAAAAAATATATATTAAATACAGTGAATTCAGGGCACACTCTGTTTTCAAGGCAAACACAAGTTGTTCAAAAATATTGAATGTAAAAACTATATTCAATACAGTGAAAAATTTCAAGGCAAACTCTGTTTTTCACGGCAAGCGCAAGTTGTTCAAAATTCTGAATGATAAAAAATACATATTCAATACAGTGAATTCAGGACACAGTCTGTTTTTCAGGGCAAGCAAAAGTTGCTCAAACGCCCTGAATGTAAAAAGTATATGAAATACACTACAATGTAAAATTTCATGACAAACTCTGTTTTCAGGGCAAGCGCAAGTTCCTCAAAAATCCTGAAAGATAAAAAATATTTCA
>JGI24159J19872_10001486_pt1 | contig 25920 bp, 17 predicted proteins | sample Ectturendosymbi4_FD_19872 | JGI IMG/M metagenome (IMG submission 19872)
GCTTCTCCAAATAAGATTGACTTGAAGGTTGACTGTGGGTGGTGTGATTTTCCGTTTATGAACTGCCTCCCTTCTGCTGTGGGTTTAACGAAGTCTTTAGTAACAAAGCCAAAATCATCGTCAGTAGTTATGCAATGATTAACATCTAGGAATCCAACTTCACCCTTTTGATCGGCTGTGCAAGCTTGGCGAAACGTTAGTTTCATGTAACACATCGGAAGCCTCGCTCTGCGAATAGTTACTTTAATCAGAAAACGACTTTTTGTTTGGTGTTAATCGTTAGCTGGCGTTGAGTTTTATTAAGTTTTTGCCATTTATGCAGTAGTTTTGAGGCATCAGTCTTTGCATGTAGTTTAGCAAGACGTTTTGGTTTTGTTTTGTTTGTCGCGTTTGGGTCTGCGCGTTTTTTTCATTGCAGTCTTGAGGTTGTTTACTTTCTCTGACCTTGTGTTGGCCTTTCCACGTTTCACACCTGTTAGCATTGCTTGCAGATGATAGGACTGACAATGCGTAGTGTTACGTGAATTCGATTTCCTATTAAGAATTTGTAATTGATTCTTTGCTTCTTTCACTTGTGGAGTGAAGTTACTTGACTAATCATATTCAATTTAGTGTGTATCTACAGTATAGCGAACGAGCTTTTAGAGGACGTATGCACTGTGTTATCTCAAATGAGAATCATCGTAACACGTTATCTCGATTAAACTATTTGACGTATGGTTCTAAAACCAGCGCTGTGAGCTGCTTATCATAAATCTGTAGTGAAAGAGTCTTAGCATATAAAAACGTGCCCAATATGATTGTTTGGGTCAGTAAGAAGAATGCTTCATTTTTTAGATTAGTCTATTTAATACAGCTATATGCAACCCGCAGGTCGCATGCGGCCCAGTCAAGGCTTTTATGCGGCCCACTTTAGGTTTTGGTTGTAGTAAAAGTATCCTACAACTGACAACCTGTCCTGGTTTTGATAATCTTGAATTTGAAATTTTTGAGGCATATGTTCCTCAGTGCCTCTTTTACACGTCTGTTCTCATTGTAGTGAGAACGGATGTGATAAAGAGGCACTGCGGAACACACGCATCAAAAATTTCATTCGAACACTTACAGTATATTAGCTAAATTCAGCTTGCTAAGATCACAGTAAGGCATTCAATGTGCGGCCCTCAATAATATGTCATTCAGTGTGCGGACCTGGTCAAGATAGTAACATAATTTTTGGCTCAGTAAGCAATTTGGGTTGGACATAGCTGATTTAATATTTCGGATACATTTAATTAGATTGCAGCGATTCTTAACTTGCGGGTAATTACACCCAAAGGGGAAATTTCACGTTTTTGAGGATATTATAGATCATCGCTTCTGTTGGTTACGTTACACTAAATTATTTTCAACTTTGTTGAATGTCCAGTAAAGTTCGTTCATATGTTGTTTCGTTTCATTTATAACATCATATGTGACGTCATAGTACCGGAATCTCATGTATAGGGCAACCAATTTTTTGACAAAAAAACACGAAATTTTGACTTCTATCAATTTCCTGCGTTTGCAAGTGCAAAATAATTTAACCTTGAGTGTTGGGGTTGACTCAAGCATATTCATGCAGTATACTTCAAACTTATAAAGAATTTGGTTGTTTATCCTTAGGTATGATATGCATGATATATTTTCATATGTACATTAATAACTACAGTAGAGTCAAACCTGAAAACATTAAGTTGAAACACTTATGCATAATGGTTGAGCATTTACCAAACCAAGTAAGTATTGTAAGACCACGTTTCTTGCTTTATCACGTCTGGCCTATGTAATCATGCAGTTGTGGGTAAAACAATACTATTACGTCGGAAGTCGCAACGAACCCCTTATTATATCAGAATTGCAACAAAACTTGCAAAAGCATATCAGTTATCGTTTGTTGTGGATTTAATAAAATATCGATTAAGTTAAAAAACTGTGCTAAATGTGTGAGGTTTCATTTGTCTCATTGAATTCTATCGCTGGATAAAGTGCATCTGCATAAGTGCATTTGTAATAAAACCTTTTCTGTGTAGACCTACCATTATTTTATGTTTTACTTATTTTACAATCAAATTGGAAGGTATAGCCCTCCGCTAAACGCGGCCTTCCCAAAGTGGCGCCCGAGCCAAATTAATTGCTCACTCCTAGTCTAGAGTAAGCTAAAGATTATTAGATGCCTGCAAAGAAACGGAGCTACAAAGAAGCTTTTTTGAAGTTTGGTTTTGTAAGTGTTAATGATTAGGTTTGACTGCTTGATAGAGAAAAGAAATATCAGCTTTCCGATTGGTTATATTCTTCATGGACATTTGACTGCAAATTATGACGTCACTTTGTGTTGTTTGATTATTAACTCATTGCAAGGTGTGATATGTTCTTTTTTAAAAAAGGGGTAACTGCAATCCATCAGGTCCTTCTCAGGGGCAACGATATTAAAAAGGTTAAGAACCACAGAGTACTGAATTAGATACGTTTTTGTTTAAATCAGTGGTTTTCAAACTAGGAACGCAATCCCCAGAGGGGTCGTGAGTAAATATTTTATATGCACAGCTGTATTACATTTGCTCTGTTCGAGTTTCAGGTTGGGGTCGTTGGGTTATAGTGGGTTGTTATGATGGGTCGCGGTTCAAAAAAGGTTGAAAACCACTGGTTTAAATCAACACGCACATCATTTGCGAAGAACAAAAACGCGATGTTAAAAAACGGTGCTAAATACCCATAGCGCAGTAATGTTGCTCGCCACAAAAACAAGAAAAAGAAATTTAAGTTGTTGATGTGCTGAGAACGATCTGGACAGCAAAGTGTGGGAGGCTTTGAAGCACAGGTTTATTTTGGCATCGGTGGGTGAATGATGCATGTGAACGGAAACACAATCTGGCGTCGAGCAGCTGATCGGTGGTGTGCGACATTTTTGTATTTAAGAATACGGAGAATTCACAATCCATTACACATATATGAAATAAAAAATCACAAACAGAGTAGAAAGTGCACGACTCAAGCTTAAAATCGCTCGTTAAAACTCTTGTTATACCGCAGGAAATGTAAAATGCATCTGTGGCGAAGTTCATTATGAAGAGTACGTAGTACAAATTGATTGTACGGGCATCAAAAACAAATGCCGCTTGGCTTACGTATATGTACGAAACCCTGTCTCGGTTTACAGTGCGCTAGTACTCGGATAATATTTTGATGACACGTAACGTGTTTTTGACTGCTTCTAATTGCATTAAACTAAAGTGTTTTCAGTCGGATTTAGTGTTGGCAAACAATGTTCCCTCTAAGGTGCGCAAATGCGCAGTACCACCAGAGCATTTGCGCAGTGAAATATCGTTCTTGCAAACTTGCAACATTCCAAAACATTAAAGTATGACGACAAAGAGAAGCTGTTTGGGTTAAATGTGTAGTTTTTTTGTATTTTGATAAAAATTTATACTTATTCTAATAATTCACAAGGATTGCAATTCACGTAGAACTCTGCTAACTCAGCCTAAAAATATTCATGTTCGCCAAAAAAAACATTTGGTTATTGTAAAATGTTCCTAAATGGAATACTGCTGGTAAACATCAACTCCATGCTAAACACTCGGTCAAAATGGTGTATATCAGCGCTCTTCAACCGGTGTGCACGGTCCACCAAAATATGCGTGGGGTACACCGCTACGAAAGGGCTCACATGCAACAACAAAGCCATGAAATATTATTTCCTCGATTTTGTTGTGTGTTTTATGTAATATTGTAGTGCAATAGCCTCTTTGCAGAATGTTTTTCACATCACTTTTCACCTCGGTTTACCTTTTAAGTAAATAGCGTGCATGAGTGCGTCCAACCATCTTTTAAGGGTGCACCATAACGAAAACGATTGAAGAGCACTGGTGTAGAGGACTAAACAGCTGAAAAATATGGCAAAGAAGTTTGGGATTGGACGGGGGAATTTCATCTTTTTCGCTGAGCTCTTGTCATTCAATGAAAAGTTTGAGCTGTATTTGTTAAGTAAATTGCAAACTGGTATAGTAGAATCTCGCTACACTCCGGATGAACACGGCTACACTCCAGAATAACTGGATGACGCAAAAAAATAAAATAAACCCATTGCAAAAACTAGCTATTTACAAACCAATCTCGTAGGTTACAGAATTATTTGAAATGGAATGAAAATCTTGACAAATTATTCTTTACACATGCGAACGTTTTTACAAGCAAATAACGAGAATTATAACATTGTAAACAAGCATATTTCGATTACCTGGTAAAGTTCCTTACTTGTATTTATTTAAAGCATGCGCAAGGATAACCAGTTGACAGTGCTGTTGTTAAAACAAAAGTGTTGTTTTCGTTTGTGGATGATTCGTTATATTTTATTTAAATCTTTTAAAAAAGTATATTGATTTTTATTGTTTTCTAACTACATTTCCCTAAGTATTTAGATGCCTCACTCCTTTCCGAGATAAGTCAAACAGTCTTTCCCAGAAAGCTCTGCATGTCGAAATTACTCCACAATGATAAAAACTCAGTTTTAAGAGCTTCTTATGCTATCCCATAAAAGCTGTTAAAAGTGGAAAAAGGTGTAAAAATAAGACATTCATTTGTACAGGACGAGACCGAACCTTCAATAGAATGATGAAAGAGTCGTAACTAAGCTTTTCTTTATGCAGTTTGAACAAATCATCTCAGTCGTTCGATACACGGTGGAAAATAAAGGTAATTTGAATGTTGCTGCTATTTCATTTGATGCCACTGACCATCAAAAGTTGACCTCGTTGGTATTACCGCTATGCAGACATTGTGCAGCGGCAAGTTGGTTCTGGCAACTGATCGCCCGGACAGCGACGCCGTCAGTGCTCCAGGAATATTTGTGAAAAATGATGAAAGTGCAACTTTCAAGAAGTTCAAAGCAAGCAACACGTCAACTGAAGTACGAGACGTTTGAAAATTACCGAGATATGATGGCGAAACTGATGTAGTCATTTGCCCTGTTCCTTGTTTTTTGAGTTAAAGCGGTACAGAAATGCTCTAATTTGTACACTGTGGTAGTTTGTTGTTGCCAGCCGTTCGAAGTAACAATGTTCGAGCCCAAGTCAGTCGTGCTGATTCCTTGTCATGCGCAACTCATTCGCACTGGCCACGTTCATAAACTGTTCGCCTAAAGATCGTATGTGCTGAACGAAGCCACTGAACTTTCGATTTTGCATCTGATACACGCTTGTAGTTCTCCCACGGATTTAATTTGCTAGTTTTTTTTAGCAAACGCCAGTGCTTCGATAAATTCAATAAGAGGCAGCCTCTTACCTAGAAAAGTGTGTTTTACCTTTTTGCGGATGTGCTAATAACATCGGATTGACTTTGAAAAAAAACATGTACATTAGCTTTTTTTGTTATTGCTCACAAGGTTAATTTTTTTCCGAGTTTTCATTTTAATGTGGGCGGGACTATAAAAACGCGAACAGATACATAAGGTTTGCATAGAGACCGTTTGGGTCTCTCAAAACACCTTTGAAAAAGACTGCAGGTGGAATTATGTTTTTTATCTATTCTGAACAAAGCAACACCGAAACAAAATTATCGTGTTGTGGGGAGTAACAACATTTCCTAAAATCAAATATAAACTGCTTATTCAGTGCTATGTCCAATCTCTTCTCTAGTACTCTGACGTGGATTGCTCGGCGCGTGCGTACCCTTTGTTTTTATGTATATTTATACACACGCAGATCAGTAACGACGAAGATGCCAGCATGAGCGATATATTTGACGAGTCGATCTTGAAAAACAGACATAAAGGCGTCAATCGCTACCTGAAACCTTTTGTAAACAGCCCTGCCAGTTCAGAAGAACCACAGTTAGCCTCGCTTTCGGCTGACCAGTTGCCGGACATTTTCAAGCAAACTCCTGGTTCCAATAAAACAAAAACTCCATCCGAGCAAGTTACGTCAGCACGCGTTGACGCAAATACTTCAGAAAGGAATGGCGAGGCCGATGATGTTTCGTTCCCGCTTAAAAACAGATCACCTGAGAACGCAACGCGTGAAAAAGGCATCGAACACTCCAACATGAATACCCCGAAAAGTTCGACGCCGACAGGGCAAAATGGTCCTGTTGCTGACGAACATGCCTGCGAAAAATCGACATTGATTTCCGAACGGCCCGTGTTGTGTGACACTGACAAGAATGTTGAATCTGTCCACCCAAATATTGCGACGTCACCAGAACAAAGTGTATCAGCGAGTAAGAACTCGAAGTTGACCAGATCTGCGTCTGGAGGTCGCAGCGACGCACGGAAAAAACTTCTGCTGGAATTTGATGAACCGTCTGATCCATCAGACGAATTCGTCTCTAACTCTTCAGACCAGCAAATGTCTGACGACGAGAAAGTAAGTCTGTTGCTGACGCATTGTCTTTGACTGTCAGTTGCAAAGGCACGCAGAGGAATGCTGAAATAATGAAAGTGCCGCTTTTGATCTGCCAGCTTCTGCAACTAATTATCAATTTCTTGAGCAACGATTGTATTCGGGTCCAATGTCTGAAGTCGAAATAAAAAGCGGGGAATTCTAATATGATGTCGTGCTACTTGACAGTGGTTCCCAATCTGTTTTTTTTTTCGCTGAAGCATTTCGATCATTTTTAGTTGAGATATTTTGGTCACTGAAACATTTCGGTCATTTGTCTCACAGTTATGTTAAAACTCGCTGTAAAAGTGTGTTTTAGCCTATATTTTGAAACATTCCGATCGAAATGACTTAATTTTTTTCGGTCATTTTAGAAACGTTTCGCTCTATGACAGAAAAAAACAGTTCACAACCTCGCAAGTTATTGCTTCTTACATGATAGCACTGGTCAAAAGCATTTTGTTATCGGTTATGGTGGTCCTTAGATTTTGTGAGGCTTTTCTCTTCCGCCAGTCGTGTGCCAAACTCAAAATTTTATTGCTTGTCGAACATCCTGATTTTAAAGCCGTCATTGGAAGCCAGGTGTTCGTAATGTGTTATTTTTGTTTCGTCAGTATCCCTCAGCTGAATCCCCAGAACCGGAAGTCCATTGTATGAAATCTGCGAACGAGTTGGCTCGTCAGCAACTTCTGCAGAAAATATTGGATGATAGCGATGACGAGGAGGAAGACGCTGACGTCGAAAATCTGCTGAAAGCTTCAACACCAAGTTGGTTCTGAATTTTCTTCATAGCCCTACGATGGTTTCGCTATAGGGTGGAATGATCGTTGGACGTTGATTAGCCCTGGTTGGCAGGTTGATTCAGCAATTTTCCAAATTAGTTGGGGGATAGCTTTTGTTAAGAGCTTGTGTTTCCTCAATATACGCACAGGCTAAGTTGAGTTTGTGTCGGAAATCGTTTGGTAAATTTGGTTTGATTTATGGATCGAATGTAATTCACAAACCCGCATTCATGCAACTATATTGAAGTATGAGATCTAACTTAGTTCACAGTGCGGTTTGATAATCGTGTGCTGTGAAGGTACTGTTCCTTAAATGAGATAATGTATTCATAACCGATTTTGAGAATTGAACCAAAAGTGCCTTAATATAGAAATACGAAACTATTATTGACGCAGTAATTATGCTGAAAGCTGTTAGTTTCGAATTTTTCTTGCTTCAGCAGTACTTATGCAAGCATGATGTATGCGTTGAAGTAGTTACGTTGAACTGTGGTACTGTATAGTACACACAATATTCTGTTTTTTTCTTTTCTTAGCCAATTGTTTTTTCGTTAGTTGCATGGTGTGCGTGGAGTTTCTTCTGACTTGGCATTATGTGAGCCACATATCTTTTTCCAGTAAACAAAACCAAACGGCACAATGTCGTCCGATCTGATGACACTGATGAGGAGGTTGCTTGTGCTGAGCCGAAAAGACACGAACAAGAAAACTCATTAAGTGAAGCAGATCAAACAAATGCTCACTCGGACAACGAGGGTGTGCGTCCGTCTCGGTATAGAAATCCACTTTTCAATGTAAGTTACTTCATAATATCACCATACATATGTTTCAGGTATTTTTCATGCACAGGTAACTCTTAAGACCTGACAAAACGGTTGACGACTGCCAGAATTGACATTAATGTTTTAGGAGCACAGGCGCATTTTTCAATAACTCAACAAATGTTTTCAAGCTCATCTGCCATGACAAACCAAAGTATTTTTGAGTAGGAGGGTTAAGGCCAATGAGCCACGCGCATGGACTGCGTTTGTCTTATCAGCGAATTCCCTCGCGGGACTCAGTAACGAAGCTTGCTCGTCCATCGAAATGCCAGACTTGTTTACGTTAAAATGGCATTGGTGACCAGATCTTGTACAACAGCACCGCTTTTTTATCGCCCTCTGGGCAAACAATGCTATCTTGGACTTGACCCCCTCCTTACTGAAAAAGTACAAAACTTCTACATATTTCGATAGGACTGCTCTACAGTACATTTCGAAAAAACCAGCTACTGAAGGAATCAGGATAATAAGTGTTTTTTAAGTCTTTTCAAAATGTAGTTGAAAACTGACTTACCCAGATGTGGGTACCGTTACCTGAGTAGGAATTTCAAAATGTGTTTTAATGACATCTGGGAACGCCTGAACTTTGATGCTTATACGTTGACTTTTTGCCGGTTACAGTAAAAAGACTTTGAAGCAGTCGCCGAATGTTCTGCTATAATTTACTGTAAATGCGAATTACAGTACATTGTAGACCAAATACAGGTTTCAAAAAGCTTTTGCACGCGATCCGAACTATTGTGTTCGCCGCCGCTGCGCGCTGCTGCTACGGACTGCTATTTTACTGAGCAAAGCTAGAGCTGATCTCACCAGCTACTAATAATCTGCTTTCATTGTGCAATGGTTGCATACTGTGTGCAGCTGTGGTGCTGCAGCATTTTGAGGCCGATCGCAATGTATGCTGTGCTGCGGTAAATGCACGTTTCTCGCGACTAGAAACCTCTGCATGAATGAACAAGCGAGTTATTTGAGAGTGTCATCAAAATACTGAAACGCTGACATCAGGCTTCGAAAACCTACTGTGTAATTTCAAAGGATAGAAGGAAGTCTGTCTCGTGGAAAAAGCAGGTGTTTTCCCTTTGTTGATGGTGACGCGAATGCTGTAGTTCACTGATGTTGATATTAAACGACCGCAAAGCTCCTCGTTTTATGTTGTTCGACAGCACGTGGTGTTGCAGACTGATATAAGCGGCAATACTGATCAACGCTTTAGCATTTATTTAGAATGTTGTCAGTGAGGAAAATGAGTTGTTTTCAGGTCTCCATCTCTTTGTCCGATGGTGAAATGTGCGCCAGTCGCAGTGGGAAAAAGCGCAAAACCTTCGGAGAAGCGAAGTCTGAAAAGGTGAAACGGTTAAAATTTTTTTTGCATTGTTGCAACGTTGAAAAAAGCGATGCACGTTTCCTTTGAATGAATTAGTGATGTCTGAAATCACTGCACAGTTCGCTAAAAGAAGAAAGCTCCTTGTCACCGAAGCTCTGCGTGAAGAAAACCTGTCGGACGAAGAGAAGATGCTGCTGAAGACCAAATCCCAGGGGGCGAAAGGTTTCAGTAAACCGGTCACTGTCAAAGTGCTCCTGTCTGATATGAAGTACGACGCAAATTTGAAGCATTTGCTCGAAAAAGCAAAGGTATGGCGGGAAGTTCTCTATTTCGAGCTTCAGTATATTCCTGTTATTTGCTTTTAAACTGTCATCTGTGGCGATTGTTGATTGCCCATGTCTCTAAGTTCAAATCCTATCTCTGTCGAGCCAGTAGCACCAAATTCAGCACGCATCGATGCATTACAAAGGAAAATCGTTTTACCGGCATCTTCAGTCCCAGCAAATTCAAATAAAATGGGTGTGGGCAAATTGTTACTTTCATAAAACAAAGAGCAAGGGTGTGAACACCTTTCAATTTGCAAAGAGTATGTTCTCTAACAGAAGACCCGCTATGGTTGTTAACCATTAGCGTGACAGATCTTATTGTCTGGTGTTCTTCTGAGTATAGAAAGTTTTGACAACGCGAAGAACTTTTTCAACCTCGGTGTGGTTGTACCTCGCGTTGTGCGACATGCACACGTATAATTTTTTTAATGTTTCTACAAAATAAGTTTAACCTAGCACTACGTAATGGATATTTTATCTTACCTCCACCAGTCATACTTTTATGTCATTGATCGTTTCACAGATTAACTGATTTTTAATATAGAAATTTCTGATCTTTAGTTCCACTCGTTTAACCTGTGAACAAGTAGCTAGAAACTACGTAGTACCCAACAAGCGAGAGCAGCTTGTTTGTTGTAAGTTGTTTAAAACTTGTGACGCAAGTCCTTTGTAGACCACAGCAGTCGTCACTTTAGTACACAGTGGTATACTGGTGTGTCTGCGTGGACAATTTTATGAGCTGCACCTTGTGTTACATAATACCAAGGAATCTGTTAAAGACGAGTCTTCTACGAGCTCTGAACAGCCCGACGTCAACTGCACCGACCAAGTTGCCGGCGAAACATCTTCCACGACAAACGCACCGGAAACGAACGACGCGAATTCTGACGAGAAGGCGACTTCCGGGGATGCCCCTGCGTCCAAATCTTCAGTGATTCTCCTCGAATCGGACGATGACAACTGTCTGGATTCTGACTCCGAGAACCCTGGAGGTTCCGCCGACAACGGCGTCATCCCCGAATCGGATCTCGAATTGCTGGAGAGCGATTGTGAAAAGCGTCCCGAAAGCAAAGAATCCGCGATTCCTGTTGGAAACGAAAAACCGACTGCGGTTCGACAAAACCAGCGCGTCCTGTCGTCAGGCGATGACGAAAACGTGCCTGACCCCAGCTGCGCTAAGGACGAACTTTCCGCTGGCGCGTTCGTAAAGCGCGAAAATCGAAGCAGTGACGATGCAACGCCGATGCCGTCACGAAGAAACAAGCGCGGATTGTCGAGCAGCGATGAAGACCTGCCTCGTTTCTTCCGAAGTAGATTGTTGAAAAAGGAGCCTTTGAATGGCTTCCCCAATTTCATAAAACAAGAAGCAGACAGCAGCGAAGACTTCATCAAGAAGGTAAAAAACATTAATTCCTTTTGCGTTGAAGTGCCTTGNCGACCAACGAAGTTGACCGAAAGGCGCAGCGGNCTCAAAGATAATCGNGCAGGGTGTTCGCGTCGAAAAACTCGCACTTTGTGCTGCAGCGCGGAGTCCCTGCAAGGGCGACGCAGCTAAATCTGCTCGCNATGTGTTTCACTAAGAAATCGATCTNACGTCATTGACGTATCTTCAATCCTGTTAATTGCAAGCAAAAGCTTGCGGGTGAGATGATGAAAAACTAAAGCAAGACTTTACGAAAGCACGCGAACTGTATTTTCACACACACACTGTGACCAAGGCCTCCTGGTTAATCGGCGGGCGGCGCTGACGACACTTCCAACAGCGTTGCCAGTTGTAACAGCGGACGTCCCGATTTTCGGTTCCAGTGGGAGTTCCGCTTCCTAAAAATGAGGGCGACTATCGGTGACATCATCCAGGCGCTGAGAGGTCTTGTTTATCGAGAAGGCCTTGCTATGACACAGTGCTGTTATCACCGAAACCAAAAAGCAAAAGTAACGCCATTACCGGTCGGCTGGCTTCAAGTAGTCGCTGCTATGAGTCAGACAAACTACTCTCTGCGCTTGTGGCCTGTTCAGCGAGGAAACTGCTGACTGAATGAATCGCTCTGTTGCAACGCATTGCGAAAAGCAACAGTTTTGCTTTTGCACCAGCCAGGCATTGCAATAGTTGCTGAGCATATAATTCGCGTGAAGACCTTCGCTCGGAAAATTCCCAAGGGTTTTCGGTGCCACGCAACTTAAGAGAATATTTGCTTAACTGCTCTGGTTTGCAAAATATTTTTGCGTAGGATTTTCTTGTTTCTTTTTTGTCTTGCACCCAGGGGCAAGGGGGGCACAATTGCCATTGCGCCGAATCACTGCGAGGGGCGCAGAATCAGAGTTGTAAACGAGCCTCATTTTGAAGCCCTAACCCGACCCGAGCCCGACATTTTTTTGAAGCCCGATTTAGGCCCGAAAGCCAAATTTACCAAGTGAATCAAACTCTGCGCAGCTTCAGGTATCAAAAAATATTTTGTATGGGTGTAGCTGGAGGTACACGGTTTTATCACACTCAAAATAGCAACCATCTTGACCAAAGCATTAACTTAAACAAGCACAAACGTAGCTTGCTAGTCAATTATAATACTGCGAAATGTAATGTGTCTCAAGATCAAGCAAACTGTCGCGAAATTATCCACGATGGCGCTATGTGCATAAAAGCAGTATAGGGCTATAGGCATGAAAAGCCGGTTTGTAGAAAACAAGCCAAGAATCGAGTAAGTGATTGATCGATAGCAACACCATCGCCAGCACTGTCGCCTTGTGATAAAGAGTGTGAGACTAATCCGAGCAGAGAACATAAGAAAGCAGCTGTGTTTACAAATAGAATTAGCTGAAGAAAATCACTTCACTCACAGAAGTCGCTGCGGTGAGAATAACAAATGTAGTTCAAGAAAGAAAAAATTGTTGCTTTGAATGGTATAAAAAGCTTGTGTATGCAGGCCCGAAATCGGCCCCAAACATTTTGACAAGCTTAAGCCCGAACCCGGCCCGACGCACAACTCTGCGCGGAATGACTGCGGGAGGCGCCGAAAAGTCCCAACAATCTCACCAGTACTTCCTTCAATACAGTAAATTTGCTTCCGTGAGACCTCAGCGTTCGAACATGAGGTCGCCAAAGTTGCTTCTTGCCCCGGGTGCGCCATCTAACCTCGTTACGCCCCTGCTTGCACCATCTTTTATACCAAATTCCCACCAATGTGAGAACCGTAGGTAGTGCGTTATTTGAAGTTCAAGATAAGTTTCAACTGAACTTCTTTTCCGGTCAAAGGAATCGTTTTCCTTTGCTGCCAAATGATCAACAAGCGACTCCATTGAGGTTTCGGCATGCCAGTAGTTGAACGTTTAGTTTGATTTCAGTTTTTGCTCTTTAGGTCTTAACTTGCAAAAGCTGTCCCTTATTTCGTGACTGTTGCTAGAGTATGCGTTCATCACTCGTTTATAGCGGCGATAAATTCGCGATGTACTTGCAGCCGTTTTGTCAGTTTAATCTGGCTGTTTTCAAACCAGACATTATGGGATCAAGATTTGTTTTAACTGAGATACAAATCTACGGGACAGTCTGCAAGTTACGCGGTCGCAAGTTACGCCTAAAATCTTGCTTTTCCAGCAATCAAATGCTCACAGTGAATTGATGCTGACGTTTGCACTCTGTTTAGGATTTCCCATCATCATCATCCAAACCGAAGCGGCGGCGACGCATTGTCATGGGAGACAGTGACAGTGACAGTGACAGCGACAGCGACGACGTCGTGTGTATGTGTTGCTTTTCATCGTCCTAGTTAACCGTCTCTATTTTATTCGCACCAAACCTTCTGAAAGGGTTCACTTTCGTCGAGGAGCACCTGACTGGTTAACAATTCTGATAGTTGTTTGTGCATACGCACGCAGTCGCAACGTTTTGGTGTTTTTGTTTTTACGACCAGATCGAATGCATGTGGGCAGTAGATGGCATTAATGTTCATCCCTTACCCCATTTTTTAATTAGTATTCGTAAGTCAGAGTGTTACAATGTAAAATATGCGCCCTACCTTATACCCTGTTAAAGCTTCGTTCCGTGTTCTCAGCCCATTGTCGGAAAGAAATCTTCGTGTTTACGTTAGCGTGATACTGTAATCGTTCTTGTTGCAACGGAGTCTTTAAAAAAGCTTTTCAAATTTCGGGTAATTGCAAACGCCTGTACACACGAATAAATGGTTTATATTTGTGATATTGGGAGAAACCTATTTTGCCCAGATATGGGCAGGAAGCTTTGCTGCTGTTATCATCGTGTTCTTTGACGCTACAATTTGTGTGGGCCATCCAAGTGTCACTACGATATTGATAAGAATCTAAATTTAAGCATTCTTTGTAGAATCGTTTGGTCCGTATACTGTGCTGTAATTGTTTGAAAGATGTTTCTGAGACCTCAATCGTAACGAATTGTTTTAATGTGCTCATTCCAGAAGTTGTCTTTTATAACTGTGCAGGTATATCAGATATGTCGCCAAAAAAGAGGTCGGGGAGAAGGAACATTAGAAAAATCATTGACGATGTCCAGGTGAGTCAGGAGACCCAAAACGCAGAGAAAATGGAGATTGAAAGAAGAAAAAGGCTCGAAGAACAAGATGATCTCGAGGAAGAGGTTCTTACTATATGTTGATTTTGTGTGCACCTGACCCCAAAAGCTGTACATCTTGCGTGCGAGCGCAAAGCTGTTAAAGTGCGGCCAATTGAGATTGTTTGGTTGGCGTCAAGGAATGAAGGGTTGGTAGCGATGTATGGGGAACTCTAGAATTTGTGTGAGTCGAAATCGAAAAATGTAAACATTTTTTAGATTTTCTGGAGTATTGAATCAATCGAAATTATTAAAGTAGGGTCGAAGAATGCCATACTTGCATCGCTGGTTTTTGAATCGGGTTTTTTCATCCTTGTTACAACATACCAGACGCAGCTGCATGCGTACAGCCATACCTAAACTGCATTTTCGACGATCCTGTTCAGTTTAGTATAGCAGGGATCCACCGCGCGGTGCTGACTGAGGTAGCTCTGTGTGGAGGTTCACCAAATGCGTTGTGTTGTGCTTTAAATTAGTTTGCGAATGTTGGCTGAGCTGTTCAGCGTGGACGAGTAACGAAATCTCTTCTTCCCAGGCCACTGGCAATGCTCATTTTGAACTCCAAGGTGTATAGGAGATTGCTAGTGGTTGTCTCTAAATTCTGCTTTCCATGTTTAAACCACTATTTTCGGCATCCTCGTTTTGTTTTCCTTAAATCATACTCGTATCTCCCGGTAAGCCATTACGATTAGTTGATTAGTTGCGAAGGNGAAAAAGTGATTACTTTTGTTACATCTGTGTCACTTACCTTCTAATTTTGGGGGTTGAAGAGGAAANAATCTTAACGATTTTCCCCAAATTGTATCATAATCGCATTTTGACCCCGAAGAAATGGTAACGTTAGCAAAGAAAGTNATGTTTATGGCTACCCCAGAGTCTAGCATCCTCTTGTCTAAATGCTTGCCAAATTACCTTTTCTATATTTTCATGCATCAGTAAAATTTGTGCAAATTTTCTGCGAGCATTATCGTTGCCTTTCCATCTTTCAACAACTAACATTCTCTCAGTGTAAAATGAGCGTCGACCTCGAAATCTCGGGTTGCGCCCATATTCAGAAAAGTCATACTTTCTCGCAGAACTTGCGACTTTGTCGGTGTTATTTCGACTACGGTTTGATATGCCCTTAAATCGCTGGCATGGACAAATTTAAAATTCATCACATAATGCTGTAAAGCTGGTCAAGAAGCAACGCTTGAAATGTTGTGTGTAAAGGTTATGATTTCTGTGTTCTCTTAGGTTTTCCCAGGATTCCTGCATAACTCTGGAATCCTAAGAATAAAACATAAACTTGTTTAGTGTTGCTTTGGAATCGGGCATCTCTTTTGGAACATTAGTTTGTGAAATAGTTCAGATTGCGGTTCGTGTAAGTCACGGCTGTGCTGTTGGACAAAGTAGTGTCTACCGTTTTCTTTAACTTCATGTCTTCAACCAGGTGATCGTCATCGAGGACAACACTGCGTCTCCGAACAAGAAGATCGCCACTCGTCTTGTTCTGTCTAAAAAACCGTTCGTCGAAGTGAGTTATATTGTATTTGTGCAAAATAAACTTTAGCTGACATCGCTCGAGAAGCTTGACTGCGTGGATTGCTGACGGTGGTTTGGACGTGGAGTTCGACTGTGTCTAGTTTTTTTCGCGTTGCGGATTTAGTCCGATATTATTCTGGCGAGAACTTAGTCTGCGCTGTACAAGCTTTTCATTGTTGTCTGTTGCTACCGTGCTTGATGTTGCGAAATTCGTTTTAAACGTTGTGTGAAATGCTGGTCGGCTTGCTGTTAGCGCCAAGGGTGCCTTGGCATTGTCTTTGCTTCCACTCCTTGTCATTTCATTAAAATCAAAACCGTGAATGAAATGCAGTTTCATATGCAGAGTTACTCATGACTGCATTGGCAGACTCATAAAATGACACGAACCAGCAGTGTAGAGAAAAACTCGTACCCAATTAAGCGAAGCGACATCAAACCTAGGTTGTGGCGTTCTGCGAGTTTCCTGCGACTGTAATGCGATCGGTATTGAGAAACACTGGTTGGTATTGTGCCTGACAATTTCTTTCATTCGAAAAACTAAACTGTTGTCGTGTTGTTAGGTTGATCCGAAATTGGTCCGTATCCTGAAGAAGCATCAAATTGACGGCGTTAAATTCATGTGGAAGAATGTCATAGAAACTGTCACGCAGTCAAATCGAGGGCACCAGGGTGGTTGCATACTAGCCCACTGCATGGGTCTTGGCAAAACGTTACAGGTACATACAATTTTATGTGACAGTAATGAAGTTGTTCGCTGTAATATTGTTTTAGGGGCTTGTTAATACTTCTAAATTGGAGTTTCATGTTCGTTTAAAATCACTGCTAGTTTGTCGAAATTTTTATGCAATCTTGACAATCTTAGACAAGTATCGTTACTGTTTGCTGCAAGTTTTATCTCCCGGCATAAATTATACGGTCTTACAAAACTAACGTTGACGACCTGGCGGCAAATGTGAATTTTCCTCTGCAAAAACACTTGCATGCAGAATTTCGTGAGTCGTTTCTTTTATCAACTCGTAGTAACATATCCCAGGAAAGATGCAACTCTACCCAAAGATGTTGCTTGTTTATTTCCAACTGAAATCGTGCTTGTTTTAGCACCACTACGTCAAAAAAACTCCACGCATGAGAAGGACATTCAAGCGAAATACTAAACATTAAGATTTTTTCGTGCACTTCGTCTTATCATTGGACAGCGCATAAACTTCTATAATGTGGTGTAACGACAAACGTCGATGTGCTTGACATTCCCAGGTTGCGTGCTGTGTTATGAACGCATCAGCGACCCTTACTTTTTCAATATTTTTTCTCGACATACTACTGTAATGGAGGTGTAGGAACCGGAGTGCAGGCCTTTGCAATTGGACGAGAAAGAAGGTTGTCCAAATCTGCGCGGTAACTGGAAATAGCAAAGATTTGCGATGTATTGAATGTGATCGGTCAGCTTTCGTTACTGTTGACCGGTTTGCTGTGTGATGTTGTTGCAGGTGATCACTTTCCTGCACACCGTGCTGTTTTCAAACGAACTTCCTCGATTAAAGACAGCGCTTGTTCTGTGTCCTCTTGGTACTGTCTCTAACTGGTTGCACGAGTTTGCGTACTGGACAAGTCGAAGTGGTAAAAGACTGGAAGCCTACGCATTGCCCAGGCAGTCACCCAGTCCTCATCTTCGAGCTTGTGAACTGCGGGTAAGTAACGATGTCGCTCGTGCCACGAAGTTCACGACAAGCGAAAGCAACTGCTGCTTTCCATCTTTTTTTGTTTGATCACTTTTTGCCCTGTGTTGCCTGACGTTTTTTGATGATGTCAGCGATAAATCAGCCGCTCGCTTTTATTGATTCATAGAAATGGCAAGGGCGGGGAGGTGTGATGGTCATCAGTTACAATCTGTACCGGACCATGTGTAGTGACAAGCAAAAATGCGACCAGTGCTACAAAGACATCTTTGTCCAAATATTGCAAGACCCAGGTCCAGATATTGTTGTTTGCGACGAAGGTCATATCATAAAGGTGAGTGTTTTTTTTCATCCAAGCTCTCATCGGATTGCGTTGAGCACAAGATGGCAGCATGTAGCTTTTGTGTGTCCTTTGCAAAGGGCGCTGTTCGTCTCGAGATGACGCGGCGCCTTGCCATTGGTCTGTTCGGTGGTTTCAGCAGTTGTCAACCTCGCAGGTGTACTCCTGCTAATTCAATGTTTTTTTGAAATGTTTCACCTGTTTTCTTTTGTGTGCTTACAGAACATCAAGACCGATTTGTCGACCACGGTTGGTAAGATCAAGACTCGAAGAAGGATCGTTTTGACTGGAACGCCACTCCAAAACAACCTCATGGAATATCACTGCATGGTCGACTTCGTCAAAGCTCGATTGTTGGGAAACGCCACAGTAAGAAAGCGTTGCCCAAACTGTTGTTCGATCTTTGACGAAGTGTGCTGAAAGCTCTCAAATTGATTTACCACGTTCTGAGAGCATGNTATTGAACCGCTGTTTCAACCACATTTTAACAGAATGCTACTGATTTTATTACGTTGTTGAAAGTTTTACTCCATTCAGCTCGATTTGCCACCAGTTTCTTATCAACAGCGGCGTTATTCCCTTTTTGTGGACAGGAATTCGCAAATCGTTTTGCGAACCCGATCATAAACGGACAGCATGTCGATTCGACGAAGAGCGACGTCCGCTTGATGAAGGCTCGCTCGTATGTTTTGCATCAACTGCTGGCGGGGTGTGTGCAGCGAAAAGACGTCGACGTTTTAAAGGAGCACCTCCACCCGAAGTTCGAATATGTCATTTACGTCAGACTCTCCCCATTGCAGGTCTGCCGCTGTTGTTTGAAGCGACGTTGCTGTTGCATCAGCTCTCGTTCATTGCAAACGTAACGCAATGCTTTTCAGATTCGTCTTTATGAAACGTACCTTAAACGATGCACGGATATGAAAACTAAAAGTGAATGCCTCTTTTCCAACTTCCACCGCTTGCTGTTGGTCGTTTGCCATCCCAGAGCGTTAGTCTTGTCGGAGCAGCGACATGATGCCAAGGTCTGGTGGTGTATTTGTTACACGTAGTATGTGTTTTTTCGCTTGACTTGCGAATCCTCTGAGGTGGTCTTTGCGTACCGAAACTAGTAAATGACTCAGGAACTGCATGAAAGGGTCATTCTTCGTTTTTTTTATGCCGTTTATTGTGATTTGAATTTGTCCACCAAGGCATTGCTTTTTTAAGAACAATGAGCACAGAAGCAATTGGTGCAAATATGAAAAATTAGTCTAATGTTATTCATGTACTTCTACCTGATCATTTAAGATTTTTCAAAAGAAAAAATGCTCTTGCATGGTAAATTCTAAAAATGATTCGTAACGTAGGTTTCTCGTGTTTGAAAGTGACCGTTTAGCACGTAATCATTTAAACGTTATACAAATTGTTAGATGCGATTTTTAAGTGTGTGTGCGAAGAATTTTCATGAAACAATTCACTGACCCCGATTTAATTACGATTAAATATGATCAGTTGAAATACTTTCGCTTCGGCTTATTTGCTATGTGCAATTTAACATGATGAGAGATGGCGAGTAACTAGCAGTAAGTTTCTTGCACTTGGTTGTCAATACTGCCAATGCGTTTATCACACGTTTCGTTCAGCGCAGTGAAACAGTTTTCATGGGAGAGACTGGGTTCATTCAAAAAACTTCGAGTGGTTGGTGCCAGTGTTCCATTTCAGTTTCGATCACACCTCCTGATCCGACGGTCCACTTTTCCTTTGTAGGTTCGAAGCATTCCGACTATTAAGCGCAAAAATACTTTGAAGATGCAGATCAACAGTGTTTCATGACTTACTCTTATTTTCAACTTCTTCGCTGTTTCCTTCGTTAACACCAGCAGAGTTCCGTTCACCAATCCATTGCATGCTTTAAAGCAGGGGCGGGGCCTATTTACTGTCATAGGCCGCATGAATTGTGCATTATCGCTGGCGGGCCGCAAAAGCAATTGATTTTATCCTATAAGTTCTACCTTTATCTAACTATGAAGAAGAGTGACTTCTCTTGACATACTATTCTAAGTACCTGCTTATCATCGAGCTTCGTTTTGACGCGATGTTGTACTATAACTTGGGTAACGAAAATCTTGATGCAGACCATATCAAATGTTCACGTTCCCCACCCCTGCTTTAAAGCGACTATCGTTAACACAAACTTAATCTTTTTTGTTGATAAAAGCAGGAAAATATTGCAAACGACAAACGCTTCATCAACGATGACGATGAATACATGGAAGTCGACGAAGCAGAAGACGATTACGATGATGCTGACGAGTTGGCTTCTGCCACAGAAAGCAACACGAGAAAGAACCTATCCAGCATGTCTATTCAGGTAGGAGTTAATTTTAAAATGCGCTGTGCAACTTGTGGTTTTCACATGACAAATGCAGGAATGTGTTCTTACGTTTTTTTCTCCAGGACTTAAAAAAATTAGTCAAAGATAAAGGCGGAGATTTGTGTGGATTGGTCGAAAAAACGGACTTAATTGAGCTTGCCAAATCTTTGTTACAACCTAGTAGCAAAGACGGTACGTGATACGTTTTTATAGTGATTTTGGTCAACGAGCGTAGTTACAGTTTTTTACTTTGAAGGTTCTGTGAGGGTTGGTGTGGTAAGTTCGTTTGCGTTGTTTTATAAGATTCTTGCCGTGTTTTTTCATGTTTTTATAATCACGTACCGCATCTTCATGCAGTTTTGAAAACACCGCCTCACATTTTTAAACCTTTTTAATGACTCATCAAGACAACCTTAATGCTAAAACACGCTTTACGATACATTGCATGCGCAAAATAATCTGCTAAATTGGTTGAATGATCCACAACGTGTGTGTAAATTGGTGGAATAACTCGCTTGTCTCACGCAGATAAATCACCACCCTGGTTTGAGTCTGTGATGCCGGCGCAAGATCAACTTTATAAAGCTGTTGAACAGGGAAACAAGGTTGGTTTTATTTCCTGAGCTTGTGGTGGTTGCGTAACAGGTTTTTTACTAACAGCAGCCTTGTTCTAAACCTTATTTGCTGCGGTTGATCTAGATTCTCTGAAATTTCAAGTAGATGAGCGGAGTCACATTTTTTGGACTCTGACTCCGCTGCTGCTTTGGCCTTAGGACTTCCAACTCCGAAAAATTTGAATACTGGAACTTCGACTCCTGTTGTTACTCTGAAATCGTCCAAGCAACTCATAACAAACATTCACATTTCAGCGTTCTGCAAGAAAAATCAGATATAAAAAAACTTTTGCGTGTTCTGCAACAGACCTCACATTTCTAATCTTTTTTTATCTGAAAACATTTTACATGAAATGAAAAAGTCATTACATCCATTTTCCCGTCTTTATAAGCCACAAATATGTGATTTTAGAATGTGCGTGTTATTATGAAAATAAGAATCAGTGTTGAAATACATTTATGCCAAGCTTTTCGTAAATTACAAACACAGTTTTTATTAAGTCTAGCCTACAAAGATGACATAACCATAAAGAGGTAAAATGTACACACAAGCAAAGCTAATGCGTTAACAAAAAAACAAGTACCTACAAAATGTAACATGAAAAAAGTTTACATGAAAACAAACCAATGAATTAAATTGTTAAAATATCTTCCAAAACTACCGCAACAATTTTCGAAAAAATCAATGCATGAATGTTTCTTCCAAATTAGTTTCTAACGCAGTTGCCAACCCAGACACACAAGCAGCAAAGCGTTTCAAGCGTTATGAGGGCTATGCAATGTATGTGCGACATAAAATTTGGAGTGTTGCAAGTGCGCGAGAACGAGATTTCACTGCGCAAATGGTCTGTTGGCACTGCGCAGTTGCATACATTAGAGGGAACACGAGTTGCAACAACATTCCCAAAATCTGACATAAGGAGACTTTGGATTGAACTTTAAATAAAGAGCACCGGTGGACTCTTAATTAACTGTTTGCCAATGCGATTTGTAATAAGTTGTTAGGAAAAGAAATTGACTTAAAGTATTTTACATGATGGTGTAATGAATTGTTGGCATTTAATCAAAGAGGATCACCCAGTGAAGCACACCGAACATCAGCAAACATGAGCAGTACTGCAGAACAATGTTGAACAATAACACATTCAACTGCCCCATAGTTCCTAACTGGACACAACCCAGTTTGCAATCACCCCACATCTCTAACGAACTTCTTTGTTTTATCAAATTTACACTAGAAGTACTACTGAAAGATTCAATACTGAACTTATTGCAGCAGAAGATAATTGAGCAGAAGGCACTGGCCTTACCATATAAAAAACAAGCTGTTGAAACATTATTTTGTACGATCATTAACAGACATCTGACTATGAAATTATTCTCTAATTTTCATTCTTCGCAAGATGCTGAGTTGTATTCCCGAAGTCAGCAACTCATCACTTTATGAACATTTATTCTTACTTTAACCATGTGTCCAAACAAACCTATGATCACACGAAACTGATACGTGAACATAAACAGAAAATAATATCCTGAAAAAACTTTAATAGAAGTCGAACACTTTGTATAGCTGCTATCCTTTGAATAAATTCATATTTCCCCCAAAATAAAACAAATTAATGTTATCTTTCGGCTACAGCACAGTGGCTAGGCAAACCACCAACATTATTCGGGATATCTCCAAAATGAGATCAAAGGTTGGCTGTGGCGATTAGTGACTAGACCATAAATCTGCATTCGTTGGCACAGTATAGTGGCATATGACAACGCATTTTATAGTTCCTGCTTCGGCGTAAAATGCAACTCCGGAACTCCTGCCCTACGGTTATGCCTGATTTCATGGGGATCAAATCGTTCAATGCACTGGAACTAATGTGAATCTTAAAGAAGAGTTTCGCGTAAATCTTGAGATAAGCCCTTTGGTAGGTTCGCACGAAGTTAGGAACATACGCCTAGAATTCTTATTTTGTTGTAAAGCTGACATTACATTCCAGCGTGCGGCCCATCAATGGAGGAATTGAAAAAATCGGTGGATTTAGGGGCAGCAAATAAAAATGAAGTTATTCAATCTTATTACGCGGTTTGAAACGGTAGATCAAACTTATCGCAATATTGATAAATTTGCTTAACCATGAGCTTTTATGGACTTTCCGAAGCCAGTGTGATCAGTTTTGATTTACCTGATGGTATTCAGCGCATGTCTGTTTGGGATACCAAAAGCCAGCTTTTTTCGCCCACTTCAGGGTAGTGGACACGGCCCAGAATAAACTAGGCTTCCCTGAAGAGACCACCAGGGTCAAATTTTTGCGGTCTGGGGATTAAGACATTTCAATATAAATATCTTGTGGTCGTTGGTTTGTAAGGGGTGGTCTTGAGCGTACAGTTCATCCGTCAATAATGGTTCAGCGAACAGCTGCACATCTTTTAAAGTTGCCATAAACGAAAATTCTCGCTTGAAATCCCTGGTGATAATTTTGTACTGCGGTAATGGGTGTTAAATCTTCAGTTCTCAAAAAAACTTTTAGCAAATAATTAAGAAAAGGTGTTTTAGCATGACTTTATTTAATGTCTACGGTCATGGTTTATACGCTGAAAAGATTTCTACGCCTGGTTTACTTTAAGTGCGTGAATGAGGGAATAATGAAACGGAACGCGTGGACTATGTAGCGCAAAGTATATGATCATGTCGTATAATTAAGTTAGGTTCCTATTAACGCTGAATGAAAATGCCAAATCGCCTTGCGTTTTTCTCAGATTGTTCTCCTTATGGAAATTCTCGATCAAGCCACTCTCATTGGAGATAAAGTTGTCGTTTTCTCACAATCTTTGATCTCACTTGACGTCATCGAACATTTTTTGAAAGAAATCACTGAAGAACGAGAAGCTGGAAGGAGATTGCGCTTGTATGGCGTACCGTGTCGATGGTAGTAGCCTTTTCTTTCACTGATGTATAAAAGGTGTTCTAAACTCACATGGGATGATTGCCATAATAATGTTATGTCAAGTTTTACCTGAATTGAAATTCACTGCTTTTGTGAGTAGTGCAGAAAAAAATTGTGTGCTGTCTCTTGACTTCAATACCTTCTCAGGAGCAGGAAGGATTCAGCAAAGGCCGCCACCAGTAATAGTAAAATGAGTCAAGTATTATTTTTCTGAGTGCATCTCTGCAGTTGGTATAGACCTCATGCTGCTTCGCATGTTCGAAATGGTGGTTGGTTCAATCGAACCAATACTTTTTCTTCAATTCTATCCGGATGTTTTTGCAGCGTCTTTGCCGAAGAAGACAGGTAGATAAATGCTATTAGAACTATGAAAAGGTAACTAGAAATCAACGTATTGCCTTGTAATTAAAAAGCCTTCCAACGCACTTGTACTTGATATTAAGTATTTTTTTAAATGCAATTTACATTAGGTTGAATGTTTTTTAAAGCAACGGGTTTTCATGTAAGATTGGGTTTGAATTCCAGTTCAATGGACTATTCCCATTCGAGAGTAGTTTCACACACAGAGTTGTAAACGGGCTTCATTTTGAAGCCCGAACCCGGACCAAGCCCGACAATTTTTGAAACCCAATTTAGACCCAAAAGCCAAATCTACCGAGTGAGTTGAAATATATCAAAAAACGTTGTGTACTGGTATAGCTGGAGGTACACAGTTTTATCACACCCAAAATAGTCATTCACCTTGACCAAAACAATAACACTTAAACAAGCACAAACTCAGCTTGTTAGTCAACGATAATACTGCGGAATGTAATGTTTCTCAAGAAAAAAAGAAACTACCGGTATCACGAAACTGTCCACGATGGCGCTATATACATAAACGAAACTATCTAGGATGGCGCTATTGACATGAAAAGCCGGTTTGTAGGGCACCGTTTCTTTAAACAAGTCAAGAATCGCGTAAGGGACTGATCTTTTCGAAGCAACACTATTGCGTGCAAATTTCCTCACTGCTGTTACCTCGTCAAAAAGAGTGCGAGACTAATCGGAGCAGAGAACAAAAACGCAGTTGTGTTTGCAAGTAGAATTAGCTGAAGAAAAATCACTTCACTCACAGAAGTCACCGCGGTGAGAACAACAAACGTACGTCACGAAAGAAAAAAGATAGTGAATCTGAATGATATAGAAAAAAGGGTTGGATACAGGTTCGAAATCGGCCCGAAACATTTTGACAAACTAAGGCGCGAACCCGTCCCGATCCGAAAAAAACGCCAGACTTAGCAACTCTCAAACGAACGATAAATTGTTCAGTAACACGGATGGGTTAATGATAATGAGCATGGTACGCCTGGCGTCTACTGAACAGCGCTGTCATTGTTCTGTGACATACGACACGCAGGAATGGAGGAGTTCGTATTTCTCATTCATTGTTGCGTAACCAAGGTCACAGAACAACGATAGTGTCAGCCAGAATGGAAACAAATGGAAATTTCCGTGACGTAAGCCTCGAACGGTTGCATTCAATCCGTATAAATTACGTGATAAGCCCGAGTGACGCCGTTGACCCTGATCTCGTGTACAAGCGACAGAGATAGAATTTTGCGAACAGTTCACGGCGTGACATTTGGCGAAAAAGTGAACAGCTGTGAAATTGAGCCCTGTGATCGAGCCACTTGTCTGAATAGGGTGATTTCAGTTACGATGATTCGGCAACGTGACCAGAATGTCCCAGGAAAGATTGACCAGGCAAGTCCTGCTGGCTACACCTACAGTGAAGCGGCCCAGAGGTTGGCCAAGGACCATGTGGCAAATTTACATCTCCGACATGGGCTTGGTCCCATCTTGATGTGGAGTCAGCAGAACCATTAAAAATAGCTGAAAACCATCAGGTTTTTCTAGTCGTCTCACGGCTGTTGCCCCAGCAACCCTCCCCTGAGAACAAGCGGTTATGAAAATAAATAAATAAATGGATGGTCGAACACTTTTCGGAATTTTCCTGTGAAACCGCGTCTGTGTTTCGAGACCACCACGGACTTCCGTGTTTCTGTTGATATGTGTTAGAGCAGTGGTTCCCAACCTGTTTGATCTCGCGACCCCATTCGAAACTTTACATGCGCGCTCGACCCCAGCCACTATCTACAACTCTAAAGATGCTCGAATAACAACCGACAAGATAAGAAACACTATCGTTTCACGTGTTGGATTCACTGTATTTCAGTTCTTATGCAAAACAAAACAGCACGTATG
>JGI24159J19872_10001487_pt1 | contig 25915 bp, 18 predicted proteins | sample Ectturendosymbi4_FD_19872 | JGI IMG/M metagenome (IMG submission 19872)
GGTGTGTTGCGTGCGTTTGCACCTGATGTTGTCAGCTAAGGCCCTTGGTATGTTGGTAAAATCAGCTCACAGAATTGGAAAAAAGCGAAAGAAGACAGGTTTTGCGCAGAGACGTTTGATGGGTTTCTTGAACTTTGCAAACATGAAGGAAACGTGGACGTGAGAAATATGCTTTGCGACAGTAGAAAAAAATCATAGATCAAAACAAAACTCGGCTGAGACAAGCAATCAAGTTTGTCGAGTTTTACGGTCGTCAGGAAAGAATATCAAAGAAACAAGATGCCAGTTTAGTTGGAATGACCCCCAGTTTTCAACAGTCAATTGTTTATCTACAAATTATGTGCCTTCCTTGCCTATTCTAATCACAAGCAATTTTTCCTTTTCAAGGCTTTTGCTTCCATAACTTCAGCCCCCCCCTTAGAAAAATCCTGGCTGCACCCCTGCTCTATAGTGTTGTACAAGACTTTGTGTACCTCTTGCAAGGTTGGCAGGCATAATGCTGCATGCTGTGGGCGCGTGGCAAAGTATTTATGCAGCATTTTTAAACAAAAAACGAAAGTGCAAGTGGCTTCACGTGTTCCTGTTCCTGAATATCAATGTCTTGCTTCAATGAGCCACGAAACATTACACGAAAACGCTTAACTTGCTCGCTGCTCAAGCAGTACACCTGACCAACACCGCTTAGGTGATGATTTGGTGAACTACTTCATTCATATTGTTTTGAGAGAAAACCAGTTGAATCGCAATTGAAAACAGTTTTTGGTCAGCTCCATGCCCACAGCAAATGTCTGGAACGCGTTGAAGACCGTAGTTGCACTGCAGCCAAACGCATGTACAGAGTCTGAAAAGTAACGCCCAAGTTTAGCTGAATTTTCTACTGTATTTTGAATCTGTTGAGATTTTTTGAAGATATGTCAATAAGAGCTGGTGATGTCTACGCAGTAGGTGAAATATACGCACTGAAACGATTGTAGTGTCTTATTCTTGGCTGTGAAAGGAGTCCTTTCGATAGACAGGGGGTGACAAAACGTTACGAGTTTGAAAATCAATTTTAAGCGCACAGATTGTGGAACACCGTTTAGGAATGCATGCTCAGTTGGCACAACGAAGATCAACAATTGTCACGCAAAGCTTATGGCCACAGGCTTGGCAGCTGCAGTAATACGTGAAAAACGGTGCTTTTGACAAGCCTCATATTTCAATTTTAGGAACCGACAGTGAATTTTAACAATTTCTGAATGACTCGTAAAGCTGGTAGCAACATCTGAAATCCATATTGAATTTAAAAGGTAACTTCATAGTAACAGCTTTTCTCGTATTTATTTTTTGCAAAACTTTCATCTGACCCTGAAGAAACAAACACATCTAACAAAGCATCTAACAAAAGTTGTAATTGTAAAGGAAATACATAGTCTAATCAAATAAACGAGAGTGAATCCTTGTCCTTTGCATAGACACTAGCAAAAATTCTTTTAGTATTTTAAAATAAGGATTTATTTTTCATTCACCAAGTTATCTTTCCAGCAACCAGTAGGTGGCTCCTAAACGTTATCAGTTGGACAGAACACCCTGCTCGGGTTGAACTCTGCTCAACTTCATGGTTGACTAGGCACGCGATTGCCTCAAGCGCTTTTAAAGTTCAGTCACCAGAGGTTGTTATGATGATGACGAAATTGCTGCAAAGCTGCAGTCAGCAAATGGTAGTTTGTTACCCAGCAAATATGACATTAATAACCTGCAAATAACCCACATATTGCGCGGTTAAAGGCACAAAGGTATATTATAGAATGTAGAAATGAATTTCTTAAAACCAAAGATCATATGCATGGCGTATCATGTTCTATCGACCAAACAACGCATACAACTTTGCACACGCGCTACTTCGTGTAGTTATGTAATACTGCACATAGCAGTATAGCCCGTTCGTTCCATGCCAATTGCCATTCGTAGAGTATGCGGTCTCCGATTAGTCACTTGGCATTTCATGTTGCAGAAAAACGCGAGGATTTTTGTCCATTTCCTGCAAATGACATGTTTTCCTTGTTGCCATGACGATAACCTGAACTTCTAACATTTGATACAATCGCTTTGCCGAAATTTCTTACATTTCTATTTTTCGTTTGGAAATTTTTGTGCTGTTTATTATGACAAACGTTACGCCTGATATTGCTCAAAAAACATTGTTCAGATTTTTATACACGCACAAGATATCTTCGCGTTATTTGCCGCAGATGCAATGATCAGTGGTGTTGTGTGGTGTGCTGTATGGTGTGTTGTGTGGTGTGCTGTGTGGTGTGTTGTGTGGTGGAAGACAACAAGTTTAAACANTTTGCTTGCATTGATGATCTGGACTTCAACCAGCATTTGTGATCCTGTTTGCTTTAAACAGCCAATCATGCTTTAAGCTGAAGTGNGAGCAGCAATTAAAAAATTTACTTATTCCAACACATCCGGAGTGAGAGAAAGCATAGAAAGTTATTTTATTTAAAGTTAATGACGTATAATTTTAACTGAACAAAAAGAAAGCATGGCAAACCAACGTCAATGTTCGAAAAACACGAGAAGTAATTGGAACGCGATACTTTGCTCTTTGCAAAGCAGAAAACCCATTATAAAAATACGTTATCTCTTTTTGGCGCACAATCACGACAAGCAACCGTCTTTCTGGAGTTGTTTTGCAACCTGACGTCGTAACTAGATATAGATTATTTTGCAATCTGATCTATAAATCTGTATAAGCTGTCATTTCAAGCATTTTCTAAAGATGGTTTCATTGCGTCCCAGCAAAACATAGATTGGGTTATTCACTGGTTAACATGCGGTTGGCTGCGCCATTACTTTATCGGAATACAGACGTCGGATAACTTTTTTCAAAGTACACATAAGTTCTTCGATGATGTTACGAAAGGTGTCTATCGAAAGTAACCAGTAACTCTTTCTCAATAAAGAATCATACACTATACGGTGTTTCCAAAGTATATCTTTTGCCTACTGGGTAGGCATCACCGGCTCTCTGTCAAATACAAATGATGTTACAATTTACAAACGACGAAGCTCGGGACAATTGACTGGATCACAAATAACCACCGGTTAGACTTCCATAAGCGTCAGCAGTGACTCACATGGCGCGGAAAGGTTGTTCGAGGTCTTGTTTTCAATGTTAGGGTGCGACGCGCCAACAAAGGTTGCAGTTCAGCCGCCTCCTTTTTTCGAGGTTAGAGGATTCGATTAGCAAATCAAAACCCTGACGCTGTCAACATCAGTGACAAAGAGAGAAAGTCAAACAGGTTTGTGGGGCACTGGTCAGCACGAATCCATGAGCTTGTGTTGTATGTAGCAGGAAGAACATTGTTGATTTTCGTGCAGAGGCATCGGACATCTCAGCTGGTTGGCAGCGGTGAGAACAACATTGCAACAACATCGATCACCAACACGCTCGCACACAAACAGGGTTGCCAGATGCGTTTTGCAAAAATGCGGGCCATTTTTTTCAACAGTGGCAGATCCAGGCCGTGTCGTAATTCGTAAGTGCATAATAATTAAATGTGGACGGGCTTCTCGAACAGCATTTCTTTAAAAGAATGCTTTTTTGACAAAGCATTTATTTTTCGTGTTATTATCTTGTCAATTTCATGAAGCTCCAACAATGCTTGTTTTGAAATTTTTTCAAACAGTGTATAAACGTATGCTTTGTGAACCGGACAACTGCCAACTACGACTACTGCCAACCGGAGAACAACTTCTGTGAAGCGTAGTTGTAATAGAAACCATTTGCAAGTACGCTTTAAATCCCCTAGGGTTGATTAATTAATATGTTGTTTTTAGGCCATAATTGCCAGCCACAAACGCTAGATGGTCAATCAAGGGCTCTAAAGATGTGGATTTTCACCTAGTTTATCTTAAAAGAAAAAAAGGGCAAATTGCTACTTGACTTTTTTCTCAGGCCCTGACTGCATCATCCAAAAATCCCCTACCTCTCCCAGTTACGACATCACATCAACAAAAGCTGAAAACCCAAAAGTTTCCGCATTTTTTAAAATCGCACTTATAGAGGGTTTGGGCAGCTCCCTAGCTCTATTGGTCGGCAAGTGATGACTGAACAAAATCCAAGCAACAAACGTTTTGTGGTATTTGAAGTGTTTAAGGGGCCATGAATGTGATTTGAAGGATTAATAGAAATTTCGATAACTTCTACGATGATCAAGACCTACTTTCAAATATTTATTGCAACGTTTCTGAGGGGTACGTAACCTTCATTGGGATGTACTAGGGGTCTGTGACCCACAAATATTTAAGAAACGCTGTATTAGAGGGAGAAAACCTATTTTGATTATGCAACAGGTCTACGCTGGAACTCTTCACAAGTGGTATACAGAAACATCTCACATGGAAAAATATGTCCATCCGAGAGGGAACAAAGCTCTTGTTTGTTGTGCGCCTGCTAAATGAATTTGCAAACCATTTCAAAGCATCAGGCAAACTGCCAGATTTTGAAACTGTTGTTAAACATTGGAAGAATCGGAGGAAATTGACTTCTTTGCCTCCGTCCTGGAGACGCGATTTCCTACGATGATCAACAACGAAGCATTAGGAAATTTGGATTCAGTGGCATTCGAAATCTTGGCGGTTGAACAAAGAATACTTGTCATGTGTTACAGCGAAAACTCCTTCTGTTTGTTTTCATGCACAACCATATGTTGTTACTAGGGGTAAAGAAAGGATGCCAAGCAGTGTTACTAGGATATTTTGAGGGATCAAAACGCTCTGTTGAATTTCTTCAATGGCCTCTCAAAATACAATAGAACCTTTGCTTTACGACCACCATGGTAAAGTAAGCACCTGATATTACGAACTTTTTTTTCAGTCGCGAACAAACTCCACTGTTTTTCTGTTGTGGGGAATCCCGACCGTAAAGCGGGAACCCCACTACTCAGAATTACGACCACGATATGTGCTTCCGAAATCGAATTTTTGCGTTGGAAAGCGCCCAGCACATTTTAAACCTGCAAACAAATTTCCAAGGCAACACCAAAAGCCATGGAATTTTTCATTTCAATCTCAGCGCTTACAACGTACAATCTTGTTTGTTGCGTAAAATTACCTCCCCAATGTGACTACTTCTACGAGACATTCTGATTTCTGACAGTGTGCAATACTTTATTTCAAACCACGTTTTGCTTCGATTAGCTCTTATTCATACCAGTTAGCTGAGGTTCTGAATTCTTCCAATTCCTCAAAACACCTTCAAAAACCACTGTGCGTGCGTTCCAGCATTGAGCATGCTGTTCACCTCGACTGTGCATTCGTTGCTTCGCTCTTGCTGTTGAGATCTCGTGGAACAGTGTCTCAGGTTTGTGAGTTTGCACTTTGCAGCGTTGTCTGCCAGTCATTATGCCGTAAATCTATGTCGTTTATTACTTTTCAATATTTTGTTGCGTTCAGGATGATCACATTTTAAGTTCATTTAAAACCGTACAGGAGGTATTTTAAGTTGAATACACGTCATAACACCGGTGAAGTCTGCAGCAAAAATTGCTTCACAGAAAATATTCCGAGAAACGTTTTCCGGGCCTGCATCGTCTTTGTCTTTGTTGCAATGCGCTGCCAAATCCTTTGCGAACTGTTTGGTTAGAGCAGGGGTCACCAACCTGGTGCCCGCGGACACCAGGTCGCCCGCAAGGACCATGTAGGCCGCCCGCGGGCCTGTTCTGAAAATGACATTAGCATGATCAATGTCTTCACATTGACAAATTTCATAACTAAAATAATTGAAGGTAAATTGAGCAAAATTTTTATTTCAGAAGTGTATATCAAACTAGTAGCCCTTCGCATCAATCGGTACACAAGACGTAGCTCGCAGTTTCAAAAAAGGTTGGTGACCACTGGGTTTGAGCGATGATTTTTGACTCTATGTCATGTTAAACCAAGCGATTTAAAAAGCTGTTATTAGATACTCTGAAGGTTGTAATGAACGTATCGATCAACAACCCAGAGAAGCTCACTGTGAGGACGACAGAGGGGGAACTGAGAATTGACAAAAACAAGAGTCGATGACAATAGCAAAGTGATTGCTGAAAATGGTGGGATCTGCAAAATCGTCAAACGACGATAAATGAACGGAAACCTGTTTCGTTGCATGTAATTGAAAACCGAAAATTTGTTGTTTTTTTAAAATCTGTACTGCTAATAATAAATAATTCGTTTAAGTGACTGTGTTTTTGCACATTGATATGAAATAGTTGCAGTCTTTCAAAAGTTCTTAGTGGTCACCAAAGTCATAAAAAAACACCATGGTGCCAAGTGTACCGAAAAGTAGACAAACCTATTTGTTGAATCTAATGGGAAGTCTCAAACGGGTAATGCAAAATGCGTAAAAGTTCATGGACGTTTTACGAAATGCCCTCCAATGTTGAAGACACAACGCAAACAAGACCAAGATGTTTGTCACGTTTTTCTTTCCGGTGTACGACCACACTGTTGAGCTGGTAACCACAGTTCTGCCACCTTTCTGAATAAAACAGGACACGTGGGGAAAACATTTATACCAGCTACGTGACACAGGGGCCGTAGCATCATCAAGTGTTAATCGCTTCATAACTGCAACGCGGGATTATTTCCCGTATAAACCGCAGCGCGTTTGCCTCACCTCATCAAATCAGCGTCAGTTCCAGGGCGATGTTGTCAACAGATTCCATGGCCGAAAAACAGCCATGTTTACGAATCGAGCCCACGTCTGCATACGTGCGACGAGGAACGTTTCAACGATACCGAGACCGGTGGTTTCAAGAGGTCACCGGTGCCGGGGAAGGTAAGATCTTCACAATAGCAGCAAACACCTTAAACAACAAAATTCCATCCAGCAACAATGATACAGCATTGTATACAGTGCGACTTTCGCGGATTTTATGAACTCAGTCCATGGTATGTTCATACTGGACAGCCTTCAGTACGCGGTCAGAACTAATTTCTTGGAAAGGCGATTAATGCTTTCGTGTCTTTCGAACAAGGATATATGACGTACGTGCATACGTGTATCTTGACAAACTTGCCGGCATGCGCTTTGCTTGATAACTGGTTCATTTGATGACTATGGATAGCGACACTTAGAGCACACAAAATTCGCCTGCAGCCAAATGCTGGAAGTTGAACTTTGTTGAAATTTGCAACAGTTATTTCAGGCACAGTCGGCCGGCGCTTCCAGTATTCTTGCCAAGTGTGACTGTTGTGCTTAAAGCAGCAAGGGTTGCAGCATACAGGGCGGTACAAAACTACTACAAATATTCTCAGAAGTAAATGTGATTGAAGCTTTGCTGCATGCCATAGCAACTTTGCTGCACAAAAATATTCCTAATTTATTTCAAATATCAGTGGCGAAATTATATGCACTCATTTGATAACTGTGGACAGCCTGAACACTTTAACAATTACTAGTATAAAATTGCATCAATTGATTATTCATCAAAAATAACTTCATGATTTCTCACCGTTCCTGAACAGCCTCATAAATTGCATCAGTGCATCCAATTTCAGGTGCATTTCCCATTCAAACCCTTCAGAACTTTATAATTTACTTCGCAGTATTCCTTATTCGAAGCGTTTCATAAAAAATAGTTTCAAGTGGTTAATGACACGGTAGTCGACACTTGTAATTTGATTTAGATTAGCTTAAGCATACGATCACGTCGAAAAAGAGGTAATTGACTCAAGTGAACATACATATCATTAATGATCAGAATGTATGTAGCAAATCAATTTGTAACAACCACTGGTATATGGGTGATTGGTTCTAGAGCAGGCGTGGGGCAAACGTTTTCGCTCGTGGTTTGCATTGGATTCTAAAATGTTACAGTGGTGATGCCGGTCGGGAGCAGATGGTTTGTTCAAGTAAACTGATAGAGACATAACGTAAACGCCGCAAGCTCCTTGAATAATTTTGGACAAGTTCAAAGGGCCTGGTTAAAGAACTTAAAGAGCCGTATGCGGCTGGTGCGCCCTAAATCTTTGCTCACGTCTGTTCTAGAAACTATTATCAACACTATGGTTAGGCGCAGGCAAGCCAGGATAGGCAAACAGCATCATACTGTATTTTACGCAAAGACGAGAGACAACACAAGGATCATTTCGTTCAACACCATTTTGTACAAGTGTTTCGAAAATGTCGCAAAAGACAAATGATACAATCAATGACTGCTTGTTTGTTTATATAACACTGTAGTGCCAAGGAACAGAGCTTGAAAACTACTGGGCAGATGCTGCTTTTACCCATTTAAAAAAATGGATGAATGGATGGATTGAAGATTTTCCTCTGCATTATCTTTCGCACCGTGCAGACGTTGCAGCTGAGCAGGAGTACAATGACAATCTGCTGCTATACCTTTAGAAAAAGCGTCAAGGCAATGGATTTAACGATTGCTTGCGACCATAAAGACGATGTAAATGTCCTTTCGCAGTTACGGAGTTTAAATGTTCTTGTTTGTTATACAATCTGCGAGTTTTGGAACAAGCACCTCAAAGATGTCAATTAATTCTTCTAATTCTTCATGATCAAGTACTTGGTGTTCAGCGCTATGAAAACCTTGGGAAGCAACAAGGCCGTTGAAAGATTTTCTTCTGTTTTCGAGTTGCATCTCCTGGAAACACACATGCGATATACAAAGCTAGAGTGTTTGACCTTATGATAGATAACGTTCACAACTGAAGTGAAAAACAATTAAGAGATAATACAGTGAAAAACCGTACTTGGGGTCAATGAGTATTGAGCATACATTACTGCGTCAGAGCAATGTTTTGCAACTTGTCAAAAGCACACCAAGACAAGCCAAAACATTTTTGCGGCAAAAGTTGTATAGTCCGAGTTCCCTTACGTTTTATCTTTACCAACATTTAGAAAAATCCAGCTACATCCTGTTACACTGGAATCCGTTCTATGCTGATTTCCTTATTGCTTATGGGATATTATCGTAGGAATCTTCAATTTGTGATGTGCTGAGGTCACCAACTTTAAACATCCTTTCACCTGCTTAAAGCTACGTGTCAGGTAAAAGTCATTGTATCTATAAACGTACATTTTTGAAACTCTTCAGGAACATTTATGTTAAAACGTTTACCTTCACTTTTTCACAAACATCGTACACGATGTAGCAGGTTACAAACCATATAAAATACTTCATATCTCAAACGTTTGCTTTGGAGTGTTTCATACTTGTTACACAATCAACTTCGGAAATATTTCCTACAGGAAAGATTTTCCTCTTTTTGTTCTTCAAAAATTGCGTCGTCTGTTAAGAGCCGCATACCTTTCGTTTTTCAGTATGGTAAGAGCTTTAAAAATCCATTACCAGTTGCCTTTGTTCCTCCTTTATGCTGCAAGGCTCTACTAAAATGTAAAGCTTGTGCTTCCAAAATCCATTGATAACGTGTAATGAAGATGGGGTGCTTCAGTGGCAGAACACTGTCCTCGGCGCCGTAGGAAGCAGCACTAGGAAAAACGGAAATCAGAAGCAAACCTTCATCCGGGGCATCAGGAAAACGCACACTGCCCTCCGGTGGGCCAAGTTTTGAACTTGGACCTATGCGTTTTGCAGCCATGAAATATTCAATATGCAGGTCTCTGCAAGTCGTCATAGCTGAATATAGGAGGAAGAACAAAAGGTTGAGGGGGTTGAGCGCACAGCCCTCACTATTTTTCAAGCGGTGACCAAGATACAATGGATCTCCCATTATTGGCAATGCATTTTGGTTTATCGTTATAAAGTACGCATCATCTTCAAAATTGTGCTGAGTGTCTGATCTTGTCGACAAAACAAGACTATTTTCATCTCAACTTTCTTGTGTCTTTATACCGTACATGCGTTTTGTGCTCTTGTGTTTTGTACTGTATTACTACCCTTGTGACATGGACTATGGTCTGAGACTAACACGTAAATAAATAAAGGAATTAGGTCGTTTGCAAACAGCTGCTTTGTTTTCACTCAGACACATCACAGTGAATTGTTGCTTCGACTCTGTTTCATCTCGGAATGAGTTGATGTAGCGTGCGGTTTGTCTTTTAGTAAAATCATCAAAACTGAAACAGGCTTTCACGAATGCCCCAAATGTTGTCCGAACATGTTGGACGTGCTAAGACCATTTCTGAAAATAAACCTTATACTTCTGAACATGGGCGTCGAAAGGTAGGGGGGCCTTTCCCCACTGAGTTTTGAAAATTTCATCAAAAAAAGGTTGTTTTCTTAGTTTCGCGTGGGAAAAAACAAATTTCACCACTTTTGGCCCCCTCCCCTAGAAAAATTTTGGAAAAAAACCCTAGTGCCCCCTGGAAAAAATCCGACGCCCATGCTTCTGAACCAGAGTGCATATGTTCTATCAGTAGCATGTCCAGAAGGATACAAACATCTTAAACAGCATACATCTTAAACAGAAAAAGGCTTCTCAGGCTAAGTCATAATGACGTGAAAAACAGACTCAATATTAAATTGCAGATACTTTTGAACAGAAAGTAAAATTGGTAGAAAGTTTGTCAAGATATTTTCTTCTGCAATCTTATTCCGTAGCTTGGCTCCTCTGTAAACTGAGGTGTGTTGCTTCTTGGCTGTTTTGTAGAGAGGTATTTGCACACGGAACAGGACTTTACGGTCTGGCCGATTCGGTTTGGCCAATTCGGTCTGGCCGTTTTGGTCTGGGCCGTTTTGGTCTGAGCCGTTTCGGTCACGGGACATTTTGGTCACGACATTTCTGTTCATAAACAACTTATTACATTCGTTTATTTAAATGATTATAGGCAGGCGAAATGTCACTATAGCTGGTGTTATACCAACTCCCTTTGAGCAGTCATGATTGCGATTTAATCTGAATTGTAATTATGACTTTGAAAAATTTGTATTTGATTGCAAAATGTCGATAATGGTTTAATTTGCTTGCTGATTATAATGAAAATCATGTGTTGATGCTGATGAACTGTTGGATCTTGGATCGTGTTTGTAGTTTTTTAAATAAAACTCCTCGTTGATTTCAGTATGTTTGCATTAAAATGTGAACATGTAAGATTTCTGCAAGATTTCATAGTCTGACAGAAATGTCCCCAGACCGAAACGGCCCAGACCGAAACGGTGCAGACCGAAACGGCTCAGACCGAATCGACCAGACCGAAAAGTCGCGTACCCATTTGCATGGGATATTTTGCTTATAGCGGGTGCCTATGTCATGACTGAATAACTACACAATCTTGTGTGATAGAAGCGGGAAGTATTTTGTCGGTTATTTTGAACACACTGTTTGTCATGTTTGCTAATTTGAAATATTTACGGTAAATGATGTAGTTCTTTTATGGAATACTCTCTTCAATTTTGCTAAGAAATCTTATAGTTCTCTATTATTTAGATTTTTGTGTTAACTAAAACAGTTGAAAAATATACTGATCACAATATCTTGACATCTAGAAAAAGCAGTAATTTAAACAAGTTGTCGTTTATTAGCAACTAGTTTTACTACATGTGCCTTTTTAGTTTACGATTTTAGATTGATATAAATAAAAACACGCAGGTATTCCACTTAGTGTCTTCATTATGTTTTGTTACCGCATAATAGTTTTATTACCTGAGTTTTAGCTATTTCAGAATAAAAGTGTGAGGTTCGTTTTTGGAGAATAGTTTTTAATTTGTTCGTTACCACCCACTTTTTAATATAAGCAAGTTCTTTATCAACTGATGCTTCTAGATCTTTTAAGTGTTTGCTAGACAGCAACCGAATTGTGTCATAAGCAAAAAGGAAGTAGATGCGCATGGCAAAGGAAGTAGATGCGCATGGCAAAGGAAGTAGATGCGCATGGCAAATCGTTAATACAAAGTAAGAACAAAACTAGACTAATGGCGGAACCATGAGGAAGTCCACGTGTATAAGATAAATTATAGTGAATTTAGAGTTTTCTGGTATAGGGCAGTTCACCCAAGATGAGGATGAACTCAAACAAGACCATTTAAAATAAGCATCCCTTTTTCACGTGACAATGCCACCTTCGCTTTAAACAGTTTGAACCATAATATAAATCACAACAAGTATGTAACTTTCATATGTTTATAGCTTGTACAAATGTTTAACTCCATCATTTTGAATGAATGAATGAGTGAACAAATGAACAGTTTTTCACTAATAATGAGTTTGTTTCAATACGTCAACGTTCAGACACGTAAACAGATAAATTACAATCCTGACGCAGTGTGACGCAATAAAAGGCCACCAAAGTTGAACTCCACCTGCGGTTGTTCGTATCCATCTGTTTTAAGACCTGCCATCCTATGATCACTTCCGTTACAACATGCTTCAATTAACAGTGCTTGCATACTACCTGTTTCCATCAGTCACAGTGTGTCGCACAGGTCATCTTGCTGGACTGCTTCAAAATGAATTTTTGTTTCTCGTAGATAACACTACAACAGTGCACATTCTACAGCATTGTATTTTCTGTCTATAGCTGTTTGTATCTGCATACGCACTGTTATACAGCTTAAAATCCAAAAAAGTTGACATAAAACATGAAAGTACAGTATGAAAAAAACTCAGGTTTCAATAATTAAACATTGTATGTGTGGGCTAAAGTTTTGCCCTTCCAACTTCGAAAATGCTTCTGGTCAATACATTTTTATCGCTTTTGGATTGACAATCTCCAATCAGCTCCAATTTTTATAATAGGTGCTAAATGAACAATATGGTGTCAACAATATGACTATCAGCATTGTATGCGATCTAAATTGCACTCTCTGTGGGTTATTAAGCAACCATGCCTTTTTGACTAAAACATGACATTTGGTTCATCAACGTTTCATTTAGTTTTATGCTATTAATTATTTTTTATTACACGATAGGAAATTGTTGCAGCAAAATAACTTTAGGTGTGGTGCATAAAAATCTGCACGAAAACAAATCCAGAAAATCGTGCAGGAAAAAAATCAGAATCGATGCATTTTCACATCCGTTAAATCCAAACACTGGACGATAAACTGCCGTTCCCGAACATTTCAAATATTGAACCTCACAACACAAAAACGCAGTTTGTTGGGAGAAAAACTTCATAAAAGTAGTAGAATTGTTTTGTCAAACAAAACGTGATTGAAGTTTTTATTGGGTATTCTATTGGCTAAAATATGCTGTGCCAGGTACAAAGTATGTTAATAAGTGAGTGAAAAATAAAGTTGTGGGGCAAAATGTAATTTTAAGAAGAAACATCAACTTCTGAGCAAAATTCTTTTTCGAGGAAAATTGTTGTTTAATGAGAAGAAATGTCTTTCCTTCCAGTCATCAGTCTTCATCATTTTTTCACAAACCCAACTTTCTGCATCAACGAAGGTCATTTTTCTCACAGGGGCTCGTTTGCCTGTTGTGAGCCTCCCTTGATCCAAGCGCAATATCAAAGTAAGACCTATTTGCGATAAAAAGTCTTGTTTCTACAACGATACATTCTCGTGTGTTATGGGAAGAAAGTTTACAATGGAAATGAGATGCAAGCAAATGTAGATTATTTCTTGAAAGGCGAGCAAGCTCCGTGGCCGTGCTATGAAATCTCATTTTTGAAAAGCAAGTGCATCNTGTTTTTTTACCCACTGATCTTAATTTTCTACACATGGCTAANCTTGAGGTGGAAGGCTCCACAAATTTTTTTGGAAATATTTTCATCGTTAGGGGCTGCGTATGTGTAGTCGAAGCTGTTTAGCTTTGTTTCCCTTAACCAGCGAAATGAAATCACTTACAAAACAACAATGTAACGAATAAGTCACCAACGGCAGGTCTATTCGACAACTGGCTGGTTATGCAACAGCACGCCACTTCTTCGTTTGTGTGTACTTGGGCATGCGCGGGTTCAAGCGGAAGCGACATCCTACATTACGTCACAAAGCCTTGTTTGCCTTGACGTCGACTCAGGTCAGGTTCTGTAACGCCCCCCACTGGTCATTGCCTTTTGAAGGTCGGGTGTATTTGAGCATGACTGAAGTTCACTTCGCCGTGCTACCGCCGCAATGTTTTGCACAAGGTGGGGTTTCGCTGTTGCCAACTTTTTCCAACCTCGATGTGTGCTCAACGCTTATTGTTCGGTCCTTCAGTGCATCGAATAAGTGTTTATCAGAACCACTGGGAGATTCACGGCTGGTTGCTGAATTGTGGTATGAAAGATTTCGAAATGTGTTTTTCTTCAACTCATCTCTATAAAATGAGGATTCAAAACTGATTTTAAAGTCTCATTACGTGTACTTTTTTTCCACAAGCTTTAATGCGTCGCTTCCACATTAGGATGGTAGAATTTCCAGCCTTCACATGTTCCAGTAACAAAAGCAATTTCCCACGAAACGTTCCAAATCAAAACACTGACAGCGGAAAACGACAAAATATAACACAACAACGCAAAGCACAAAATAATTATGATAAAAAGTACAAAAAAAAACAAAACACAATAGACATCAACATAACGCAGATGATGGCGGGCAAGCAATGGGTGAAAAATTGAGGCATGCACAGATGAGCAGGTGAGGCAAGCATGCAGGTGAAGGAAGCGAGCAGCAATAATGGTTATGAGGCAGAGAGCAAGGCATTTTAATACAACATTTCATTACAAAAACAAGTAGCACGAGCATAAAACAATGTTTATCCATACAAATCGTGAAGAAATGTAAGTTTACCCACAGACCATATTGGGGTTGGTTGCATGGATGAGTTGTTCCCAACCAGATGCATGGGGTATGAACACGTTGCAGTATTATTAGCAGTAAACATTATTTATTCCAATAAGTGTTAGGTACATGAAAAACAAAATATTTTTGGTAAGTTGGAGAAGTATTTAGTTCTAAGGCAGGGTTTTTTTAAGGCTTTCTAGGGGCCCGATTCGGGTCCCAAAAATTGAAAATCGGGTCCCTAGAATCAGCGAGAATTGTCATCGCGTCCCTAGAATCAGAGAAAAAGGGTCCCTACAGGTCCATACTGGGTACCTAACATTTTCCTTAAAAAAACTTGTTCTAAGGTATAGTTTCACAGTACGTCACAACTTATCTATGTGAACTAGCTACTTATTTCACAAATGTGACAGCGGAAAACTGATGAAATGACAGCGACAGTCACAGTTTAGCAATTAAATGAAAAATGTTTTTGTAAAATGTTATGTTGCACTCTATTCAAACAGTTTTAAACATTTTGCAGCAAACATTTACTTTCCGCTTGTTTCGGGTCCGTCCGTTGTTACTCAGGTCTAAGTCATTTTGATTTGCCTTTTGACGGCTTCGGCCTTACTATACTTTCTTTCATTTCTTTTGTTTGTATTTTCATTACGGAAGGTATTGCTTTCATTCATTTCCTTACTTGTGTAGTGGCTGGATCAAGGTGAAACTTGATTTTCTGTCCACTCCTTTCGCAGCGCCTTCTCTGTCGTCTTTCTTTTTTAGTGCCTTGTTCTCCCGGACATTGCTCCGGTATTTCGGTTGTTTGTGGTAATTGCTCGTAGTTTTGATTTTGGCTGTGCTACTTTCGTCAGCTGTAGGGTTCTGCCTGTGTGTAAATGCGTGGCAAGTACTTCTTTTATGTACTGTATTTCAGATAGGGCTTCAAATTAATAGTCCTAGTACGTGTACCTAAAACCAGTGGTGTAACGCCAAAAACAAATGTGGGGGTAGCATTATTGAAAAGCACGGCGTGAATTCAAGATAACTGAGAAACTTTTATGTTGAAAGTTTGACAAACAATGAGAGCAAAAGCGTCAAATTTTGATGGTTTATCCAAAATGTAAGTGGGACACCGTTCTCCTTTAACTACCGCACTGAGACTACTAACAAGCAGAACGCCTCGAAGACTGTCACTTATAACAACATGACTATCACAATTCACACCATTCATTGGACGTTCTAGCAGAGTGTGGGGATTAAGTTCAGACTGGCTTGATGATTTTTAAAATGTTTTTGTTTTTCATCATAACAGTTAAAATTTTTTTCCGTTGAAGTTACAATATCAGCATTTCAGTCAGTGGTGTAAGACAGCCCAAAAATTTTTTTGGGGCAAAATGTTTGATTTTAGGTGACCAACAGTATTTTTGTTTGGGACGCCGCTTCTCAAAGGAAAAATTGACCAGATATGCTAAAAATTTGGGGGTATGGCCCCTGCCTACGCCTATGTTTTCAGTCCAGTTTCGCTTATACTCGCTTTTTGTATTCCGTTCAGAGCGTCACGAGTGGTCTGCGGCTCCCATCTCCACTCGCTTGCGCCGGGCCCATGCGGCAGCAACTTTCGCAGTGAATGCTGCATAAATTGATGGCGAGTCAATGGAAAATATCAGCATTTCGTTTGTGAAAACAATGCCCATAAGCAACCTGAGTAATACAGGCAGAATGACACTAACAGTAATGCTTCAAGTATCATGGGTTTAAGTGTTTTTAAGTTTTCATTCGGGTCAATAACGACCCATTCAAGCATATAAAGGTTAAAAGATTAGAGGTTCAACAAATGAGAAAATAAGATACTGGGATACACGCCAAACTACGTCAGAGGACCCTTAAAATCATAACTTTCATGAATATAAAAGCAGCCTTTCAAGTTTTAGCGGCACTAGGCACAATTCTCTTGATACTTTCTTTTACATTTCTTGGTCGTTCTGTCGCGGACTAAGATCCGATACAGGTGTGAGGCTTGCAGTTCTCCATTAAAGAAAAGGCTGTTGTTACACTTGCAATACACGTTTTCTATTTTACTCAAATGGTAAAATCACGTGTGACCAATACCGTGTCAACAAGTTTTTCAAGACTTAATACTGCATCTCGTAGTATGCTCACGATGAACTGTGATGAACTAATTTTGCGAAAACGTTAAAAGAATTAAATTTGCTGCAATTTGTGGTTGTTGACAATCTGGTCGGATGCAAACCAAGCTTTTCTGCTCCGACTGGCATTGATTTTCGTTTGTTATTGAATTCAAACCGTTACGCCAGCAAATCTTATTTACCAGAGTATTCTCAAAGTTTCATTTTAACAAACGCCATGAGCAGGCGGACTGGCTCGCTGAAAATGTTTTGTTGGAAAACAGTGTCAGCTGATTGCAACGATGCACCCCGAGGGCAGCATTTCTGCTGATTGATTATGGCTGAACCTGACTGATTTTACAGTGAATGTGATTCGCGGAAAAATTACAAGTTCAAGTAATTTGGTGTGGTATTCCCGAGTGTGGAAGGCAGAAGAAGGAGATTGATACATGGATTCAGTGGTGTAGGAGTAAGGGTGCAAGCGCATCCCCAAAACTTTTGGTTTTTGAAAAATTTGGACAAAATCTCAAAAAATTGGGCAAAAAATCTTGGACATTTTTTTGCCAATAATAATGAACTTATAATTATTTGTTGGTCCGTAGCCACCGGCAAGGCCGGCCCTATCAGATGTGGAGCCCAATGCAAGACCTGGGCGCGGGAGCCAATGCAAGACCTAAGCGCGAGGCCCCTCTGAGCAGTGATTTTATGACGTCATCATGTTCAGTCAACCGTGTTACGATCGTGGTTGAGCGCAAATATGCAGCACAGCACTAACACGAGAATTGAGCACGTTTGCTAACGTTCGAGAAGAAATTCGCTAGTTCAGACTAGAGCGTTCTTTGTTAACAATGAAATTTATATGGCGTTTCTACTGAATTCTCAAGCGCAAGGTGTATCTGGCAAAATAAATAATCTACCCAAACATCATGAAGCGGGGCCCCAGAGGCGCGGGGCCCAATGCAGCTGCATCGGTTGCATCGGCTTGAGGCCGGCCCTGGCCACCGGGGAGACATTCGGAGGCAGATTCCCCCCAATCTTTTTGTGCCCCTCCAAATTTTGTTGTGCCCAGTAAAATTTGTTCTAAACATACAATAAAAGCAAAATTTTTGCCCCCTAAAATGTATTTGACCCTAAACCTTAAACCTGCATACGGGCCTGGATTTTTTTAAATTTTATCGTCGATGTGAACATGGCTACTAGCTCGTTTAACTGAACCAATTGACATCAGTTGTCAAATACTTGAGTTAAAACCATTTTTGGTCCGCATTTAAAAGCACAAACCGCAAAGCACTGATCATAACTTCAGTCACAGCAAGTGGTAACTCCAGCTTATGCTCACGTGGTGCTAAAGTTTCTTCATTCAGTCAGTAGTACCAGATGTCAGTGTGTTCCGCCGGTAAAGTGAACCTGTGGTGTGGAGAGGTGGCAAACTACTACAAGACGGAAATTCAGTTGGTTTTGCAAACTATACAGTGAGCGCTTCTTAGCCCAAATTCGGCGCATTGGGCCGATCACCAATGGAATGCGGAGTGGTAAGACTCCGCACTTTCATCCCCGACACCGGCACCCACCCTCCCGGAATGACCTTCCCAAGAATAGCGTGGGTCCGGATTAACCGTCTCCGCACTAGCGTCGGACGTTTCCGCTCCTGCTTTTACAAATGGGGTACGGCCTCCTCTGTGGTCTGTGAGTGTGGCGCAGAAGAACAAACCGTCGACCATGTAGTCCTCCAATGTCCAATCCATCGACCTCCTCATGAACTGCACGGCCTGACGGTTCTGAACCAGTGGTTCTTAAACCGGGTTCAATCGAACCCCTAAGGTTCGGCGGAGCCGTTTTAAGGGGTTCGATGAAGGTCATCTGATTTCAGCAACCCATTTTTACTTTCTGTTGTATTGGGCAAAAATAGGGTTTGACAAAAGCTTGGAAAACTACGTAGGGGTTCGGCTTGTTTGTAAAGGTTAAGAACCACTGTTCTGGACGATGAGACAACCGAATGGCTGCTTAACACTTGCCCCGAGATCTAGTGCGGCCAAGCAGTGGTTAGAACAACTGGCTCAAAAGAAGAAAGCCCAAATTCAATGTGGTTTTGCAGCAGTAAAGCTCCAAAAAATAGCAACAACGCAGTATTCTGCACTTGCGTCCACTGCATTCGTTACAGGGCGTGCTACATCTTCGGATTTGGTTGAGCGCCAACACCAAGCATGCGGTAAGAGTAGGCGCAGCAGCCTGAGGAGAAAATGGTGTTAATGCGGTCGAGATTTCCACTTCTTCATTCCCAACAAGCTTATGCAGCCAACGGGCAAATACTAGTCATTGCTAGTTTTGCGCGGCCGCTTACGAAAGTCCTCGACTGCTTGTACCTACGTAGCAGCTGAGCGCGATCGTTGTGCTTGTGTGGTGCCTGTTCTAATGACTTGCCCGTTCAAGTCGACAACATCGAGTTCGCATGACCCCGTTGCGTAACTCGAGCTCTGCCTTTTGTTTGCCTGAAGACCATACGATCGCGGTGCTCAGCAAACAGCGGAAATCATCTGCTGGTCGAGGTTCGCTGCTGCACTGCAACTAGCAGCGTTCAGCCTTGTGCACCTGCAGCACTTCGAACTATTTAAAAAACTGCTGCCAACACCGCTGGTCAGCGCTTCCAGCATTGCTCAAAATTTTGTGGAAGATAAAACACATTCACCGTAAAGGTTTTCAAGGTTGTGCTTCTGTTCCCAAGGAACAAGTGCCGGTTTCAAACGGTTTAAAATTCAACTGGATAAAAAACTACCGGTGACTTCTGCGAACAAAGTACTTCCATGAATTTTCAGTTTACATATTTTCAGCCCTTATGTCACCCGTACCTGGGAACGTCTCTCCTGCAGCTATGAATGGCTGCGAATAAATTACTTCGTTTTCCGCTGATGGTTAGGTTCGTTCGCCCATGACCGAATAATTGCACCCACCTCATGCATGCCAACGCGAACGAGCTATTTTATTCTTTGCAGCCACCACAATCTTCCATTACTGCTGAAAAACACATTTTCCACTACTCTGTGCCTATTAAATGTTGTTGTGGTAAAATGTATCCACTTATTACGTCACAATTGTAAGAAAGCAGCGCCAACGGCGATCGAAACATTGCACGTTTTCGTGCAGCTCACAATAATCCGATTATGAGGCTGACAATTGCATCGCAAACTGTCTGCGCATCAAATTTCTCGCTTTCTATGAAAACCATCTGGAGCGTTGTTCGGTTTTGGGGTGAACCCAGTCCACCACGAGCCTCAACCGGTCACCTTGTCGTTTGAACCACACACTATTCTTATACCATTGTACAGAGTCATAAATGGTATCAAGTTGCAAAGAATGTTGGTTGCTTTCCACTGGCTCAGATGTTCGACTCGGTGGGAAAGCTGTTGTGTTGAGCGGTGTGTTTTATTTGGAATGAAACGCACCTTGCTGAAGTCGGGAAATAAAAGACACAGAAACTATGGCGTCACCAAGCAATCAAACCACGGATTACGTATGCTTCCAAACATACACCATATATCACCATAGGAGTTTGGCAACAGGGTAGTTAGCACCAGTGTTCCCTCTATAAGTTGCGCATGCGCAGTACCAACAGACCATTTGCGCAGTGAAATCTCATTCTTGCGCACTTGCAGGTTGCAACATTCCAGAAACAATATCGCATATCTATTTCACCGCTTCACTGGTTGCGCATGCGCAGCAAAACAAACATTCGTTCAGTGTAGAATTTTTCATACGTGGAACACTGGTTGGCGCCCGTGAGCGGCGGGGAGGTTATTTCTAAAACTACTGGCGACAAATTCTTATTTTAGTTTTCCAATTTAGTATTCCGAACAAGCTGCCGGAGATGACATGTGCGCTTGGCAAATTTGCAAAAACACCTGACGAAAGTTTAACGTCCTTTGCTACATGCAAATTGGACGACAATTAAAAGCGAACGAAGCCATACGAAAAAAAACATGTGCAGTTACTTTTATTCGTTTATACCTTTGCAAGCACCGCATGCAGCGTCAGACCGCTGTTGCAAAGGGTGACATGGAATCACAGTGGGGTGGGGGTGCTTAAGGCGCTACTTAACGATCATGGGCTTAGTCCCCGGAAAATACTCAAGGATCGTTTCAGTCACCGCATTTACGCAAACATCTCTGTCGACTTTGTCATGAAATGGCGAAAAAACGCAGAACATTTTTCAAAGCAAAACTGTGATATCGGATCGAATGTAACGGCGTTGTGGAAAGGTTCGCTGTCTTTCGTCTAAAAACGAAAAGAGGCAAACAAGCACTTATGGTGTTGATCATTCGATTTTGGCCAAGTCGGTCCTTGATGTCGCACCTAAGGTTTAGCTATCCGCACCACAGTAGAACGGACGCCAAATGTGGGGGACAAAAAATTGTGAACTTTCAGAACGAGAAGAGTGGTGGCAAGAAAACAAGCAAATGTCGAGAACTTCTTGGCACGACAAAACACTGCTGTAGGTTCGATGCGGAAACAAGCACTTGACGACAACACGGCGAGAATACGTATCGGGCGTTGGGCGACACCTTCACACACGAGTTAGTCGGTCAGCACTTCGCATACACTCAAACGGTCCTTCATCTCGAACCACATTTTCTTATCTGGTATGTATTCGAGCATTGGTAGTCTGTGGGGCGAAGTGACCGCGAAAACACAAATGCGCCCGTCGCCCAGTTTAACCGTGTTTATGCGCATCGTGGACAAGAAGGGTTGGATGGGCAGAACCTGGCCCGCAAAAGTCCACAGGTCGTCGTCCACGTCCAGGGCCTCAACTTCCCAAACATTGCGACCAGAAAATGGGTGGTCTACGCCGCCTATGGCCCACAGCCGGCCATCGTGCACTTCCACTAGGGCGTGGAAGCCCCGATCGCTGAGCATCGGGGAGAAGATTTCAGACCACTGGCCCTCCTCCGCGTCGTACCGGTATGTGCAGCCGACCGTGTCGTAGTCGCTGAAGCCTCCGGTGACGTAGACAGAGCCGTTGTGTGGGAGGCCGGCCGCCATGTACGAGGCCTGTTAAAAGAAACGAGCAGGTGTGAGTTGCTTGATACGAATACAAATCAGTGAGGGGGGCAAAAATGTTTGGGATGCAACACCAATAAAAACCGACGTTAACAAAACTCTTAAAACAAAAACTTAGAATTCCACACTCACTGAAAATTCGGCAATTTAATGATCACGATAGGGAATGTAGAGTAGGGATAATGAACTTTCTGGATGGCGACTTATATCAGAAATTCAACAGGTCCAATCTCAAAAGTGCAAAATGTACCAACTTGGAGCGTACGCAAAGACAATGCTAGATTCTACACAACAACAGCTTGAAGTGACTCACCTGAGGAAGATCAGCGATTTTGCTCCAGACGTTGCTTCTTGGATCGTATTTCTCGCAACTGCTCAACGCACCATGACGGTTTCGGCCGCCAACAACATAAATGCAGCCCCCCACCACGCACACAACGCAGTCGCCTCGCTCGGTTTGCATGTCGGCCACTCGGACAGTGACATCCAGTCGAGGGTCGTACCGGTGGACACAGCGCCTGTTGGAACAACACATTACACAGCGCCTGTTGGAACAACACATTACAGTTAAGAAACGTTTGGTTCGACCGCGCCGAAGCAAACTGCAGTCCGCTCACAAACCGACGGCAAGTGTCGACGAGTGCTAATCTTTTGAAAAAGCACGTTACGGTTGAAATCATTAGGACCGAGTTTGAAAATGCGATGGCGTATAGTTGGTTTGCCAGTAACCTGCACCAGGCCTAGCGTGCTGCTGGTCATCTCTTGCAACTTTGCAACCGTAGAAAAACTGTGCGGCTTCAGCAGTAAGTTTTGCTCATATGGCGAAAAAACTGGCATTTTATACAAGTGAAGCTTTTTTATATTCTTACCCGTAGCCTATCCGTCTGTTCCTTCTGGTTGATCCGATGACGTATAGAAACCCGTTGAACTCGACAACGCTGTGATACGGGTCTCTGATTGGTCGGTTCTCTCCCTCCTCGTCGACTAGGTTTTCGAAGTTGTAAAAAATATTACTTGACGAGCTTGGCAGCTTTATTGGTCTCTGCGCAACAACGCCATCCGCGCAACACCACTGCTGTTGCGAAGTCCGCAGCTGAGTGGTTCTGCTTTGAAGCAAAGGTTGTTCGAAAACCCTTTCATGATAATCGAGCATTCGAGCCAGCTGTTCAGCAAATATTAGGCCGTAACTGTCCGACACATTTAAATCGCCCTTGCTATTGTTGTTCAAGTCTTTGCTCATACTCTCGCAACACCGGAGTATGGCGTCGGGGCGAATAAGCGCGAGTCGCACGTTTTCCGCAATCTGCACCTGTGTCTCGTCGTTGGTCTTGGACCAGTTATGAGACAGCCAATGCAGCACAATTTGCAAAACATGTTCTTCCGTTGCGGAGCTACATACGCCGTTACCGAGATCGTCTCTCTCGACACACGCCACCAGGTCATCGGCCAGAAGGAGTTCGACCTCGTCGTACTCTGCGTTCAGCTCCATGAAGTGCTTGAAAATAAACTCAACACAACTGCTGTGGAAATCCTTGAGCGCGAGATCGCTTGCCACATTCGACAGAAAGCAGCAGTTGCTCGTGCTGAGGTTTGCTATCAACGCAGACTGGCAGCGATTCCGCAGCGGCATGATTTGATAGTAAACAGCTATTTTTAACAACTCCACGCTTTCGTCAGCGTCCATGTTAATGTCGCCGGTGTACATGAAATTAATTACTTTTTCGGTCAAGACGCTGCTTATGTTATGGAGGACGATTGTCTTTTCAGCGGATTCCTTCATATTCGATGCAAACATCGCTTTGAAATAATCGCTGCAGGCTGCAAGAACCACTTTGTGGACGTCGCAGCAAAACTGATCGGCTACGATTGTGACGTCACATCCGCAGCTATGGAGCCGCAAATCGTTGAGGGCATCCAATCGTTGTTGAGGCGAAATGCTTACGTCGTGCGCATCGTCATCATCGTTATCCGAATGGCGGGAATCTTCTGCAAATACCCAGTCATTTTTTGAGCTTTCGTCATACTGGTATTCATCCGATCCACAAGAGCTCATGCTGCAGCTACTTGCACTCGAACTTCGTAAAGAAGCGGACGAACTTTCCGACATCAGATTGCTGCACCGCGCATGCGCACTGGCCACTCGCAGCTCTCCTGGAACCTTGACGTCACACGAAAGCCCAAAGTTCTGAAACTTGGTTATCTCACTGAAGAGAAAGCAAGCATACTTTTCTTTTTCATGATCAGCACTTTGGCCACACAGCACCATTCTGTTTGTATATATTTAGGCTTATCTTAGCATGCTGGAAGTTAAAAACATTTTGATTAGCAATTACAAAAATACAGCAACTCCAACATGCAATCTTTCCACGAATCGCTCTATAGTGCTGTGTGTCAATTGTCACAATATATAGCAGGTGTTTCAATTCGTACGTGAGATACAACCACAAGTCGATTTATTTTCCTGTCGAGCAAAACTATTGTATTTTAACGTACTGCAATTCCACAATAAAAATAATTTTTCTAGATAGCAAAATTCTTCCTTAAAAGTGGGTGAAGTAATATCTGTATATTTTCTCAATTCTTCACACACATTGTTATGTATATAACTGATTTACATTCTCTAGTACCTGTTTTTATGTTACATTTACACTTTTGATAAAACAATTGTTGCAATCGTCACACCATGCAATGATCTACTAAACTTCTTTGCTGGGTCTAACTAAACTTTTTGATATAATAACTGTATTATTGTTGTCCAATCAATATCTGATATTTGTATAAAAATTGTTATTGCCAAGTTCTATTTGAATATGAGCTGATGATGCCTACTTTGTAGGCGAAATATATACTGTGTAAGATCTTAGTGTCTGATTCTGTGCTGAGAAAGGATTTCTTTCAATAGACAGTGTTATTGCCAAGTACTCATTTTCTGTAATATTCAGTTTGATTCATTGCTTTGGTTACCTGGTCATTTTCCGTTTATTTTGGTTTGGTATGTCTTATTTTTGATTTTGTAATGGTTCATTACAGGTGGATTAAACCGCCACGATATCATCCAACTGCTGCTTCACATCAAGTCTCCCTGTAAAACAAACATATACTGCACATACATTTCCTTCCTCAATCTCCAAAGCATGATGCTGTTTCATGCTACATGAATTTGTCTTTCTGCTGGCATTGTTGTCTGTGAGTGTGAATAAAAAACAAGATATCGACAAATAACTATAGGCCAACCTATAAAAGAGCGTCTAATAGACTAGGTAAATCAGGTACTGTGTTTCACATAACAAATCTATTAAATTGTGACACTTTGTGCAAACCAATCAAGGTGGTGCTTAGCTTGTAGACCCCTGCTACTACAAACGCCAACCACTAGTGCTGCCATAAGCACTGCAGTCATTAACGGCACCGTGTGCGCACACACAAAACCATACTTATCCTGCAGTTCACCATCTGGACGCTTACCTACATCTGTTACAACATTAAATTTAACAGCATGCATGCTGTGCTGGTATCGCCTTGCTTCCGGTCTGGCAATATTCAACAAGTATAGCGCACAGTCCATCCCGACAACTCGCTGTATTATATGCAGCACCCAAGCCGCGCGCAGCGACTTTAGCAGCAATCTCCAGGCTTTTTTCCGTTAGAACAAAGTCAACAGCCACACAGGGGCCTTGCGGAAAACATGAACTCAGCCCCTCGATTGAACCCACGAACACGCTGAGCCAGCCGCGTCAGCACGCGGTTATCATTCACCCGGTGCGTGATCATGGCGTGAAACCACAGTTGGTTCAGGCAGGGACACTGGAAATCAGCCTAGCGATTTCCTATAGCGCCACGTCTCCACCTGACGGAGGTGAGCAGATATTAAATTATTTTTTCACATTCATGCGTTTTCAAATTTAAAAGGCTACTTTTTAAGCATTTACAAAATATATAAGCTGTCACGATGAAACTAAGCAGAACACATTATCAGTACGCTCGTTTAAAATAAATCTTATCAAGTAACTCAGCGTCAACTTACCAAGAAAAGAACATTGCGGCTACTATCTTATGCTTTGCAACTCGACCAAGAAGTTTCACAGTACCTTCTGACTTTCA
>JGI24159J19872_10001488_pt1 | contig 25908 bp, 15 predicted proteins | sample Ectturendosymbi4_FD_19872 | JGI IMG/M metagenome (IMG submission 19872)
TGGGTGGTGGCAGACGGGATGACCGAAGTGTCTTTTCGCCGCCTCCCGGCCTTACTGCGTCTGTATTGTTAAGTGTACTTGCGTTGAGGTAAAAAAAATAAAATTGTTGTTGTTGTTGTTCTCACTGAAGTACTTTTAATTAATATCGTGCCTTGAACTGCAAACCGTAATCACAAAAATATCGTCAAAAATAACTTATTCCAAAACTTGTCTTAAAGCGGAATGGAAACTGTTTACGCCACTGAATAACATAACCGAAAAAAGTCAGTGTGAACAGCATAAAGAAGCTGTTAACCGGGATCTGCAGCGTTGCAGAACACAGGAGCGGAGTTTTGCAACTGGCAACTCACCGTTTCTTGTTTCTAATTATTTTCACAGCCACGAGCGTGTTCGTTTTGTGATCAAGAGCCTTGACCACTTGCCCGAAGGAGCCTTTGCCAATGACCTCCAGTACTTCGTACCGGTACATCATGTGGTCATGCAGTACCTGTAATGCAGCTCTGTTTTTTACGGCGCGAAAACCACAAGATTTTCAAAAATGACGACAGATCGCAAAATGTACGAAACTAAAATCCGTCAGTATCAACTGCTCCATGATTTAACTAATATAACCACACGCTTGGTAACCACAGCGGGAAGAGGATCGCATGTAGAAAAAACCTTCTCAGTTGATTAAAAACCTTTGTACCAAGAGTAATTTTTAAACTATATGCAATTTTCACATCGATTTTGAATTGCGATAATTTTGAACACAGCAATTGCATTACGTTTCTGTATTTTCGTGCACTTGAAGCCCATACCATATGCCGTGTTTCTCAATCACAGTTAAGAAAAAAACAAACTGATATGTTTAATTTTATAAAAGTAAAGTGTTTTTTGTGGGAGGTGGGATTGAGAATTCGGGAAAGGGACAGTAAAATAATGTCCCCAACATTAACCAACAGCCAAGCACATCAAATATTTTCCTGCTACTTTTCCATCTCACCTTGATGTAGGAACCATTTTCGTCGTCGTAGCCACAATTCTGCGGAGCACCTTGGACACCCTGCACTTTCTTCCCATCCAGACCAAGAAACCAGACATCCGGATAATCCAGGATCTCGGTTTGCTCGAAAGTGGTCAGCCGCGAACCGAACGCTCGCACGGACTCTGCGCATGTTTGCGAACACAAAATTTTGTTTGCGTGAGAGTGGTTGTCTACATTCGCACTGCAACTGCGCCTTCCTATGGGAAAACACAACTACTTCGCATAAAATTTCCGTTGACTCCGCTTTTTGAAATAATGTTTGTCTCTGAAATTGACCGTAATTTTAGGCAATGAAGGTGATTATTAACACATGGAAGGGGTTCTTAAACTTTTTACAACATAGACCCTTAAAAGTTTTCGGTTTGCGCGAACAACACAGTCGTCTGGTTTTAGAGAGACCTATTTACGGTACAAGAAAATGTGGGAATGACGCAGTAAATTGAATGACTACTGAAACGAAATTTGTTTTAAAATCTGAAAGATTAAATCTTTCAAAGTGCTTATCCATGGATTACAGTTATTAAGAACCCCTGATACATGGTGAAGATCGCAAAACAACTGGATTACTCACCTAAATCTTGCAAAATCAACGCTCAACCCAACGTCCAGTCTCACATGGAACTTAAATCTCGATTGAACTAGTGCATTTGTTTTGAATGTTTGATTGGATAACATTGCAAACTGCCCTCGAAGCCATACCCAACGGCTTCACGTCATTCTCATAGATAATAATGACAATTGCCGTGCTTTGTCACAATTACGTCGCATGTGTACTGCCTGTCAGTAGTGGCACCTTCACTTCGATCTGATGTTACATGACTAAGTGGGATTCGAAAGGATAAGTGCATTTTTTTGATAAACTTGAGGGTATCGGATGCAGGCCCGAAATATGCAACGATAAAAGTTAGGTGTTTTTCTAAAATCCTTCTCATAGTACAATGCTGACTAAAACGGCCAAATTAATTCCCTCGCGACACAAACCGCACGCCTTTCTAAAACTCTTTCACTTCATAATAGTCATCCCGTAGTGTTCGCTCTTGCCCATTTTAAGGGTGGTACGAATGGTATTGCGCTCAAATGCAATCTTAACCTGCTCTTCAAAAATCACTCTCTAACTCCACCGTTTCTCAAACTTTTTATATGTGAAATCGACGTCGCAGTTCAATTGTCTTGGTGCAGCCCTAATGCCGCTCAACAGCCAAGAAGTCACAGCAGTTCACACCTACTCGCCAAAAGCAGTTGAACGCCTCACAAACCTTCAGGGTTCATTGGCAGTTTGTGACCTTCAAAAACACGACCGACAACGTTTTCACGCGTGTTGACGCCATCCACTCCTCCGGAAAACTCGAACGAGTCTCTTCCTTGCGAAGGAGGGACGTGGTGTCGATTGTGGCGTGCTTTTCCAAACAACCCTGCCAATGTGACATGCACTTGTATATAATGGTGGTATTGTTTCTTTGCAATAGTTTTTATTTTCAAGAGGAAACCTGTAAATCCTGCAGCTTATGGTGAATTATTATTCAAGGTTGCACTTGTCCCCCAGAAAGTACACGCCTAAAGAAGTACGTTCGATGTTCCGACGTTCTTTATGCGTTTCGCTTGATGGTGATAGTAGAAATTGTTAGAAACAAATACGAAATACTAGTTTACGACCCTTCGTTATTGCTACATCCTGGAAGAACACACATCCTGATTTTGTAAAACGTTTTCAGACTATTTACCAAAGTGGCTTAATACAAACTTACTATCAAATTTTTCAAGTCTTAAGAAGGATTTCTAAGCTTAGACAAAGTTGCAACAAATTGTATCTTCAATAAAGTTTTTTTGTATTTAGAAAGGTTTATACTCAATTAAAGTTGTGATTTACTCACTGTTGCGCAGTTTCGGGGAAACATTAACTAATAAAAGCGAAAATCGGTGGAAAGTGATCCTGGCAATTGCAAACGACAGCAGATCAGGTTGTGACATTCAGTTTTTGTAGTAATTTCACAGTGGTTGCATTAATCTATGCGTACAAAAAACGTCATGATGTTAAGTTTAGCCAAATTTACCTGAGGCTATAACTCTCCACTTTTCAGTACTATTCCATATCAGGTTCAGTTTCATTATCACCCTCGCTTCGTAGTACCACGAGCGGCTTGCGACCTCATTTATCCTTTTTACGAAAGTAGCCGCTTGTTTGATCCAGGTACCATGCGGTTACTTTAAAAGTGAACGCTGCACTACAAGTGAATGGAAGCAACGTGCGTGACCCTTTCCCTAGCTTCCACTCACCCAATAACACCGAGCACGAGCCCCGACAGACCGCAATTACCGTTAGTTAAGTTTTCCGTATGACCCGAGCTGGAATCGAACCCGCTTATCAGCTTCCATGGAACGTGATCGCTATGCCATTCACCCGGTTGTCAGTGCATACCTAGCTTTTAAACAACCAATTTGAAACGAGTCACTGCGATTAACCTCAGTTTTCTTTGGGATTGAAAAATCAGCGGTTAAGTTATGTACGTTTTTCTCTTTTTGTAGAGTCAATGTAAGAGTAGATGTGAATCTTAAAACATTGTATTTTAAACCACAACATGCGCAGAAACGTAGTGTTACCTCCAGGCTGCCTGCTGTTGTGGTAAGAGGAAAGTTGGCCTGTGTTCCCCAAAGTCTTAAAACCAAGAGCTTTGGCTGAGGGCAGTTTTGTTGGTGGAAGTTGTACTTGACCGCCATTTGAAGCACCAGTTCCGGAAAGTCCGTGGCCATGCGACACTTGCATATGATGTGTGTCAATCAAGTGAGGAAGATGACCCACTCCAGAAGTGTAATTCTACGCAAAATAAGATGCTATATAAGTAACAGGACTCTCGATTCGAAGGGTTTGAGAAGATTGACTTGTTTTACCACGCAAGTTGTGAGGTTAAAAGGCTTCAACAAACCCCGATCACTGTTCTCCCAACCCCGACAGCTTCACACTCTTTTAAGAAACCTAGGCTTGCGAAGGATCTGGAGCAAGAGGTCTTTTAAATTATGATAATCAGTGGTGAAGTTCAACATTAGAAAACTAATAAAAAGCATTAGGAAAAAAACGAACAAAAAAACTAGGAAATAGAGCTGAATACAGCATAGCGATGAATATCAAAAAGGGCCTGTTAGTTGCTACACTGGGCGTCAACTAAAATTTAGTGCAGCTATGTCCAACCGAAATGCTTTACTGGGCCAAACATTATGTCACTATCTCGAGGGCCGCACACTGAATGACTTCATTACATTTTAGCAAACCAAAGTTTAAGCTGCTGAAAGCGTTTGAACACGAACTGTGATTGATGATTACGACTGCACGGTACTTTTAATCACTCCCAAACTGTGATACTATACGCAAGTTTACTGCTAGTGGAACAACAAGGGTATGATTAGAAATCAGTTTAGTGCAAGGGAACACATGAGTAGAAATCCGTTTTGCATCGAAGTTTCAGTGGACACGTGGAAATCTACCAGTGCATAGCACATGATAAACAGGCACTAAACACCACTGAACCAATGATTTCGAATTTAAGATTATCAAAATAAAGACAGGTTGTCATTTTCTTGTATGTAAAAAACTTACTGGGCCGCACTAAACCTTCGACTGGGCCGCATAGCTCATTCAGTGGTTCATTTCAGATTCCAAACGATCGCTCAAGAGCGACAAAAATAAGCCAACTACATCGTCACGTAACTCGCTGAAGTCAGAATGCACAGCATTGGGGAAAGCAAATTACATTGGAAGAACAGGTCACATTGGGAGAAGGGAGAAAAACGTATAATGACAAAGGGGAACGAAAGCAGGCACACTTTGTCGATGTTCCAAACCAAACACTGCATAGATTACCGCGGACAAAATAAAGACCGAAACCAAAGAAATGCTCGACCGGAAATCATACGGATCTTAGCAGGTGCTGGAAGAAAAATATTTTATCGACCAACTGGAATCAACTTCATGATAACCGGGATCACACAAATGCTCGTAAAACCGCATTCACATACGATGAGATCATCCTCACATACGAGTGCCGGAAAACAATGTCAGACAAATCACACTCCTAAAACTGAGATAGTGCTTTCCCGCGTTTCAAAAGTGTGAGTGTGCTGTTTTCTTAAATCTTTTAAAGGACAACCTTCACATGTAGTACGACAGCGAAGCAACGAGCTGACGCTCACCGTTATGTTACGGTAGAGGCAAAAAAAATGTCGAAAAACAGCATACAGAGGTCGTGCTTTTCGACTTGGTCTATATTTGCTGTTGATTGTTATTCAAGCAAGGTCGGTCATGCTGCAAATGCCTGAAATTGCACTCGATAAAGCGCAGTTACTTTTCTGAAAGGTTTTTGAATACTGAAAAATCTTACGACATCAACTCGAGGTTGATCAGAATTGTGCATTTTAAGTGAAAAGCGTGGTTGATAGACATTTTTGACAAAACCACCCTGATCCATATTTCATGCGCCTTCAGCAGTCTTGAGAGTGTTTCATACCGGCTATCTTTTAAACAGCCATGCTACAAATACAGCGCGCATATTGCAATAAAGTATATAACTTTTCTTTACAAATGGAGCGAAATCACTAACTGTTGCATCACGTTGATTCCCTTGAGCTTCACTGTTTTCTGACAAGCTTCTTGGCTTACAAGATCAACTGAATAATTTTCTTTTGTCAGCATGCCACTATAAATTACCAGGCTACTGGCCGACAGGCAACTTAACACATCTTAGTATCACGCGTTTCCTGCTTTGAAATCGATTATCTGGAACATCACCGCCTATTTACCACGGATTGTAGAGTTCGCCCAATACAACTGCCTGTAGAGATAAGCTCCTATCTTTATTGAAAGAAGCAGGATCCTAAAGAAGTTGCAAATCTATGCCTGTAACCTACTTCAGACATTCGAAAGAAGCTGATAGCCAAATAGATCATAATCAATGTTTTCAAAACTATTTCGAAAGAGATTTCAAAAATTGAAAACACGCTGAAAAAATTCATTGGAATTCACCAGTCTGATTCTGAAACAAGACTGTTGCTGCAGAACACAACGACATGTGGTCTCAACATAACGCGATGTAAATACACGATTTTTTTTTACACACCAACAATTATTGTGACTTTTAAATTTTTTCTCTTTAACATCTTTGTTTTGCTTTGGAAGATTATGCTGCGTTTGTAAAATAAACTTTCAAGATTAATGCGGAACTTTCTTTTTGGTAAATTATGTGAATTAGCAAAATAAGATAAATACATCATGCCAAATTCATAACCAGTGCCAACGCTGTTCAGATTTCAAGTTTAAGAAAAAAACGTAGAGAATATGTTGTTCTGTTAATTATTGGTAGGTTTCTACAAGAATTGTATTTTTTTCGTACAAAGGTCAGTGGCCGTGATCGGACTGAAACCGATGTCTGCATGAAGAATGTTTTAAGGATTCTCATGATGACGCTAGTTATATAGACACTGTGTCTGTTTCAAAAATGCCAAAATGTTTCTTGATCTGACTACACTTACGGAACTTTTACTGAGGCAATCACTGCGTCAGAAGGATTGCATTGACAACTGCTTGTAGACTGGGATGAAAACAAAAGTTGGGCGGTAATACGGGGAAATTTGCTGCACAATTAACAAGAAATCAAAGCATAGATCCGAGAGGGAATGAGCGTATTGTAAACTGCATTCGAAAACATAGAATTTCAAACGAAAAGTAAAACTAGAAGATCACTCATAGAGTCATACGTACACCCTACGCTTTGAAAAGATTCAACAGTTTTTTTTACGCCAACATTGCTTGACAAAAGCTCTCGAACAATAAACCAACCTTACCCCTTGGGAGTGCTGGATATTTCCGGTCTTGCCCGTTCCTCGCTTGGACATCATCCCAAACTGCAGAAGACCAACGAAAGATAAGCATGAATGGCAGATACCTTGCGGTTGCCAAGCCGCAACAGCAATTCAATAACGCTCCCAATCCTGAGTATCCTTCCTAACTGGCTGTTATTGCCTGCCTTATTGTAAAAAGTAAGAACTGGTAGCCATCAGGTTGCCTTACTGCACAAGATAAGAATTGGTAGAAGTGCTACCTAATGGTGTCTACTGCTAAGCAATGCACGTGCAAAAATAGATGCTAAAGAGCCTGAAAACTGATGATTTGTTGAAACATCGAGATTTTGACACTTCTACTTTCACGTAGCCACATTGTTGCCTAAGCGATAAAAACAAGCTATGGATTCACTTCTGAGTATTAATTTTGTATTTGTTGACCATGGCAGTTGAACTTCGTATAAACACAGCGGAACAAATTTCACCTGTTGCTGAAGCGTTTTGTTAGTTGAAGAAATTCCATTGTCTGCGGAAGTGAAATGGTTCTTTCCTAACGAGTTTAACGTCTGAAAATAATAGAGACAATCAATAAAGAGCACATACAAAAACGGTTGAAGTAAAAGTGCAAAGTGGACATTGAGTTTTCGCGTTTACACGAAACGTTGATATTTATGAGTATTATGGCATTGATACGTGGAAACAAGCAATTGACAACAGACAAATGAAGCCGCACTTAGCGTTATTACTTTCCTTAACTTTCCATTACGCCTATTTCATTCACACGCAGGAAAACACGCATGGAAAATTTACTGTTGCAACCCGTTTTCGCATGCCTACAGTTTAAAACGTCCATTGTTAGCTTACCACTCATGGCAAACAAGTTCAAAGTGAAGAAACCATCTTAAAATAAAACGTTGACCGGATGTTTCAAAAATGTCCTTGAGCGTTGCTTTTGCAATCCATTTTGAACACTACTTTGAACGAGATAGGTAACCGAATTAACAAAGTGGAAGACAAAATAAGGTGGAAAAAGTATTTTCATACCACTCCATATCGGGGTGGATGCATTAGGAAGTCAAAACGTACTTGTAATATAGGCTTCCAACGTACGCGTTTGACTTGGAAAAGAAAACAGCAACGCAGTGGACACAACAAGAAAAAATTGTGCATGAAATAATTCATGTAGCCAAGCATTTCAAGTTCATCTCAAAAGCATGCTCTCAAACCAGTGTGAAATTCTTAAAGCTAAATATTGGCTAATGGGACTACCACAAGGCGAAATTGAGACCAGGGATGAGGCTGCAGCAGCTTCAATTACATGCAACAGCTAGCCCCGGAACATTTGAAAATCCACATTTATCGACACGAAATGCAAGTGCGTGAATGACTGGATAACAGCGATCTGGAGAACAAGTACCGATTTATGGGTCTTCAATTTTTGCACAAAACAGATCAACTGTAACTTGTTACTTCAATTTTTTAAGACACTTGATACGTTTGCGTTGATAAAAACTTTTACTAAGTATACCACAAAATTAGTACTCGGGTTGGCAAAAATTTCTTAATAAACCGCCAGATTATAGACCTGTTTCTCATTGTAACAGAAAACATTGAAAACCCCCGTATACACCAAAATCCAAAAGACAAATACCCAAAGTTTTGTCAAAATTTAAAGAGAAGTGGAGAAAAATGACGTGTTTCACCGCGTGCAGATTATTGTATTTGACTCGTCACTTACTTTACATGACATGAATTTGTCCTCAAATATTTTACCAGCAGAGCGATGACTGATCACCAAGCGACTAAAGATGACGTGGCATCGCCTGATACGTCTAAGCAAACGCTTGAGAGTTTTGAGTGGAATAGGGTCAACCAATCGTCTGAGCGAATAATCAAAAACAAGCACGACAGCTCAAAGTTTTTGTTTAGACTAGTCTGGACTTGGAGGATTCTTTGAGTTCTCCCTCCCGCTGTCAAATCTTCACGTGTTTTCGTTCCTTATCTCATTCGTTCAGGTAGTGATAATAAACATACTGCTCGAGCCTAATACATCAGCGAGTCGCAAATGTCAATACAGTGACGCATATGATTTTTTTAAACGGCACATATTGTTTTCAAATGCAACGATGTTGATAAACATTTCTTTTCATTTTTTGGTTTAAACTTACCGTATGGAAACTCTACACCAGGGGTTCCCAACCTTTCTCTGACCATGTCCCCCTGGAGCATTTCGAAAGATGAGCATTTACCACCAGATTTGTTATGACAAAAAGGATGAGTAAAATAACAAAAATCCACTGGATTTTTAACAGAACTTTCATATATTTCAATATTTGAAAATAAATATATTTTTCCCTTGTATTCCTAACCTTAAATGTACCCCTTGAGATAGGCAAATGTACCCCTAGGGCTACATGCACCACAGGTTGGGAAACCCTGCTCTACACTAATACAACATGTTGCGATGGTCTCCACCACATGAGATGTCAACTTCTGAGATGTTTACGGTTCAGCTATCCAAGCAGGAATCATAAAGGTGAGCCATAAACATCTCTGAAGTTGTCATCTAATGTGATGGAAACCGCCGTAAATAACAAGGCACAGGCGTTTGCAAATTTTTTTTAAATGACATTAAAATTAACGAAAGCCGAAAGATCCATTTCCCACTACTTTTTCGAGTCTAACGCTGGTTTATTTCAGCAGCTATCATAGCTCTTATTACACCAGTCGATTCTAGCGATTATGTGGCTGACCCCACATCATCACCGTTGTGCAGTTCGAATGCATTATCTAACCCAGCGTAAGCAGCAAAAAAACGAAAAACAAACAATTCAATTAAATTTTAGACGCCATACTCTGTTACTCATTTGTTGTCGCACTGCCGCCCGGACAGATGTGCTAAAAACCGGAACAGAGTCGCTCTCACACTTCAATGTTTATCACGCTGTCGTTTGCACAATCATACCAACCCCCCTTAAACTTGCATTCTTCTCGACCCGCTTATTTCTTGTTTGCAAAAGCGGAAACGCGTTTGCAGTGCTAGCGCAAGGTGAAACGAACTGTTTGATATTAATAAGTATCACCCCTCCATCGATTCCATCAACTTCACGTATTAAACGGGATCTGATGCCAGACGCTTCGAATTAAGCACTGGAGAGAATATTATCCCCTGAGCTGATACCACAAATCAAGGAGCGTAAACAGCGCTTATTGAGATCAAGTACTCATTTATCAGTCCAAACGTGCTTCGCCCGACATTACGTCAGTCGATGTTGACAGCGAGTAATCAAGACTAAGTTTTCAGTGCTCCTGGAAGGCTGCTAGGCGACCAGCTCCGGTTTCAGTACGCCTTCAGGCTCCGACTGTTTTAGGCGATAAAATGTGGATCATATTCTTGGCTGCATGGTCACCGACACGGTAGATCATTAGATCGCCATCACATAATAATTGCGAGCAAAACGTCGCTGGTGCTGTTGTCAACGGCGCACAATTTTGTGATGCGAAATGGCATGCTGCAAACATAGTAGCACGCCAAGAATACAAAACAACAGAAAAACTTTGGATAGTGGGGAAAGATCAGTGAGATGTTAAACTCTGGCGAAACAATCTTCTAGAATATAAGCTTATGCAGCAGGAGGCTGAATTTCTCGTAGTGGTTACGTCCAAAACATTTATTTTTTTAAAGTTTTAATCACCTTTTTACTGGGTTCACGCAACATAGCAGGAATTGGCTCAGAACCAATTTCCTGGGGATGTGGTGAACAATTCTCTTATTGGCAATTGTGTCAATAAAAGAAACCTCTGGAGTCTCTATCTAAACCTAGACCTTTCCTAACTCGGCTAATCTTCCATATTACTAGTGCATCATAAAACGCTGATTTTTGCACCAACGAAGCTTATGACAGAGCTGTATGCAGGGCCGGATTAAGGGGGGGGGCAACGTGGGCAATTGCCCCGGGCCCCCCGCCGCAAGGGGACCCCCCGTGATGAAATTTATTTGTTTCAAATAAAATACTCGTTTGAAAAATTTTTGTAATTCAGAAGCGATACGAGAATACAACCCTATATTATATTCCAATGTTGTGTTAAGTATCAACAGCAACTGATTTCTTTACAAGTTTGACTGTCTGCCAGTTTTAGTAGCCTATTCGCTACTGAATAACCTATAAGTATTTTCGGTGTTGTTCAATGCAACTATATTTGATTTCGCTGGTAACTTTTTCTTAATCATCGTTCTTTTGGCATGGGTATGACTCTCTACTCGTGCATCACGCCTATTGCACAAATGTCACGAAAACGTCACTTTTTGCGTGCTATAGCTAGTGGTTGCTGACTGCTGTTTAGTATCAATCAATGTTGCCACTGGGGTCAGCCTCCAGATTGTTGCCCTCTTCAACATCAGATAACATCAAATTTGTACGCTACAGTTTCATATTAACTAAATGCTTCCATTAACAAACCCAACAAAGCGTGAGTACCCTCGTTGAATCCAAAACAGAGCAAAAATATCGCCATTAAAATGGAGAAGTCCTTTATAATTTACGTAAAATGTTAGTCTCAACGCAGCGAACAGAGATTGTTTAGTTTGATACGATAACCAAACACACATAGGATGAGAGATTGATGAAAGGAACTTAAAAATTATTAATCTAACTGATTTTCGTCCTGAAATGAGAAGAAATGTAGAAAAAGAACAACAACCCAGTCAACATCAGATTTGTCGCCAAAACATCAGACATCAGGAATTTATCTGAGAACATCACATTTGATGTCATGTCAAAATATCAGAAGCGGCAACACTGGTATCAATGATCCCGAGCTTCTGGTACAGTGCAGTCTCGAGGCAGTGTTGCCAACCCTTCTTGCAACGAATATACTAAACCTAATCTAAAAAAAAAATATACCAATATATACCAAATTTATATCGATAACAAAAACATACAATTTAACGCTATTTTTTCAATGCTTTTTTATTGTTTCACATAAATGATTAACAGTTACGTTGTGTACTGCCATCATAGAGATGCTGCAAGCTCAATTTCTATTTTCTTAGTTTAGCAGTGAGTAGAGTGACAGATTTGCTAACCACTACTCACTAGAAAATTCATCCTTTCAACACAGTGCATTTTCATTTCTTTTGTGGTCCAGAATATTATTATGCTCTATAACAGCTGGTAATTATCTTTTTGCACAGTTAGCAGAAGGGATACACAACACCAGCTGTAATACTTCTTTGCAAGCCACTCCAGCTCTATCAGCCACTCTTTGCTAAATCTTCTGCCACTCTCGTACGTAGCTTTCCCACATTTGAATTCATTGTCTGCCTAAAAGTGCATGCCTAGTGCTAAGTTCAGCTTTTTCACATCATCTCAGCTCTCTTCCAATCTCGCTTTCCGCTTACCCAAACTGCATGCTTACTCCCATATTTAAGAAAAATCGCTAAAATTTGTATATAGCTTCAACACCACTGTCGGTTTCTCTGTTTTCGCATTGTAATGAACCAAATAAACTGGTTTAAAATCTCAACTAAATCCTCTGACAAAAATATACCAAATAAATACCAAATTTTGCATATATACCAAATCAAAAAATTATATACCAAGTACTTTGAAAATATACCAAATTTGAGAAAAAATTTGGTATATATATACATATACCAGTTGTATATATACCAGTTGGCAACACTGTCTCGAGGTCGCCGCAGCCGAACTGCACCTTTGTTTCTTCATAAAGGGTAACTTGTGGTGGAAACGCACTTTTCTTCCGATGGTTACTGTCGTTGTGTTGCATCATAAACATATGGAGGTATTCAAGCCATTTACACCACATGTTATTGCGTGGTCCGTCAGAAAAGGTTTTAATCAGTCGATTCATAGAACGAAAGAACAGGAAACAAGATTGCAGTGTTTAGGTAGCGTGATGCCGAAGCCTGTAATGCCATCAGGGGCTGTGAAAAGCGCAAAGCTTCAAAGAAAAAGCGCAAGGATCTGGCAGTGTTAGCTACAACGCCGCGACTAAATCGCTTTTTCCAGCAAAACGTTCAAGCAGCAACGTTAAAGCAATGGCGTTANCCAGAGCACCTGAAAATCAAGGTGAAAATCAGGCCATTAGCACGGAAACAACATGCACATTCAGCCTGGCTGGCCATATTGACATGTTCTTTTTCCGTTGGTTTTATTTGTAATCTCTGGTTTCTGCTTATTGTTCGGGTGAATGTTGTTTCTTGCCGAGTCACTCTCTAGCCTGTGAAATATTTTTTCTTAATAAAATACACTATAGTATTCACATCATATATTGTCTTCTCGCAGCTAACTGTATGTGCATTTGAGTAAGCACATTGTCGACTACCGGAAAAAACAAACGAGAACCATGCGAATCAGCGGAAATATAACTTTTACAAACGATGACGTCACGAATTACGTCATGGGGGCCCTCCAGTAAAAGTTGACCCGGGCCTTCCTATCCTTCAATCCGGCTCTTGCTGTGTGTACTATCGTTCAAATCAACATTGGGAAAAAGGGAACTGCATTCATATTGCTTGACCTATGCATCAATGTATCATATATATCAGCGTGGTCCAACTGCTTCTGACCTACGGGCCATTTTACAAAAACGTGACAATTCGCGGGCCACTCCCAGTAAAATGATGTATAAAACATCAGGTTCACAACACTTACCTAAAAAAGGGAAGATAAGTGAGCACGTCATTGAAATTATTACACAATAGCAAATAGCAATTTATTACAAATTTCTATCACTGGGATGCCTGTGGTCGAGTCTTCTCTGACACTCGTTCGTTTAACAATGCCGGTATTAGTCGTAGCAAGTCGGAGACTATTTCCAGTGTTTCGTCTGAAACTCTATTTGTGCTTCATCGTCGAAAATGTATTCTCACAGTCACACACGTAGCCTGTGTGTTTCCAAACATCAAGCACAGTTTTAGCGCGAAATCACTTTAGGAGATCTATCTTTGCTAACTAATTTCCAGAACCTCTCTGCGGTCTCCAACACCATTAGTATTGTACATTTTTATTAAAAGATGTTATGCATGTTTTAATTAAAATTACCTATTGCAGTGATGGGCAATTACTTTGGCTCGAGGGCCACTTTGAGAAGGCCGCGTTTAGTGGATAGATAGACCTGAGTACATTGCGCCAGATGTACTCTTCTAGGCAACGAACGCCGGGGCACCGAAAAAACATTGGTTATCCAGACAGGTGCCCTAGCGGAGGGTTAGCGACGGGCTGTACCTTCTAATTTGATCGTAAAATATACAAACATAACAAAATGGCACAGACAAAAGGCAATATTAATTCTTCTTGTGCAAATGCGCTTTATCCAGCGCAAGCAATTCCGTGAGACAAATGTAACCTTACACGCTTTTCAACAAATTTCAGATTTGACGATTTTTCCTGAATGCTTCCGCTGGCCACTGAAAACGCTGTGGCGGGTCACATGCGGCCCGCGGGCTTGTAGTTGGACCACATTGATATATATCATAAATTTATTATCATGCGCCTTCCATTCCAATCGCTTTGACTTTTGTTCTAACACTGCCATTACTGTGTGGTTTTCAACTGTGATATGCAACCGAGTTACGCCAGGAGAGAACCGAGACCTGTGCAGGTTATGACATATAAAAAAAAATGAAGACCGTGGAAATCCTCTTTTAAAAGATCTTAGGAGGATGCCGCCAGCTTCCAGTAAGTTTCCAAAAGTACTGCAAGCTTCCGCTTGCGCGACAAGGGTGATTGAAGCTAACAAACCTTAGGGAAACTGGTGTAGACCCAAATGAATCGGCGTAAAATCAAGTGAAGTCAATTACCTGTGACGGGCTTGGCTTTAAGCCAAAGATTTCCTGAAACGTGATCTTTTCCGATTTGTTTCGAAAGCTTCTTTCGTTTTTGCAACACCTTTCCCGCAGGCCATTCGAAACGTTTGCTCTGGCAACACTCGCCAACAACGAGCTTTTATTTTTCAAACGCTTAACAGCGCTTCTTGGAGTTGCTGCAAGCCTGGAATCTATACCAGCTCGTACCAGAAGCGGCCCTTCTGGACGTTTGATCTGGCAAGGGTTTACAAAAGCGCTTTTGTAGGGACTCGAAGGGGGAGCTTGAGGATAACGGTCATCAATTTCCTCTATAAAACAGCGTATATCGTCTGGTGAATCTACAATCCACGGCTCCGGAGCGGAAGTTGGATCATCTTTGCCCAGTAACTTCTCAGATTTTCTCGACTGCTGTTTCAATTGCCAGTAAACACCCGATTTCTTAATCGCCGAGAGCGAGGTGTTTCCCTTGGGAGTCATTGCACTTTAACGCGCATGCACTTCTTTCCCAGACTATTACCAACCGTAGTAGGTAGGCTGTTATTTTCTTTTCACCATCTGCGAAAGCCGCACTGTGAACCGCTGATGGTGGAGCTGCAGCAAATTTGCAAACTACTTCACGCTACAGTGCGTAACATTACGCTTTAAACAATTAAACGTGCTACTTTTAACAACGTTTCTGTCTCTGAATCAAAAGGCCCCTGTCGGACAAAATCCAGCTGCAACGGTAACAGTTATAGTTGAACGAGAAAGCTTGTAGATAACACAACTGTTAGCAAAAAATTTGTCGCCTTGAACAACTTGTAACGTACATTACTGTCCATGCATAATTGAAAACCTGTTGTAAACATCCGGGTAATGGTGCACAACGAAAATGAGATGAAGGAGGGCAACCTTACTACCATCGCTTTTTAAGGTGTACTAATTTAATACGGAACCCTTATGCGAAACTTCCGCTTTGGTACAATAAGTGCGAATCGTGGGGCGAATCAGAAAGACGGATTTGTGCAGTCAAAGACCAAGCGATGATGACAAGGTGTTCATTGTGGAAATAGTCTCAGGACAGGTTGATGCGTTGCCACAACTGTCCTTTACTAGATGTTTGTCAAGATTTACTATAAGCAGAACACATCAACACTCAGCGACATACACTTGCATCAGCATTTTATTGCAAAGAATGTCGACAACCGTGTTCTTGCACTTTTTTGATGAGTTCATCGCATTTTTATGTTTCGGGCTAATCGATTCCAAAACGTCATATTCAGTTTATGACTATATCGACTATTTTGCAACGAAACCTTTGCAATGTGCGCATTAAGACGTGCAACCTATTCTCGACTATGCATGTGGGAAGTGGAAACAAAGCTTTCTCCGCCAGTGAAATAACTGGTGACTGTTAACGTGCTGGTAGTTGATTAACGTTCTTAGCTTTTTTATTCAAAAGTAAACTTTCAATGCACTTCAGCAGCCGCCTTTGTACAGTGGCTTGCGATGTTGTTTGTAAAGGCGAAAGCCCGTCAGTCAGTTGACCGCAGGACTGCAATGCCCGAGCAGTGATACACAAAACCATGCAGTGGGATATTTTCATAAACACGGGGTTCATTTTTCAATCAAGCCACGCGTTGTCTTAGCTCATTGCTCTGCCTTTTTTCTAGGTGGACATTTCGATCTGACCAAAACCCAGCAGAATTTTTTTTGTTACTGTCTGATGAAAAAACACAACGTAAGCGGAATTCACCATCTTTTCACTCTTTCATTGTCTTTCGAGACTTCTGGTTTTGTTTATTTGCATCTTATGTCTATTAAACATGTCAGCAACGCAAGTTCTGTCAACAACAACCGAAATAAATTCGGAGCCTTACTGCTGGGGTTTATAGACCACTATTTCCAGTACTACGTGGCCAGTGGTGCGGGCAAATAGCGAAAGGCTTACACCAGACCAGCAGCTGCTAAAACTGTCTTTTCTTGCAGTCGTAAAGATATACAGGGCTAACGTTCACGAAAACAAGCATTACGGAGCAAAGTTCTACAGTTGGCTGTTAAAAGTAGCGCTTTTTGCTTGCACTTGTTTCTTATATATTCTGTACTGGCGTATTGCGTTTTTGTACAAGCAACTGCAAGTTCTCACTACGGGCTACAAGCGACCATAAGCCCACCACAAGCCGTGTCTCTGCGGGTGGGCCTTTCCGTGTGGCTGCTCCTTTTTGCGCATCTTTAATTTACAACGATTTCCACTGACCGCGCTCGTCTGCGGTTGTGAATTCTGTTGAAGTGTGTATCGAACAATTTCTGAGCTTGCTTCTGGAAGTTCAACCGGTCCTTGTTTTGACAAAAAGTGGATTGCTCTGTACGCTCAGGTACCGTCTTCGCACGCGGCCACCTAATGACCGTGGACAATCTCCTAAGCCATGTTGAAAGAACGATGTGTTTTACTTTGTACGATAGCTACTTGGTTACCCAGTTCATGCGGAATACACCAACATTGTTAATTTCCTCTCCAATCAGTCCAAGTTCTGAAGTAACACGCAATTAACACTCATTTTTACTTTATAAACCCAACACATTTTCTAGATCCTCTCTTCCTCGTCTAACGAAGCTATATGGTGGCTTCATGCTTAGTCTAACTTCTGATCAATTCTGTTTAGCTGCGTACACCTGAAAACTTATAGCGCCCCGCCGACCAAAAGCTTAAAACAAATGGTCAAACCTGTCTTGTTTGCACCAAAGCAAATAAACCTCGTCACCTCGACAAACGCAAATGTGTACACAGAGAATATTTAGAAGTCTTTAAACTTGTTTTGCTTGTTTAAAAACGCACTCATCAACTATTGACATGGGCGTCAGCGGCTGCGCCAAGACTGGTCAAGCTAGTTTTGTGATAACGCGCAGCTTTTCCCGTCAGAGTTTCCAGATTAAAGGGGCGTTATACGTATTTATTGTAAGGTACGACTAAAAACTGCGCGAAAAACGAGTCACTGTCAAGGAGTGACGTTTCTCACTAGATAGCTAACACTCATTGCTTTCCAAAGAGAAAGACTTAAGCTTTTCCAAACACAGCTTCAAAGATTCTTGGTTCTACAATTTCAAAACAGGAGGAACCTTTTTCTTGCGGTAATTGGTGTATGTGATGTAAGAAGCAAGGATGAACGCCTATGAGTAGACTTTGGGATTTTCCTTGTCAACAGTGCGAAATTTCATGGACAGAATTTTCTCCCTAGCCCGTCACGCGATGCCTGGCAATTCGCAAGCAATAACATGCTGCTCTCTGCACCAGGTCATGTTCTTATTTCTCCTTGAAAAATTCCTGAACGCGCGGTCGCAACTTTCAGTCTTGTTTAGTGCATCTAGAAATTGTAACAAAGATGCAAGAAACTCAAATCACCTTCGAATACCCAGCTTAGCTAAGTTTCAGCCCCGTTAGTATACCTGAGGCTATGCCTACTTTGATGCATGAGTGTTGCATAAAAGAACTGGGAGGAGTTGAGGAAAAGAACAAATGCGGTTTGTAGAACCGCGAAAAAAGAACAACGTTGCACGATATACCTGATTTCAATTCTAGAAAAATTACATTTTCAGCAGTAGATTTCACTGTACCAACGCCAGCAAGATAAAACCAACTATTTTCACCATGTGTTTCTCAATGTGAACATTACAAAACTCGGTTGTTGTAGTTCCTGTAAAGCATTTTGCGGATTGTAGCCACGTGAACGTAGGCGCAAGCACTGTAGCAAAGCTTTTGAAAAAATATTGTGAGCTGTTAAAATTTTTCAAGAGTGTGCACATGAAGAAGAAAAGTTTCAGCAGGTTTTGGGATATATTTTCCATAATATAGTAAGGGGTTAGCTCACTTGTGTACATTAAATCTGTTGATACAATTGCAGTTATAGAGACTGTGCGGTTTGATCCTTAGATCGCATACAAGTTTTATGTTTTGAAAGTATTTTTTTCCCTTGCTGAATAAATTGCGTCAAAGGCAGATTGCATGTTTCGCTAACACGTAGGCACAAATTTTGTGAATGAGTGTATACACCACAGGATGTCTCAAAGTTGATCACTGTGAAAACCGTTTGCACAAACACATTAAATCCGCCCTTGCTAAGTGGTGAATATTGAAGTAATGAGAAATTAATGCAAACGCGGACCCAAGCAGCGCCAACTCTGTGCAAAACCAATTCTCAGACCAAATTTAAGAGTGAATACCCATTGAAAACCAAACAAGTCATGACAGTGAGATTTCGTTGATGTTTACACAGACGCTGGGCGACGACGGGCGCCGCGCGAAAGAGGTCTCGTAATGGGAAACGCTTGTAGTCCGTTAAATAAGTGCAGTTGATTTAAGTCTTAAAAGGCATTTTTTCATAGATGCGTTTGGCGCCGTTGTCAATTCAACGCTGCTCAGTTCGTATTAAAAAGGGAGAATAACATCGGGAACGTTAGTCAAGGGTGCGTTTTTGTTGACGAGCAGTGTGCGATTTTAAGCCGCAAATTTTACTCCCTGTTCAGGAGCTGCGCATGCGCACCATGCTTGTTTGGACGTTCGTGTGGCTTGCTCCGCAATANTGCAACGGAATTCTGAAAAACGTAGTTGCCGCAGACAGACTTTTACAAGTTGATTTTGTTATTAAAAACGATTTGCGGAGCAAATTTCATTGAACAATTTAAGCACCACATTCTGAGAGTGTTGTTAATAATGATTCAATAATTCAAACGGCTACTAGTATAAATACTCTTGTTTTTCAATTAATAGATTTGCCATTGCGATCCACTAGTTCTGAATAAAGGTCCAATCGTTCGAAACTTATCACTGCATAGCCGGGCGGATTTATTGAACTATCGCATTGTGGAGCATACTTTATGGTGTGAGGCGCATCCGCATTTGAAGTGCGTGGCGTAAGGAAAGAAAACATGAGTTTTAAAGAAGCGCGCGGGCATGCCCAGGTGACACACACTTCACTACCTGGTGTTTGTCGTAATCCTTAAGCGGTTGCAAAGCTGGAAGCACGTTACTTTTCTTCTCCCTTCTATGCCGGTCACTTTTCTTGAAGTTTCCGTGACTTGAAAGAAGAACAACATCAGTAACTTTTGCACTTCACAAAGTACCAGAAACGACTGCACTACAGAAATTATGTTTCCTACATGAAATCAGTATCAGTCGCATTCGTTCTGAGATGCAGAGCTGTGAAAAAATGTCTTCAATACCAAAACGATCAATTGTATGTAACTTGTGAATTACTTGCGGCTTCAACAACGCCTCAAAAATTAATCACATAAAATGTCAAGGTTCTATTACAGTAACAGTCAGAGAAGTCAGAAACAAGGCAAAGTATTCATCAATATCAAGGCCGCCTTCACAACCATGTTCGATTTTTGCAAATCGTTGCTCGACAAACATCCAAGTACTTTGCATATCTACCGTGCTTTGCTCAACAGCATTTGCTAACAGCATCTGTCATGGTATTTTAGACACGTTATAGCGACATAGACGATTGCGCACATAAGCCACGATTTGGTTCAACTGTCTGTAATAGGTTAAGGAAAGCACCGTCACGCAAAACGTGCGTTTATTTCATGAAGCAGAGTTCTTCGCTGGTTGCAGATAGTTTTATCACCTCTCTCTTTTCGTTGACTGCAGTCACTATATGTAGATACATACATGGCAGTCGGAAATGGGGAAGAGTGGAGTCCGGGCGCCCCTAGAATTTAAAATTTTGTACTTCCCTATTAAAGTTAGAGCAGGAAAATGTTTTTTGTCTTAGTTTCGAATTGGTAAAATGTAATTTCACCACTGTTGACCCCCCCTGGAAAAAGTCTTTTAGGCCACCTCCTGGAAAAAAATCCTTCCGGCACCCATGTACATAGGTGTAGGAGAAGGCAAATGTTTGGGGGTGCGAGGGATTTTTGCCCGAAAAAATTTTAGGTAACTTATTGTGCGAATATTTTCTCATGAACACCGTTTTTGGGATGACCTCCAAAAAAGGTTCTGTACATATTGGGCGCCATTTTATTCAAATAAAAGCACGTTGGTTTGCCTGTATTTTCAGGGTCTTTGCCCAGATTTTCAGGGATTTTGCGAAAGTTTCAAAGGTTTTCACAGGTTTTGTCCAGATTTCTGCGGATTTTGCCCGGATTTTCACAAAATAAAACTTTTGGGGGTGCGCCTGCACCCTCTTCACCCCCACCTCCTACACCACTGCCCATGCACACATACATATGCGTGTTTTAAACAAATATCCAAAAAGTATTTACATAACAATTGCATACGCTATAACGGCAGTTGCACCTTGGTTTTGAAATATACCAAAACTTAACTTACTTTTTATCCATGTTTTTGAATGAAAGAGGATTCATGGTACTTTCATCTCATATTTCCATTTGATAAATTAAAATTACGTCACAGTGACGTTAGCTGACATCTTATCGGATTTCAGTCGTAACTACTTGACGAACTTTTTCTGAAAAACATGTTTGGAAGAACAACAAACAATAAAATATTATCTTTTACATTGGTTTTCAGTAAAATGAAAAAATCAAAGGCTTGACGACTTACGACTGTTAAAGCCTTTTTGTCATCCTGATGACATTGAAATCATGTCAGTCCAACACATAAAGCAAAAATTTAACAACCTTTCAAAATCGTCTGCATTTTTCTTGAAAGTAATTCCTGCGAAATTGCTTTTTCATGGTGAAAAGATTGTATCGTCATTTGTGTTTCTCAGCTTCTCAGATATCATTTGTGCATATTTGTTTTTCATTGGTAGGTTAGGCATAGTTCTACAACATCAACTTCCAAAAGGTTATTCCCACCAAATACTTGAAATGCATTTAGGTTTGATGGTTATTTTATGTTTACGACGGTTTACAAGCTTTTATTTCATCGTTTAGATTTAAAATCGGTGTGAAAGTTTCATTCCACTCTTTCAGTTGTATGAAGAATAATGCGCATTCCATGTGTGCTTTTTAAAGTTATTCCAAAGATGCAATACTTTTCATACTTTATTCTTTTATTTAGCCACTGCAGGTGTTATTTACCCACCACTTCTAAGAAAAATGTTTTCTACCATTCAACTTTCAAAACATAATAACTGTGCTGAGTTGCCAAATGCTGTTGATTTTTTTGCACAGCTTAAACTACAGCTGCCGATTGAACGGAGTCGTTTCCCATCAGGAACTTCATTCTCAGGAATAGTCTCTGATGCGTACGGTTGTGGACGATGACATTAAACGTATTTTTAGGAAAAAGAAGCAGCAGTTTTTTCCAAGATTTTATGAAACTTTTCAGTAATTCGTAAAAGTTATTGCAGCTTTTGTTCCTCACCACAACGAAGTGATATTTAACAGCAAATAAAAGTAAAACTTTATTTCTGTAAAACAGTTCTTGTAAGGTTGTTCAAATTTACACCTGAAATATGATTAGTTTGTTTACCCAACATTCCTGAAAACACCCAGGCGAAAGTAAACCAACACGGATTGTGAAATCAACTTCAAGTCTTCAAGAGAACTTCCCACCTTTTTCAATTAAATTCGAAAAATATCTTTTAACAAGGTGGTTAAAACTTGTGGACTCTGTAACAATCACCATCACGTGTTTCTAAAATCAATATTGTGAAGTCCTAGTCACGTATAACTTTTCAAAGGAAGACAAATATCTGTTCACCAACAACACCGCGTTAGTATGATTTTGTCATTCATTACAATCATAAGTCGTTGAGGAAGTCTTTCAACAATCTACAACAAACACCTGACATCTTATAAATATTTTGAGGCTCATAAACTAAAAGTTAGTTTTTCCATGATGAGTCAGTGTTAAGGGCACATATGGGCCACTTAAGTCAGGTATTTCGTTGATTCATGAACTTTACAAAATATTTCAAACATCAGTTGTTTTCCAAAAAAAGTAAGTTTCTTCACATGGAACATATGAAGAATTAGACGGCTCGTTCGGTTTTCTTTGAATGGAATCTAAAATGCGTCTTGAAAAATGCACACACGTTGAAAAGTTCACAGCAACCAGCTCGCAGAGTTTCTTGCAAACCATATTCCGTTAACATCTTTACAAAGTATCACGAATGGGCAGAGCATGCAACCGGATCTTGCGTCCCGCTGTGCCTACAAGTAATACAAAACAAAGTGGCACAGTAGTGATCTCTTTTCCGTTTCTAGGCTAATTTGGAAGTCCACAAAGATAAGCTGCAAACTGCTAGCACGCTCAAAGCGCAGCTTGACGCCAGCTAACTGCCTAGCAAGTACTTGCTCGTCGTTGGTCAAATCAAGCCAGCTGACCAGACGAGTCGTAAAGTAGGTTATACCATGTAAGCCTGAAACTTGCCCCTTCCCTCAACTTACAACCTCTGTCGAATGTTAGGTTAAAAGGCGGCATCGCAACAATACATCAGGCCCACCCAGGTTTTGCCCCGCTTTAAATGGTGAATGGAATCTCGGAAAGGATATAAACTATAATGTTTCTCAGCTTCTTCCTTTTGAAAATCGTTATCCAATCAGCCTGTAACACGATATTAGCGGCAAACAAAAAGTCGTGTTAAGCGGCGGCTCGTGTCTTGCCACGAGCTTTTGTGGCATCCTTCAACGACCTGTCGACCAACTGATGGTTTATTTGCGCACGACTGATCATGACAAGATGTTGGCTGCTTCTCAATTTCCTGGTCACCTTCAGAAGTGGGTTTTAAACAGGAAGGCAAGGCGTGCTAACCACAACGATGAATGTAACATTGTGCAAAGGCTGAGGTTCAGCAACAAGAACATTCACGTAAACCTCTTGTACAAGACACTATCGCGTTCCTATGCGAAACAAAATTTTGGCAAACAGATCTTAATAACTCTGCTTACTTCAGAAAATAAAATTCGCATAGCAGAAAAAAGTAAAGTTATGGTATTGCCGGAAGAAATTAACCTCAAGTCACAATCTCAATATGATATTTTCAAAGAGTAGCAAAAATAAAAATGAATATTGCTCTTTGGCAAAAAATGCTTGCGATATCCTTGTCTGGTACTGTTTTGTTGCGTGCAAGAAAAAACTGAAAATAAAAAGTTGTGACGCTACATTTACTTTATATAATCGGTCATCGAAATTTTAAGTTACTAGTTCAGCAGTTCATTTTCACATTTTAAATTGGTGTTTAGGTTAAGAGTGCTTTTGCAACCACATAAACGTTTAGTCAGTTCGATACTTTGCTAATACCATGTCAATTCATTTAGCTGTGTATATTACCAATAAAATAATTTTAATGCTCATATTTGTTTCGCAAACGTGGTTGGGGCGAAGGCATTTTTTTTCAAAACCAACACGTTTTCTGCAGAGCATTTTATGATTTACTTGAAACTCCTGAAAGGATGTATTCTCCCTTAAATCATTCCCAGAAATCTGATCATGGACTGGTTTCAGCNCCCCANGGCTTGGAAAGAAGTTGACTACAACTAAAATGCCTTCACGTCTNTTTAAATCCCATTGCTCTGTGATGCCTCTTGTGTCGAAGGAGCAAGAAAAATAACGTATGCAGTGATGGATCCAGAAAATTGAGGGTTCTAGGCGAAGTTTTAAAGGGGCCCTTTTAACAAACGTATTCTCATCTTGATTTTTCTTTTTCATGCTTCCTCCTAAAATATATCTCCTCATGATACCTCCATTTTCACATCGGTTTCGATTGACTTCTTTCTTCTTCGTTTTTGTTCCCACTCGGATATTTTCTGTTTAAAGTGAGGCATAACTGCAAAACGTTTACATCTGCAGTACTGTTTGGGAATCTATTGTAGAACTTTGCATTGAAAAAAGTAATACGTTGGCAATGATGTTCCAACCGTAGTGAATTTGAAGCACTGCTATGAAGCAAAATTAACAAGAAAACCTACATGTAAAGTTTAATCGACATTTTCAGAAAGGAGGGCCAACGCAATTTCAAAAAAAGGGCAAGTGCCTCATTTTCCTCGCCCTAAATCCACCACTGATTTATGGCGCGCGTTGTATAACAAAGCAAGGAATTTCCCACGATTGCTTTTGCCAATGATGAAGTGGATATTTTGTTTCTATTTTTTCGTAACATAACATTGCTTGCAGTTGTTTCTCGGAAAATCAACCGTCTTCTTAACCGCCTCCGCACCGTCGGATATTTCCGCTCCCACTTGTACAGATGGGGTATGGCCTCCTCTGCGGCCTGTGAGTGTGGCGTAGAACAAACCGTCGTCCATGTGGTCCTCCAATGTCCAATCCATCGACCTCCTCACGAACTGCACGGCCTGACGGTTCTGGATGATGAGACAATCAAATGGCTGATCAACACTTGCCCTGAGACCTAGTGCGGCCTAGCAGTGGTTTGAAGAACTGGCTCAAAAGAAGAACCCGTCTTGTCGAAAAGCTGTCCAGTCGTTCAGTGTCTAGACTTCAGTGTCTAGACAAGCAACGATGAAAGGACTGCCGCCTCCCAGGGATTCAGGGTAGCGCCTGCGAATGTACAAATATAGCGTAGTTAGTTTGAAACGGATGACGAACACGTTGCGGTTGAAGTTTTTGCCCAAACCTGTTCAGAACTGCTGTCAGTGTTCCCGCGAAGATGAGTTCACCAAAGAGCTTTCCGAGTTCCAAGCAAAGCTTGCATAGGCATGTGTGCCACAGCCGTTATTGCTGTGAGAGACGAGGGGCAGTTGCTTTTTTGAGAGAGTTTGAACACTTGCCGAGTTGCTGGAGAAATTTATCACACAGATTTGATGCATGGACGCAATTAGGTGGGGGCACGGGGTACGCGTCCCCCCCACTTTTTCAGACAATTCCACATTTTTCTCTTTAGGCTTTGTAATATATTGGTTTCACACCAAGCTGTCCCCCCACATTTTAGAACAAAATTGCGCCCATGATTTGATGTAACTATTATAATTTGCGCATGTTCATACCATACAAAAAATGATATTAGATTTGTTTATTACTGTGTTAGCCGAAACAGGGTAACTCTCAGATAAATGTTTTAACATTTTCGTGAAAATGAATGACATTGCCTAAATCCTGTAACTCCTACAAAATTAGAATTTTTGGACAAAAAAATGAAAAATTTCAGCAAAACTTGTGATGGCTCTGGAAAAGCGTTGTGTTGAGCAACAATCTGTGCCCACAATTTCTCCTGTTTTATTTCTACTGTTTTAGATCACTCCGACTTAGGTTGAAGTCTGAAGTGGGAGGCTGGTGGCTGGCCAAAAGTAAGTTTGTGCAAAGATTTCAGAATAA
>JGI24159J19872_10001490_pt1 | contig 25897 bp, 20 predicted proteins | sample Ectturendosymbi4_FD_19872 | JGI IMG/M metagenome (IMG submission 19872)
TTGCATGTTATACGTGGTTAAAAAACATTGCCCTGAGGAAGCCCACTTGAATAGGTGGGCGAAACGTCGGCTAATAATAAAAAATCGCCAGAAGATCAAATTTGTCTGCTTGATTTAAAACCTGGTGGCAAGCGCTACGAAATAACAACAAGAGCAGCAAAAAGAACAGCGTCATATTTTCGTTCAAGGGATACACAGCAGTTTTGTCGGGATAAGCAAAGGCGAGCAGATAAGTCCTGCCTGACCATTTCATTGAGGTAGCAAAACGCCTCCAAAAGATGTTCTGGGGAAGTTTTAGCTTTTCTGGAGTAGGTTCACTCATGCCAATTGAGGATATGATGAATTCAAAGAAATATATTGACGTAATTGAAAGAAAAGTCAGGATATGATAAGGGCATTCCCTGATGGTGGAGGAACATTCCAACAGGATCTTTCCCCGTGTCTTTCGTCTAAAAAAGCGAAGATGATTTTCAGGAAAGCCAAATTAAATGCGTTGGGTTGGCCTGAAAACACGCCAGATTTTAACCGAGCTAAGCTCAGTGTTGAGTCTGAATCCTGACATTGCAAAGCCTATATAGACTTTGACACTAGCTATATAGGCTTTTTTTCGGTCATAGACTAAATTTATTTGTAAATGTTTTTTTTTCGGTCATAGACTAAATTTATTTGTAAATGACCGAAAAAAATTAATTCAATTCGGGTCATAATGTCCGAAAATATAGACTAGTGAGTACTGTTACGGCGAGTTTATTGCTGTTGTGGAACAGATGTCCGAAATGCCTCAGTTAAAAAATAGCTTTGAAACTAATTCGTAATTTTGCCAAGAAAAAGGCACGCAAGATAACCCTGTGTCAATAAAATCAGCCTATTTGATAATTTACTATTATTTGTGTTTTCTGTTGATTGTAGCGTTGCTGAAACAGGGTTATTATGGTATGTAGCAGGGTGGCCAAACTTCAGCTCTTCGAACCTTTGCACACGGCTCTTTGAGGATTCCGAAAATTTATATATTTGTTTTTTGTTTTTTATTTCTATTGCAAAATGTAGAAATATTGTAAAATGGTACTGTGGTAGCTAGCGTGCCGTACAGTATTGCATTTGCAATCGTTCCAAAAAGAAGTATGATGTCACAGAAGTGCAGATTGCAAATAAATTCGTGTTTTTATATTTTAATGTTGCGGTTCTTTGTAACTTGGGTTTTTACGATATGCGGCTCATACATAGAGCAGGTTTGGCCATCCCTAGTATATACTCTGTGTACAAAAATTGCGCACACAATCATCCGGAAAATTTGCCGGCAAACCATTGCGCATAAGCAAAGTTTTAATGCATTGGAAATCTTCGTACATAATTCCGTAAGAGCTGACTATTGCGTGGGCTCTTTTCATAAGCTAATTTACAATATTTCCTTTAAAATGTCATGGAACGAAACTGAGCCAGTTGCTATACATACCTGTATGCGTATGTGGGCTTTCGATGTCCGAATATCAATACCAGATTTGCAACGTTGATTAAGCACAACACGGAAGGGAATATGCAACCGTTAGTTTCTAATTCCATGGTGAAGCGACTAGGCTACTATCATGCACGGCGTTAATTTGGGAAAACGCGTTAATTGTCTGGTTGGACTTGCAGTAAATTTGAATTGTGATTAAGATGTCCATTTATGTTTATGGCTACTATCGGTTAGTATATAAGTAGGACCGGGCTTACTAGGAATTCCAAATGGCAAATTTGATTTTTGCCATTATCATGTACGAAATGCTTGTACATTTTTATGTTCATTGTCAAGCCAAGAAGCAAAAAGACGGGGTTTTTTACTAGATCCTTGTCGTCGTTCTATTACTGTATCAGGGTTATAGAAATATTAAATTTGTTTTGGTAGTGAGAAATGTCATAGCCTGCTATTAATGTTAAATTTGATGTATAGTTGTGAAATTCCCAAAGCAACTGTATTATGTGCATTGTTTGAGATCAGCCTGAAAGATTTTCAAATTAACTATTAGCATTGGCAAACAATAAACAAAGCACACCATTGTCTAGTCATAGTACTGCAAAGCTAATGAAACTCTTAATCAGCTATGATTTGTAATTTATAAGCGGGCCAAAACAGGTCTCCCACCAGCACATTTTTCGTCTCAAAGGCTCTGCCAGAAGCGTCCATTCCCGCGTACTCTTTGCCGCAGATCAACCGGCTGATTTCGTTGAGAATGTTACATTGGTGGCAAGGTAAAGGTAAAATCGCTTTTAGGTCTCCCTTGCACCCAACATTTAATATCTAGCATGAGACCGGACAGGGCGCAAGTACCGTTTGTTCAAGTCTTCACTATAACCCGATCGGGAGTCGAAACCAGCTCCAGGACGAGCTCAGCCCAGGACTCAATTGCTTAGAGGGTTAGCAGACAGTAGGATTTTAAAAGTTTCATTTTTTATCTCGAAGAAGCCACTGCAGAAGGCACCCGCTTGAAAAATCGACATGGCAAGCTTGAAACACCTTATTCCAGAAATATGTGGTTGCATCCAAGAGTGCAGTGATGAAAAAGAGCATGGGGGATATTTTATTGTAAGAAAAGATGATAAGAAAAGATCTTCTTACCTGCAATGAAGATCTTAAAACAATTTTTTTGTTGGAAATTTCACGAAAATAGCAAAAAAACACCAATAGTTTGGTATCGCAGTTAAAATAAGGGAACGCTACTCTCTTTTCAAAAAAGTGATGGTCGACCCTCTCCTGTGTTCCCCCCTACTGCTGCTCTTGCTGACATGTAATTCTCGTATTCTTAAGCAGTCTGCTTGACCTATAACGACTTGTTTAAACTTGTTATCGAATTAAACACATAATAAACTCTTTCTGACTTCAGCATTCCTCCAATAGTCAAGTCTACAGCATCTCTCTATACTTGAGTATTTGTTTACCGCTCTGTGTCTGTCCCACATAAATTTCAGCAAGGACACAGGTTACCGAAACGGCGCAGTTTGTCTGTGAGTATTTAGCATTCTCCAAGCTCAAGAGCCACGCACAAGTTTATGGAACGTCTCATTAAAGTTTCAATTAAAGTATGAAAATATATTTATTTTCACAATGACCACATGGTTTTAAACACAGCTTGAAACATGGACCTCCACTCTAAGGATGATTTTTAGATTTTTTTTTGTTGTTGATTTTGATGACGGCAGTTGGCGGCAGGCCTAAGCCTGAACTGTGCTTCTTACCAGGGCGATTGAGGTGAACGCTCTTGCCCAAGGAGCGCTACGGCAATCCACTCAGTGGCTGTGGATCGACCACCCAACATTCCAAGTAAGAGGTGGACACTTTACCACTGAGCTATTGCCTCTTGCAATAGCTTTGTTGTGGAGATAACGCCGAAATTTGGATTACGAAGAAAGTGACTGGGTGAATTGCCTTTTGGCCAGTTAAGTAACATAAGCGAATGCGATTCCACAACCAGGAACTTTTCATCGACATCCAAAGCGACGATAAAGCCGTGCCATATTTTATTAACACCGATGGTCAAGTGCAGTGAGGGTTTACCGAAAGCTTGGGAAAAAGTTAAGCTTTTATTCCTACTGGAATTTCCCACGACGTATATTGCTGAGCAAGGTTTCAGTCAAGTACTGCACATGCGCAATAAACAAGGCAACCGTCTTGACATGAACAAGACTTGGGGATCGTCTTGACATGAACAAGACTTGGGGATCGTCTTGACATCAACAAGACTTGGGTCATAAAACTTAAGCTGGCCAACTTGCAAACTGCTTTAACATATTTACAGATAAAAAGTCAGAAGCAAGGTTCACAGTAGTTGAAACCAGGATTGCGGAGTTGGAGGTCAAATGTCCGACTCCAATTCTTAGCTTCCAAAATTTTCCAACTCCGACCATTCAACAATTTCCGACTACGACTCCTTAAACGTGAAGTTGGGCTGCCAACAATTTTGTAGCAATTAGCAATCAAAAAAAATCGTGGTGTACAGCAAGAACTCACTTTTTCAACATAGGTTACAAAAGAAATTGTTCCATTTCAACTTTCAACAGGCACGAGTTGGGATTCCTAACTTAGGAGTGCGATGTAAAAATGATTAAATTGGACTGTCGGAGTGGGATAAAAAATCTGACTCCCACTTCAAGTGTTCTTAGAAATCCGACCCCACCCAAAAACCTCCGACTCCGCAACCTTGGTAGGAAACACCTGTTTTTGGAAAAATAATAACCTTTTTCTACAAATGCAATTGCATTTGTTTTGTTTGTTCGTTTTTTGTGCTAACTAGATTGTCCGTATATATTTGATCAACATTGAATTATATTCCAAATAAAATATTGTTTTAGACAACATTAAAATCGTAAGTAGGGGGCGATTTTAAGCAAAGTTCCTGTAGTGGGGCGATTGAACAAAAAAGGTTGAAGACCACTGGTGTAGATGATATTTTATGCTTCATGTTTGCTTGTGACCGAAGTCAGTTATAAAGATAGAATTGATCGACTTGTAGTTTATAGCGTTATAAACTGCGGTTGACATGGAGTTTATATACCGCAGTATTTCGTAATTGACTAAAAAACTTCGCTTGGATTTCATGGTGATCATCAACGCAGCTACTATCTTGAAAAATGTGTATATGAGAACAAGTGTATTTACCAAACAAGCTGCAAATTTAGCCCAGTTTACCGGCTCAACAATTAATTGTGCTTCTTGGACTGAGACTTGTAGAGCAGGTTGCTGCGAGTTTATGTTTCGTATTATCAAAAGCTTTTGTTTCCAACCAAACTTTTGCTACTTCATAAGGCCCAACAATGTGTTTCATAAGTTACAGATACGCTAATCCACATAACAATAAAAAGTCAACTGCTGGCATGTCATTTTTGGACTAGCACAAAAAGAAATAGAAAAAATTATGCCGCACCATTCAAATTGTTGCAGCAGATTTTGTACGTTAGAAGTCCTAGTAAGTCCTTTGTAAAGTGGTCCAAACAAGCACCTATTTTGTTTTTGACCTCATTTTTTACTCAAATGAAATTTTATGAAATTTTTTTCACCAAACATTAGCAGAGTTATGGTAAATTATGTCCTACAATTGTGGTAGACATTGAAACAGTTTTAGTGTCCTGTTCTTTAATAGTTCATAATATGTTCTACTCAGGCACCTTTCTGGCGAATAACTGCTCCAACACGAACGTTGAAATTATCAATAACTCATCCAATCATGTTGGCGGGTACGCCTCTGATTTCCCGTTTTCTGCCCGAGTCCGGGGAATTGTTGTTGTAGATCCTTTCTTTGAGGCAACCCCAGAGAAAGTAGTCAGGTGACTGAGTTAAGTTCAATTCTGGAGTCTCATCACTGTAGAAAATCAAACCCAACAAGCCAGGGTTGTTTTCAATCCTTTGACTCTTATCCTGACAAAACGCGAGCCGTTCTGCTTTGTTGTCTTCAGTTTGCCTTCGCAGGATTTGAATTTTGTAAGAAAAGGACTTAAGGCTCTCATGGAGGTTTCTCAAAAGAGATGATTTGGAAATGCCAACTTGTGATAGACGGCGCGTTGATTTTCTGAGAGATTCCTCAAGCCGTTCGGTAAATTTTTAATGCTGTTGGTTGTGGTCACTGAACGACATCGACCACTGTGACCTTCATTGGCATTTGCGACACTTCCAATCTCCCGAAATTTGGCCATCAACCGCTCGATTGTTCTTCTATCAGGTACTTTGTCCCTGCCAAAATCTTTCCTACATTGCTTGTGTCAGAACCACCGATTTTGCGGCGAAATACGCCTCTACTATTTTTGTCCGCTGCTGCATAGTGTCCACTATTATCCATATTGATGTCAAAACAATTTCCTGGCCTAGTCTACACTGCCAGAAAAATAAAACAAAAACTTCTGAAACACAAGTTTGCGAGTAAATACAAAATAGGGTGCTGTTTTGGACCACCCTGTATATGTTAAAGTGGGAAGATATGCAACAGCCTGAAACAAAAGCCTTTCACAAGCCTGGTACATTCCCTATATTATGTACTCAACATGATGTTCCATATTAAGTGATGTAAACAAACAACATTTTTGGGAAGCATTATTAACGAAAATAGACACATCAAAAAAGTGCAAGCCATTTTTCGTAAGCCCCAAGCACTTCCAGGAGAAATTGATGTTAGTTGTAAAAGTTTACAGTAAATTTGAAACATTTGCAAGTTTAAATTATTAGCTGGGTAACTGGGTTGATAACTGTGTTAACATTCGGTGAACGCTAGCAAAAGTTAACGATTTTCAGCAATAAGCAAATATAGCTCATTAAATTTCTATTCCGTTTGCGAAGTTAATGCAAAGTTTTTTTCTACTTCAATTGCGCCGCCAATTTTCGAAAACAAAAGATCAAAGAGTTTTATAAGTACGAACATCACAGGCTATTACCTCGTGTGTATAAGCCAAGGCTTCACGAATCTTAACAATTTTGAGAATGGAAGTATCGTAAGGGGCGTATTGAAATACATATCCACCTCTTAAATTTTCGCTTTGCAATCAACTAAGTTTGCGAAAAATGCTTCTCATGATTCTAGTCCACTAAATTTTGACGCCGCACTAAGCAGCAGTCTCTTCTGTCAACGCGCTTACTCACATTTAGACCCAAATGTTTTATCTCTTGACATTGGGAAAAACAGTTTAGAACATCAACAGTTGCGTGACTGCTCATTGGTTTACTTGTTTCTTGAGATGAACAGCTCAGGTTATTGAAATGAGTCAGCCGAGACACAGACTTGAAATAAGTGTCTTGTTTACTCTTACCCTTACATTTCACTTTTCCAGGGAAGGGCACGTGCTTTATTTCCTCCCCCTTGCGGAAACCCATAACCAGTGCTCACCCACCCGTCACATACATCACGAAACATTTTTTGTTTTTCGAAGCGCTTGGCACCAACTTCATAATGGTGGAAACGTGAAACCAGTTTTTTTGGGTGGTTTTTCTTTTTTTCCGAGTCGATTTTTCTTATTCAGAAAACTCGTGGACAAGTAAATAAAACTTTATTTTCAGTCAACAGAAAAGAAATGAAATGCTGTAACAGCGGCGGACACAATCAACACAAAAATAAACCGCATGCTAGAAAATGTCGTGGACGTCAGTTGCGCAGTCAGCATTTGACGTAGGAAAGAGTCGCACGGCAGAGTCAACTTACGATTGCAGAAGCTTTTCAATGTTATCGACAATCTTCTGGGTTTCGCGCATGCTTATAGTCTCGCTAGATGGCGCATTCGCATGCTCGTCCGCAGTGGTCTGTCCTTTCGCATCCGGATGCGAGAAGTGAAAAGCGTTTGATGACGTGAGGTGGTCCGCGGACGAGCTTCTCGTTACTACCTGGGCAGGCTTACGGGGAGTGGCAGGAGCTGATACAGTTGAGGTCGCTGCTGCGTCATCAGGTGCCACGTCACGACGATCGACGCAGTGACTGCGGCGTTGAAGCCCGCAATCGGAGTGCTGCGGGGAAGACGCAATCGAACGTGGACTCGTTCTCGACCCAGCGGGCTTGGCGTTGAAAGGAACAGCATGGTGCGCGTTCACGTCACTGATACGTCGCACGGGCGAGAAATGCCGTTGTTCCCCGTAGAAATGCACAGGGAAGTAACGGTGAGGGCTGACGACATTCGAATAAATTGAACTCAGGTCGGAAACTGGATATAGCATCCGACGCAGCGGCACCGATTCCGGTATCGCTTGCAAGCTGTTGTCTTCCGAGGGTCGCGGAGACAAGAGACGGGGGACATTTCGTGGCGGCACAAGTGGCCGAAGTTCCTCCCGCGCGGGAAGCGGACGAAGTTGAACGTACAGTGAGCTTTTGCTGCCGACGTACGGAATAGGATCTTGAAAAACAAAAACAGTAGTGCAACATATACCGGATTGATGCGGAAAGAGCCAACGGCAAACATACTTTTACAAAGCGCCAATCCATTCAGGTCTATGTGCAAAAACAAACACTTCATTTTGCATAAACTAGGCCTACTCGCAATCTAGTTAGATTGGAATACTCGCAACCAAGATCTCGTTACGAAAGTTCGTCTTTTCATTTAATGTCACGAGTTACCTCGTCTTTTTTCATATACATAAATTTGAAAGAAAACTTCGTGGTCTACACAGGCCAGCAAGGCTTCAACTACAGTTTATAAAACCTTGGTGCCAGAACAATCCAAACAAGTTGCAATTACAGTGTACAATGAAGGCTGGACTTGAACAACGTCAAACGAGTATGGAAAAAAATTTAGGTGTGAGTTGGGAAAGCACTTCAAACACTTGTGAAGTGCGGTAAAATTAGTAAAAAAAACTGGAACAGCGAGTCAAATTCTTGGCGATGTTTTTCGAAATCATGGATTTCTGTTAAATAAACTAAATAGCAAAAACTCTTACCTTGACCGGACGATGGCATCCAGCAACTGTCGCTGTGGCCGTATCGCAAACAGGACTGGTTGCAGTGCGGTCCTAACTGATTGTTGAAATATGGGGAATGACTGGGGGAGTGACGCGATGCAGCGAGATTGGAATGGAATTTCTTAAGTTCTACACAAAGACATCGTGTTAGTTGAGGTTGGAAGCCTCAGTTTAAAACGAAAAAGAATGCAAAACTCTATCAAACACCCTGAAATATGCCTACTACACGTATCACAGTACCTTATATTGCGATGTCTATCGCCACAATGTGGAAAAAATAAAGCTTTACACACTGAACACCAAATCTTATGGACTGCAGTGTTAAATGTTTGCAAAAACTAAAAATGCAAGATGATTCGGTTGGCTAATCACCGTCAAACCGGCCACTTGTGACAGCGTTTTGGGTTGCTGTTGAAAGGGTAGAATTTACGACTGCTCAGTTCCTTACAGTGTTAATAACGATGCTGCAACCAGTCAACTTCTTTGAAGCCAAGAGTAGACAAAAAGGACGGCCGAAACCAATTACGCTCAAGGTTTTCGCTTGGTTCGACACTCTGGGCTTTACCACGTACGTCATTTATGACGTATGGAATACATGACGTTTTTCAATTATTTAAATAGTTCTAAGGCAGTCTGACTATTGAATCCAACTGTGCAAATGACTTCCTTGACAGAGCTTTGCAAGGTATGTCAGCTGAGGGTTGCGAAATCAGAACACAGCCATAATACGCCATTTTTTCTATTTTCTTACCTCGCTCATACGTCAGGTCATAATTAACGCAATCCGGATCGCTATCTCCACGCCCACTGTCGCCATCATGTGACAAATTTCGGTGAGTGGAGAGAGGATTGCCCAAAATGTTCTGCAAAGAAGTTTTTACTATTCAACGCAACAACGTTGGTTTCACTTCGGGATAAACTGTCGCTAAAGAACCTACCAGTTCATGTTCACAATCAAATCAATTAAGATATGAAGTGCGGCTCAGGGTTGGCAATGGCTAACGCCTTCACTACTACAATATAGTTCTGCAGTGCTGATAATCCATAGGAAACCAAAGGGTTAATGCAAAGAAATTACAAAATATGAACAATTAACATGGAATCTCGAAGAATATACCTTGGAGCAAACTGAACTGCCGCTCTGAATCGACGGCTGACGATGCAAGTTCATGGTTTTCGAGGATGCTTCTGTCTCCGGAGAGGAAGTGATGCCGTCACCAGATGTCGAGTGGATTGAATTAGCCCTGATACAAAACGATTTTGTGAAATAGGAAGCACTTCACTTTACAGCACAACGCCACGGTTAGATTTTAAGGAACATTCCGAAGCTTTGGCTTTAGGCATCGACATGGTTCAAGCTCAAAAAAATCTGCGTTTTTAGTACAAACCCATCAAGAGTGGGCAACCCTCAGTGCTAGTGCAAGAAATAATGGGAGAGCTATCCCGCCTAAAGCCAGGTTTTACTGATGTCATGCCAGAGAATCTGGACGTTTAAAAATATATTTCTATGGGGAAAATATCATTGCAAACCATCAGAACTATTCAAAAATTGCCTATCTAATACTGTTCCATCGCATTAAGTCCTACATAGTTTGAAAAAATTACTATGAAGGAAAAAAATTTGATGTGAGTAGCAAGTGGTATGCATGACAGTGACAATCGCCTCCATTAAATTGCACGCTAATTCAACTCTGTTGGGTACGGTCAGGACCAAACGCAGATAAAACGGAGACAAGATGAAATTTATTGCTGGTCTGATCAGAGCAAGCCTTCTTTGCCCAAATTTTCGAAAATTCAAAACACCTCCAACTCCTACACTATACTGCTGTGATCACCAAGCAATTATGAAACCTTGACTTTCGTTCTACGAGCAACGCGTTTTACATTTACCTTCTGCTGTTCCACGATCGGTCCCAATGCATCCCTTCTTCAATCTCTTTGTTCTCTTTTGACGGGGAGGGCTTGCTTTCGAACGACTGCTGCTTTGAGCTGTTTAAGGTGGAGCGACCCCACTCCTTCTCTTCGCTTCTCTTAGCGCAGGAGTAGGTTCGCGACTTCTGCCACACGAGAATGCAGGCTTAGAATGGGAGCCAACTTTTGAGAGCGCATCAGAATACGAATACACAATAGCGCACTGCTGGCAATGAAACTATCTTATGCAACAGGATTCTTTCAGTGGAAGTGACATGACTCTTAAAAAATGTTGGACGCAGGGGTCAGCAAATTCTAGCATTTACGCCGGATACGTCCTAGCCTAGCTAACATTCCAGTCCGGCCTAACGCCCTTCCTGTTATTTATCAATACATCCGGCCTGATTGTACTGGCATTTCAGATGTTTTTCCTCCGTCCAGTAGAAAGTCGAGCCAGTCATAGATTTGTCTTCCTTTCAAAAAAACTGGCCAAGCTTTATTTTAACACGGTTATATTAATTACTGTTTTTAGTTCCGAATCGACAAGCAACAAACGCATGTTCGTTTTCGACCTCACAGCGCTTCACGTGACAGACAGCAGTTTGTCCGGGTTCACTATTGACGCTCTCTTAAACAGCGCGTACATTGCAAAATTAATGGGTAGCACGCGTTTGTTAAATAGCGGTTCATTTTGATTGTTTCAAGCAATAATTGTGAGCACGTGGTCCGTGGCAGAGCTGTAAGAGGCAGACATGTCAGTGTTGATGTTGACTATCAGTGCAACTTATTCTTGCGCGAGTTGGTCCACAGCCTGAAACAAACTTTAGGTTGCTTATGCTATTGCGTAGATCGCCAATATGTGAGTAAAATTTGTATAATCTTTGCGAACCGTATGTCATATACGTAAATGTTGAGGATTCGTAGATGCAGCAAGTCCAGACAATAGTTATAATCTCGCATTTGCAGAGTGCAAATATTAGACAAAGGAAACAAAAGCAATTTCATAAACTTTTAAGCCGAAGCAAATTTTGAGAATTTTAGCTGAGTTATAATCCTTTTATGGCTGGAATTACAAATTCTTGGCTGAAGCGAGTGTTTTGTGTGCATACAAGTTTTCAGTTGTGTAGTCTCACTCGATATAACTTGACTTCAACAACAAGCCTACCTAAACAAAACATTAAAGAAAAATTATAGGAATATAATATATTGCGACATGGTTTGGTAAATAACATTTCTTTTAAATAAAACTATTCCCTGGGATCTTGTTTTTTTCTCCAAGTGTGTTGCCTTAAACCTCCAAAATTACTTAGCAGTCTACAAAGTTTGCCGACCCCTGCCTGAAGGGTATGGGAACCAATTGCATGGGTATGGGACTCGATCTTTGGCAGCATTTTTCATGATAATAAACAAATAATTAAAAAAGGCTGATGATCAGATTTCTGGTCCAGGGGAAAATTTGTTGTATTACCCATGGCGCTTTTTATCCAAAAAGGCTGCCCCTAACAATGGATAATCCTTTTTTGCTCTTACTTCGGTTCTACGGTTTTTGATCATCCACTGGTAATGATAATATACGGATTGAAGACGATTTATTTCGACACTCAAAGGTAGGAGTTATTGGACTGTATTGGACGATACGTTGGGGGTTTGGATTCATCAAAAAATTTAGGAACCACTGTTCAAAAACATGGCAACTGTGCATGTATCACACACTTTCTCACCTTTCTATTGTTTCTGTACTTCCAGTAAGCTACGACAATTATGAGTGTAATTAAGAACAGCGCTAGAGCCAGAGATACAACGATGATCACGTGCTTGGTGGTTTCGTCTCCTGGGAGCACTTCCCGATCAGTTACGATGACAGTTAAGCGCCGGATGTTCTTCATCGGCTGTACACCTTGATCCCGCGCCTGTGCAAGGGACCATGACGTGTGCTATTACAAAGGTGTGAAAAGTACGAAATATGGTACACAACACAAATTACACGCCGCACATTTAGACAGCTACACAGAAATGACACAAAAGAAAAATAGAATAGTTGATTTGCTGCGCTACCGCTCCACGTTTTTCCGCCATGTAATATTTAAAGAACCGACGTTTCTTAAAGTCTAGGTTCCTATCACTTTATCGGCAGCCAATTCAGAACGTAACCAGCAAAACTGTGGAAAATGCTCAGTTGTAGCAAGTTTTCAAACAAATGCTTGGTTCATTCCTACGCATTTGCTGCCTAACTTATTCACTATAAAATTTTCATTAATCATAACAAAATATTTTCATTTGAGGAATCGACGCAGGGTTTTGAAAAAGACTTGGAGAAACTTACATTCAACAACATGATATTAAAAAAACTCTAGAAAACTTACCTCGACAAACAATTTGTGTTCGCCCAACAGTTTTTCCGGGTCAGGTGAGCTTAAATTAAGGCGAAGTTCACCAGAGATTGAGTCCAAAATAAAAACGGGAACTTCTGCTTTTTTGTCTTCAGAACCAGCAGGCGAATCCACTCCCAAAATTGAATAGCGAACAACTCCTTTTCTGCCAAGATCGTTGTCAATGGCCTGCAAGCCGTAACAAAATGTACTTCGTTTGATACTTTAGCCGCGTAACAAGTAGAGTATATCTCTCCTCGGTCAGTGTGAAAAACCTTAACGAAAACATAACATGAGCACATACAAGCATACCTTAATTATTATGGGTGTCGTTTTGGGAGATGACCTTTAGATATTTGCTTATACCCAGGGGCGTAGCTAGGGGGGAGGGTGAAGGCGCGGCCACTCACCCCAAATTTTGGACAGCAATTATTAAACCGTTGAGTACAATTTGTTACGAACCGCGTAACGCCAATGACTTACATTAAGGTTCACCTGTCTCGCCCCCCCCAAAAAATATTTACTCTGGCTACGCGCCTGCCAAAACCGGTGTACCTGTATACGTATGATGAGGTCGTTACGAAGAATGGTGGCATGGACTTTGTAGTCTTCGGATGGCGGATTCACGAAAGTTGGAGCACAGTCGTTGACGTCATCGATCTTCAGTGAGATGTGACAAGAAGTCGATCGTGGTGTTGGCCAGCCTTTGTCCTGAGCGACTACACTGACCTGGAAAAATACACGTTGCTATAATGCTCTTAATGGCTTCCTCTACAAACGAACTTTTTTGCAAAAAAAACAACAAATCGGCAAAAGCACGATAGGCAGCTGAATGCTTGCCGCTATGAAACGTTTACCTCTTCGTTTGTGCTCAGGGTGGTAAACAGCTGATATTTTCGTGGGCGGCAAAACGATTGTAACTTGTTACACCTAACGACTAAACATGTTTTTGAATTTTTTTTTGGGGGGGGGAAATTTCCCGTTTTCCCCCCTGGTTGCGGACTGTTTCGGCTAACATTGCAACGTTGAAGGAACTGCCAGCAGGCTTTCCATGATCGTGTGCAGTACGTTGCAGAATGTTTTTTAACAACATCGTAAATTTCAAAATACTCAGTTTGCATCACGCACGGTTCTCCCTCCCTCTCTATCACTAGTACAGTGGATCTCAACCTTTCATGGTTTGTGGCCCACTTCCAATGACTCTCAACAGTTGTGGTCCCCTGCTCATCAATAGGGTTTTACAATATCACGGCAGAGCTATCTAGTAAAGGCCTCTGCTCGTGGCCGCCGGAGAACCGCTCCGTGGGCCCCAAGGGGGCCGAGTGCTCCGGTTGAGAAACCCTGCCCTAGTGCGTGCTTGCTTGTGCGCCAGAGAATTCATATCCACTCGGCTGACGCGATTAGCTTAGGTTAGGTGATAGTTGAAATATCTAAACTCATCTCCACATTCCGTGAAGTCAGTTCGCTTCACGCCAACGCACGACAAAGTTAAAGGATTCGCGGCTACAGGCACAAAACAGACTTTCTTCGCCTTTGCCAAATATTTCAAGCACAGATGCTTGTCTTCAAGTTATTGTTCGAAGAACTGTAAGTTTCGAGAGATGACGTCACAAGTGTTTTTGTTAGATTACTCGTGTTGTTTGCTTGAAAACAACAGGCCAAGAAATCGCAACAGGCAATTTATACAAACTTAACTGAAATCAAGTAAAATTGCCACACACAGTTACCCAAAATGCTCCAGTATTGAGCCACAATATTGCGAGGCACAGCAGTACGATTAGTTCCATAGAAACAATCTCTAGTAACTCAGAAATACACAGAAACACATACAAATATGATTCAGCTTACATGTCAATGAAACTTCGGTCAAACATTCCAACTGCGATTTAACATTTGGTTGGCATTTTCAGCACACCCGCTAAACATTTTTCAATAATTCAGCAAAAACAGTTTCGATTCAACAAAATTCCAGCATGCCACTGACACTTATTTTCAAATCAAGTAACAGGTTACCTTGAAATGATCCTTTGCTTCTCGATCCAGAGGTCTCACCAAGTTGATCTGGCCGCTCTGTGGGTTAATGGAGAATGTACCGTCGCCGTTCGCAATGGAATATCTAAAATCGCCGTTTGAGGACTTTCCTATGACTCGCTGCAAGCATATCACAAATATTACAAGTCTGAGCAACCAAGTGCGTTGTTAGAGCGTTTACTAGAAATAACTACCCGAGAAAGTTTCAGGTTGCAACAGTGTCATTTTTCATAACCCTGGGCATTTCTAGAGACAGCGAGTCGATGCGAACGTGAAGCTAAACTGCAATAAAGTGTAAAATAGCCTGAACAAACAGTAAAATGCGAGGGTAAGCCACAGCCAAAGTGAGAAACAGGAGTCAAACCCCCAGCAAGACCCATTTCAGAATAGTTTTCGATTTCCAGGTGCAAACATGCAGTCATCGCCAAGATTTCCAGACAACTCGTCGTTGACTGCGAGCAGTGTTTTTTGACCATGGTGACCGTTACATTATGAGAGAACGCAACTATTTAATCTGATTACCGAGACAGTCACAAAGACAGGTTTTAAAACATTTTAGTGGTGGTTATGCAGTGGGGTTCTTTTGAGAGACCATTGGAAAAATTTGAGAAACCATTTCGGTCCCTCAAAGCACCTTAAAAAACATTTGATTGACTGCGAGGATAAGACGAGACTTGAAAACACAAATTAGATTGCGTTTTGACTTCATGTCTTCTGTGTCCACGATGTCCAAAGCTTTGCAATTAAGACACATCAAACACACACCTATGCCGCTGCCTCATATTAGCGATAATTATTGCATACTTAACAGATGACTGTAACGTTTTTCGACATCTAGATGTATATTTTATAAATGAATTGGCAAAAATGGAAAAAAAAAGAAATTAAGTTAAAAAGATTGCAGTTTTGAATGAAATTAAAGAATGCAAGATGTGTGCTAACTCTGAACCTCTGTCGACACAAAAGATTGGCGTTTTCTGCAAGCGTTCATCACTTCGTATTTTTTATAGTTTGCCCAACTGATGACGATTTTCAAGTTTTACCTGATCATTGAAGGTATATCGAAGAAGAAATTAGGCGAACATATTTATATTTCGTGGAGTCGAAAATCGTTTCGTTTTATTTTATTCGGGATGAACTGCTCAAGCATACACATCTTGCTGTCGCTTAGGATTGTTTAAGTAAGCTTCAGTTCATACACCTTCTTTCTAACTCTTTGCCATGGGGAGGACCTTCGCGAACTACTTCGGTTTTCCTCCGATGAAAACCAGCACACGCGTGTAGAGTGTTTAAAGTTGATTAAGGGATTAAGTTTCAATTCAACTTCGCACTTTGCAGAATCGGCGCGTGCACACACGCGCGCGCGCGCGTATCTATTGGTGAAACGCACGACTATCGCGAGTCTTTCAGATCTTCATAGAGCGTGTTATAATTTACTTTCTTGTCATTCGGGCAAAAGTGTGCCGAGGTGTTGGCAAACATCCACTTTTCGTCAAAACTGGCTAATCCATGAATCCTACGAGAAAATTAACCCTAACAGCGTTAACTATGTATAGTTCTAGGGCCTGGGCAAATACCCATGTTTGCTTTTACAATATCTGACACCAAACATTTAATACAGTTCGTGATAAGCGTCCAAAGTGGTAAAGGCAGAAGAACAAAAAAACACAAAGAAGATTCTGATGAACAAAGCTATCAACTGCACACAGAAGACATGCGCAGCTTACCAACTTCTCTGCTAAAGCAGGCTGCATCAAGGAATCATCGTCAGTTGCGTGAACTCTTGTCAATACTGAACCGACCCTCATGTCTTCGCTAACTGTCATTTTCGTTTCGCACTCGTGAAAAATGGGCGAATGATCGTTTACATCGAGAATCTCGATCTCGATGGTCTTCTCTGAACATCTGCAGAGGATAAGCAGTTTTACATGGGATTCAGTAAATTCATGCCATTTTACTAAGTCTCCATCGCAGCACGAACACTTACTGCTGTGTTTCGCCTTGATCGCAAGCTTTCAGAACAACGGTGTAATGGTTTACTATTTCTCGATCAAGTGTTCCAGCCACTCCCAACAAGCCATCGGAAAGAATGAAGGTTTTCAGCGGGTTTGCGGCACTTCCGGAGGGGGTTATCGACTTCAGCCTGACGTTAACTTGGCCATTCCTTCCAACGTCTTCGTCATTCGTACTGACGTAGGCAAAGTATGTGTCGACGGTTGAATTCTCACTGACGTAGACTGCAAAGGACAGGACTCTTTGAAGCTTTCTGCTGAGGCTAAGCAGACACTGGCGTATCATAAGAGCTTTCCATGCACAAAGACTCATTTTCGTCGAAGAGTACGTGATCAAAACGCTGCTGTACGCAAGTCTCATCATGTTCCATTCACTGCAATTTGTTTTGCTTAACGTTGTGAACTTGTGACCGGAAGTATTGGGACGCTGATCCAAAGAAGTTTTTTTCTTACAAACATTTTTTGAAAGAGATTCCACCATGTTGAAAGAATTTAGAACATGCAGTTTAACGCAGGCACATGTAGTCCAGGATGCTGACAGTGTTAAAATTTAGAAACGCAAGGTAGTGTTTTCAGCGGTGAATATAATTTGCTTTACAAAACCTACCTGTGTGTCCGTCGGACAGGCCAATGAAATTGACGCTTATTGTCGGTCTATTGTCGTTCACATCTTTGACTTTTATCAAAAGCCAAGTTCCTCCAACAAGTTGCTCATTGGCTGGGGCTTCATCACGTGCTTCGATTCGAATACGCAACCTATCAAGTTGCAAGTGAAAAGTAAGCCCCCATATGCTTTGTAATAACAATCTCATCAGGGCAGAAGAAAAAACACCTCTGTAGTGAGCACCGACTTTACGGCCGGCCTTATATGCGCAGTGAAAGATTGATCGTGACAGCAAAGATCATAGCGGCACTGTTTTGGCGACAGTAGAGATCCAGGTTACTGTTTTGCTGCAACACAACAGCAAGATTTAGTGGCAAAAACGTTTTTCGTACAATTCATCTAGATGCGGTTCTACAGAGCAAATGAACACGTTAAGCTGCGCTGGCCCTTACTTCGCGGTTCTTAATGGAAAACGAAAGAAGGAAACTGCGTTTTTCATCTTACCCATCATGTCTTTCGCGATCAAGCTTTTGTCGCAAAATGACGTCACCAGTGACTTCATCTATCCGCACAAGTTTTCGTGCAGCGTCTTTGTTTCGTTTGGATACGGAGTAATGGACAGACCCCCACAAACCAGTGTCAACATCTGTGGCATGAACGTGCGATATGACGTGGCCAGGTGGCAGGTTTTCTCTCAATTCCTCTTTGTACTCCTGCCCAAAGCGAAAGAAAAAATATACTTTTAAAAACACTGCCAGTCTTCGAAATGTTGGACGTAGGAGTATGCCACCACACCAGGGATTCTTGACCTGGGTCAGTGAACCCCTTGGGGTCCATAAATGTGTTTTAGGGGGTCCAGAAACCGAAATCCCATCAAAAAAATCGCTAGTTTTTATCCGCCCATTTGGGCCATTATTCAACTCAATCTGAAATGTGCTTCTTGCCGGGGCGGTTGAGGTGCTCACGCTCAGAAGCGACCAAAATCTTAATAGTCCAAAAAACGTTGGCAAAACGAAGGGGTCTGTAGTGGTTTTGGGTGCAGCGAGAAGGGTCCGCAGCGACAAAAAGTTTTGAGAACCACTGCACTAAACTGATTAAATGGCGCAGTAATCGCTTTTATATAGGGTTATACCCCTTGCCTTGGTATGAACCCACGACATAAATCTACAAGTAGTGTTTCCAAAATCGCAAAAATATTTAATCGGTGGTTACAGGCATGGACGGAGTTACGGGGATGCCAGAAGATGCTAAATTTTTGCCTGTCTCCTTATGTAGCCACCAATTTTTCATGTGACGTCACGCTACTTCTAATCACCATATTTTAATGCAAAAGCGCCAAAAATTGTCTTTAAATGCAACATCACCCTCATGTTTCTGTTTGAATATTCATGTTTGTATTCGAATATTGATTCTATTTGAATAAGAGCTGGTGATGCCCGACATCGTAGGTGAAATATATACTCTGTAAGATCTTAAAGTGTCTGATTCTTTGCTGAGAAAGGATCTCTTTCCATAGACAGTCTTTTAATGCAATGTAGGATTTCAATCTTTTTTCACTGAATAGCAGTCACGTTTCCATTTTCTACAACAAGTTTCACACGATTGCATATCCCAAAACATATAAACAGTAATACGCTGTCAATTGTGCGATGTTGTTTTGTTGTTTTTTTGTCGAATGCCCTCCACCCCAACTGCGTAAGTTCAATCAGGCCGCTAACCTAGAAGCACACTAATTACGCAGAGGAGTTCTTTAACTTCTACATGTAGAACTATATGAAAATAAAATTTTAACACTGCATGTAAACAGTAAACGTAATGCTTTGCTATCTCCGCTAACCTGGCTGTCAAACACGGGGCGATTGTCATTGACATCGTGCACCGTGATTCGAAGCGATGCGACGTTGCTTCTGCTGGGCAACCCCCCATCTCTGGCGGTCACGGTTAGGTAGTGCACGGCTTGCGTTTCGAAGTCTGTCAACAAGATAAAAAAAAGTTTTCAGCAGCTTGATCTTCTCTATGCACCAAAGCAAAACACTTTTTCACAGCCAACCATGCTGGTGTTGCAACTTTTAAATTTTGCAAGTAAGAAAAAATCTACATCTTCTGCACTACAATCAATTTTACTACCTCAGGAGGATTCAGATTTACAAAGAGCTCGAACCTTTCAATCTCTACATGTGGAAAAGAATCCGCTTTGAAAACCGTGTGTGCAGATAAATGTTGATGTAGGTTAAAATTACAAAAGTTTGACATAGGCTTGCTAGCCCTTCCAATTTTTGCAACGCCATCTACTTCAGCAAAACAAAAATCGTCTTGTCGCCAAACATTTAAAATTATGCAACCTCTACCGTGATTAAGGGAAAGCTGCATAAACGTGACTGTGCATTGCGCACAGACAGTACATACACGCTCGCGGCTGGGAATAGGAGGAAATTCGTTTTTTAAAGGTTTCTTGACAACAACGGTACGAGTGAATCACATGCGCGTCTTGCAAAAACTGACTTCATTACGGGTAACCCACATTTAGAATTTTCCTGTCATACTCCAACGGGATTACACATGTTAAATGCCCCCTTCACACCTTCAACAATCACATGTTGCAGAAGCGTTCAGAGCCGTAAGGTTTTCACCGAGTCTTTTTTCAAGAATACGAATTCACGCTTTTTTACTCCTTTATTCTGACCTCACAATGCATTTTAGCCAACAAAATAAAATCATTCGGTAAATTCCTCCTGATCAAGAGCGTGTTCGGAAAGCATTTTTGCGGGCGTACCTCAGTGGCGCCATTCGACAGAAACAACCCGCGACCTAATAGTCTTTTGCCCGTTGTGACGTATGTCGCTAGCAGAAACACGTTCGGGAATACGTAAAACTTACTTTCAAATTGCCTGGCAGACAACTAAAAAATTTCCCCTTGAAAACACGTACGGTCGGGTAAGCACCCATTGGACATTTCGTCTTTTTGATAATTTCGGGTTCCCACGACAAATCTGCTTTGACTTACCATTCAAAATGACGCCCTTTGTTGTTTCTTGGCAGAAATGTCAATAAAAAGGGTTTAATTGAACGGACAAAGCACATACATGATAAGCAACACCTTGAACACCTACACACTGGCCAGAAATAAATTCTCACCAAGTTTTCCAACTATTTCCAGTCGCAAATGATTTGTTTCCATTTCGTCTTTGAACTGATATATCCGGAAGAACTTATTCTGGTTTAAAGTGTAGGAAAGTGCCGAGTTGTTACCTGAAAAAAAAAAAGAAACGGATTTACAAACGCGCTACCCGCTGAAAATAGAGGCCGAAATGTGTCTCAATACACAACAGGAAAAGTGTTTCCAGAGTGTAACTTCCCGAACCTATTCATGAAAACATCGATTTGATTTAAAGGTTTCCTGGCGAAGACACGCGCATGATTTCGTGAACCCAACACACATTATTCCAGAAAGTAGGTTTAAATAGCAACAGAAAAAATCGGGTAGGTCGAGTTAGTCACCCAAACCAGTGACATTAATCAAACCTCTATTTGGAGCTTTTTTCATGAGCAATGAAAACAACTCCGTATATTAAAAACAGCACAGAATTATTAAAATCTCGTCCAACCAAAAAAACTAAATTATCTATTGGGAATGGCACTAATAATTGCACCACAGTATTGCAACCATTAGCATCGCCAATGTACAGACTGAATGAAAAAAAAACATTCTTTATTGAGGCCACACGAACAAATTCAACTACCTGGTCAGTGACCATGATGTGACCAGTGGTCAGTGGTGACCAGTGGTCACATCATCTATGCCACTGCGCTACTTTTCTAAACCATCATAAATCGTTGTACCACTAGCAATAGTGTACTCAGGATGATTACATGCGACTGGGGATTGCGGAACAGCATACTAATTAGCGGCGCATGAAAGGCCTACACGTGTTCAGAGATGTACTGCATTTGCAGGAACTTGCCCAGATCGGCGTCGTGCGGAATGTAGCTGTCCAAGCTGACCGATTCCCCAACAGACATGGCTTCCGAAACATTCAGTGCGATGGAATTGACTGGGAAAAGGGGGGAATTGTCGTTCACGTCATCAATGATAATCTTGAGGTTGAGAATCTTTGCTTTTCGTCGAACAAAAACCTGATGAAAGAGCAAAGGAAGAAAGGAGCTTATTGTTTTGCTAAAACTTAACCTGCATCACAATTCTCCGTCATCTCGGTGAAAGTTTCTCATGATATTAAAATACTGTATTAGTTCTTTAGAAGTGAAAACGCAACTGCCAACGCGTTTTGATTTTAAAACGTATTTGCAAACTTCCAAGTTTTCGTCTGATTTAGTCTTTCCTTTAACGATCTTAAAACTTCCTTTTGTATTTCATTTAGCAGTATTTAGAAGCCTGCAAAGTTAAGCCCATTGCCTAAAAAATGTTTTTACTCCAGTAAGTCACTGGAACTAGCAACCTATGTGACTTTTTTTCACGAAAATTACATGCTGTTAATAAAAAAACAACAGAATTTCTGCCGCAAGCATTGCCCCTGTTTCAACCTATGTCAAAATGTCTAACGTTATGTAGGTGAGAAAATGCACAACGAATAGTTGTACGCAATTTTTGCCGGTAAAGCGAAAGGAACCGCAAAATCTAACGTGAACAAAGAAATTTTAAAACTTCTAGTGCCGTTAATGTTTTTGACCCTACCTGAAGCAAAACGACGCAATGCTTCAGCTCCGCACACAACGTTTCCCGGTCCAGACGTTGGCGCACCGTGACCGCTCCGCTGGATTCATCAACAGAGAAACATTGTCGCTCTTCGCCGTTTTTCGCGTGCAGCAACTTCTGGCTGATGAGCTTGAATGTCGATTGTCCAGAGACTAAATGCAACAGCTCAGGGATACCGGCTACAAACGAATCTGCAAATCAACGGCAAAACGAATCTGCAAATCAACGGTACGAAACAAACATAATATTCAAATGCCTTCAGCTGAACAACAGCAATGAAATATTTCTATAACGAGTTTGAGAAACACCGTGGATTGTTCAAAAAATAATGAGAAAGAAGTTTGTTTAAACTTTAAAGTGTGCCCCGTTTTAAGCTCAGACATCAGATGTCAAAAATTTAGGGACGCTGTTCAGTTCAACAAACAAAATTTTAATTCGCAGTACTTTTTACAAAATCACATGAAATTGATACTTGCCAAAACGTTTGACTTACCCACAGGAATTTCTTCTTTCACCACGATTTCTTTTTGAACGTTGACAGTCGATCTTGGCGCCGCCACTCTCAACAAGGTTAACAAGAAGGTGAGGACAGCACAATGAGTGCCCTGCATCTTCGTGATATATCGCCTGGAACACATCAAACAATCGAAGGTTAGCGCAGAGGCCACTTCCTCTTTCTACACAGATTTACAAACTTTCCCCGTACTTCCGCAGGCCAATGCAATACCTGCAATAGATAGGTAAGACTGAAATTCTGGGAGACCTGTTTTGCGCATCTGACATTCCTAGCATAATGAAATCTTAACATTTTGCAGGACATGACAATCTACTATACATACCGACAAATTATAGAATTCAAACATAGATTCAACTATGCCCTTTGACAAGTCAAGAAGCGCATGTCATTTATTTCAAGCTTTCAAACTTTGGTTAAAGTATAATCGCTGATTTTCTCGTGAGCAATTCAGTGGGTCCAGGGCTGTAGGATAACCGTGTTTTTTTCTCGATACTTTACTAACAAGGTGGCATTAGAATAACTGGTGGTATTAGAATAACAGTTCGATTTTAACAAGACCGAAAACAAATAATCTTTTTGCAACTGTGTTGGTTTGACATATGAGCGTATGCCCCTAACAAACAATTTCTTTTAACCAATCGCAGATTTAAAGCGGGCTGAGCAAATGAGTATGTGCACGCCGCGTGGTGACGACATCATGACGCATCGCACTGCTGGTGTTTTGCAAAACCTAACTTCCTCAAACATTTTGGTGTATTACTACTTTCTACCAGTTCAGCATGCGATTGACATGCAGTGACACTTTACCATGAACGCACGAGTCAGCAGCGACAGATTTTTATAACGAATAAAACGCAGCTTCTTGTAATTATGGTTCAACTCTCTCGGCAATGTAGCGTCCAATATCTGTTGCCGTTTTAAACCGTAACAAGAATCTAAAAAATGATGCAAACGACGTTTTTGCCATGCGCAGACCAGCGATGGCGAGTTATCGTCGGAAACTGACTTCTGCAAGGGCCGGCCATGCCTGGACTTCCGAAAACATCAGGCAGCAGCTCGTGCGCTTGCGCTGTGAATGCAAGAAGTAACTTTTCCGGGTGATTCCATGCGCTAAGTTGGCCAGAGGTTGTTTACATTCGGTCATTTTAGTGTTTCGGTTAAATTAATGGCATCATAATGGAAAAGTTAACGAAATTCGTAAAAAAAACAACATTTCCCTCACTTCACGTGTAATTCGTTTAATCGGCACTTTCGCAGTATTACGTCTGCACACCAGCTGTGGTGTAGTATTTTGCAGCCATGTTCTTCCACGAATGCATCTCTCAATAAGGTGATAAATTAGGTCTGTTAGTCGGCCACTGACACTGCCAAAAGAAATAAGCTACACCAAACAAAATTTGCTGTAGTCCGCAGCACTCAGTCACTACGTCAGGGCAAACGATGTAAACTTCAATGTCGGTAGATGAGTGTGTGACCCACCGTGACGTATGTAATCTGACACTTTAACTCAAGTAGGCGCATCCTCGTGGCGGGGTTCCTCAACAAAGATAGCTCGTTCGTGTTTTTCAGCGAAAACAACGTGATAAGCGATTTGACGTGATCGATCTACCCTGAAATCAGTTCGGGTCCTTTAGCTAGTCTATAGAGCACGCCTACAACACAAGGTGTCACAGCAGCGTACGAGCCCGCATAATGGCAATAGAAAGGATGGCCACACAAAAAGCCAGTCATCCCAACGCACAACAGGTTCCATGAAAATCAATGTATTTGTATATGCAGTATTTCCTGCGTTTACACTAATCATCGGGTAAGTAATAGGCCTCTAGTGATTTCTGCCTGCTGCCCAATGCCTACGCCAATGACGCAACGTTTTGAAATTGTCGGTAAGACAAAGTAAATTCATCAACAGTTGTTTATGGAATTTTGTCGGCATGATAGATCAGGATCATCGGTCTATTGGCCGATTTATATCGGTATGCCTACGTATCGGTCGAGGTTTTTCACAAGCTGGTGTGCCACTACTCTCTTCGTCGTCACTGCACCTTGGGGAGGGGCCGATCACGCCATTCACTGCACTTCATACAGGTTTTTTAAGGCGTTTTAGGGACCCGATTCAGGTCCCTGGGATCTAAGAAAATCGGGTCCCTAACATTAAAAAAAAACCTGCTTCATATGTATTTTACGTTATGTAAGACTTGTTTTTCAAACCGTGCCACAGGCAATGACAGTACAGTGAAATTAACAGAGCATAGCTTTTTCCCTAATTACGAATGACAAAAAGGTTTCAATTGATCGCATAACAATTTTAGTCTGGAAGAAACGTCCACTCATGCTATGTTTCCATTTTAACCACAACAATCTCTAGCCGTTTACAATTTCACAAACCATCATGTCCGAATTTAAGCAAAACAACATTTAAAACCAAATTTTCTACATGCCTGCTGTAGTCTCGTTCACTACTAATCACTGAATAACCGCAGTGCAAGTACTTACGTTTCAACTGTCAAAAGTGGTGCAAATCAACCACCAGTGCGTAAATTGACATTGGGTCATGGCCCGTTCACGTGTCATCATTTTTTGAATCGTGATTGCTTTATTCCACTGACTCCGTTGCTAGAGTTATAGCGGCGTGAGGCCAGTAACTCTTTCCTCATCCTGTTTTTTTTTTCGCTGAGACATTTCGGTCATTTGTCTCACAGCTGTATTAAAACTCGCCGTAGCAGTGTTCATTAGCTTAAACATTCTGACCAAATTGACTTACATTTTAAAAATATTTCGGTCTATGACCAAAAAAATAGTTCTCAATTATTTTCATTCTAGGAGCATCAATGAAACCAACTGACCCACCATGCTGACATAAGTTTAATGGTATCCAGCGAAGTAAATCATGAACCATTAGCGTGTTGCTAGACACCACTGTTCAAATGATACTACAGCAGCTATGTCCAACCTGCGGCCAGTAGTCGAAAGTCTTGTGCGACCCAGTACGATTTTCATTATTGTGTGTATGTACAAAACAATGACAACCAGTCTTCATTTTGATAACCTTGAATTCAACATTTTCGATGCAATTATATCCAGTGCCCGTTCATCATGTATTGCGCACTGTCAGATTTCCACGTGCCCACTGATACCTTGGTGCAAATCAGATTCCTAGTTTCTGATTTCCACTCGTGTGTTCCTCGGCACTAAACTAATTTTTAACTACCCTCGTTGGTCCATTAGCACAGAGGTTTCCAACCTGGGGTGCATGTGCCCCTAGGGGTAAAGTTAAGGTGAGCAGCAGAGGAGAAATATATATTTACATATCTTTTATTTCTAAATATTTATATATATATATA
>JGI24159J19872_10001491_pt1 | contig 25892 bp, 10 predicted proteins | sample Ectturendosymbi4_FD_19872 | JGI IMG/M metagenome (IMG submission 19872)
GGTTTTTTTTTAAGGAAAATGTTAGGTACCCGGTATAGACCTGCAGGGACCCGATTTCTCTGATTCCAGGAACCCGATGAAAATTTTCTCTGATCCTAGGGACCCGATTTTCAATTCTAGGGACCCGAATCGGGTCCCTAAAATGCCTTTAAAAAAAGCCTGAATATAGTAAAGTGTGTTATGACCAGCTTGCTGCAATCGTAACCGCGCATTTAGTCAAGCTTCGGCTAATGCCTCCTATGCTGCACCCTCATTTGCTTCTGGCATGGGCAGCGGCATTGCGCTAATCCATGAAACTGCAGACTGTTTCTATTTTAGCGTATAGTTATTAATGACATATAACCAAAAATTTTTGCTGGCATTTGTAACTCAGAACACCTCTGTCAAAACCCCTGAAACGGCTCCGTCGAACCCTAGGCTTCGATCGAATCCATGGGTTAAAAACCAATTCGTATCCCTTCAGCATTTCACCATTACTTGCAGATTTTAGACTGAGGTGCTTGGAGTTAAATGAAATCGATCTCTTTTGAAAAAAACTTGATAATTCATTCGACTTCATTGTCTTTATGGAGATTGATTACTTGAAAACAGGTATATGCAAGTCTGAATCTCCGCAAAGTGATAAAAACAAAACCCAATTGGTAGATTCCTCGAACGCTTGCAACAAGACTAGAGTTTTTAAGAGCTTTTAAAATTGTCTATATGTTGGATTTGCAAAATGGAATGTGCATGAAGTTTTATCGCTTAACAAAAAACAAAGCAAAATGAGGTGAAAAATACTTTAACCAAATTTGTTTGTTGCTGCTTTATTAATTCCGCGTTGTGTAAAATAAGAAAATTACAAAGACTCTCAAATGGATGTCACGTTCAATGTCCTCACCAGTGTTATATGAAAAGTTTTATCTGGCAGTGGTTGCCTCAGAATTTCTTGAATTAAAGTTTATCCTGTAGCGGGATCAGAAGTATTTTGCAAATTTGAGATTTGCGAATGGCCGGCACTGTTCAACCATAAACAAACAATGCTAAATATTAAGCTTTCACATTATTTCAGCAGACTGAAACTTGTGATTCGTATGATTGACATGCATGAAAAACGTTTTTTCAACACTAAAAAACCCTTCAAAAAACTATATATTTTTATTTTGAGACATTTCGGATTATTCTTAATCCATCTTCAGTCAAAAAAGTCCTTTAAATTTTTTTTGACTGAAGATGGATTAAGAATAATCCGAAACGTCTCAAAATAAAAATGTACAGTTTTTTGAAGGCTTTTTTAGTGTTGATGAAACTTTTAAGTCTATCCCAATTTTATGCTCCAAAAACGATTTTATTAATAGTTATTCATGAGGATTTAGTGATGTCTAAATAAGTTTTGTTTTGAAGTTTGCAAATAACAGCAACGAGAGAAGTACACCTTCTTTCAAAGCGATTGCATCTGACATGTTGCTTTGTTTCGAAAATTACTTGTTTTTGCTGATCAAGCGCTGTCCACTTGACCAGGTGTGCTTTAAGGTTAACTACCTTACAAATTGCACATGCGCTTCTTAAATTTATGTGCACCTTATTTGCCATTCTGAAACGTGAAGCCACTTGATATTGCGAGAAGCCTGTTCCTTGTATTCAGCAAAAAGCGTCTTGGATCCTACGCTAATTTTTGCCACAGATTTTCCTGAGAACAAAGGAAAGGAGCACTGGACCTAAAGACGTCGTTGCTAATAAATACACTCACGTGAGAAAATTATCTGTTTTTGAGCCTTAATTGCAGGCCCTCGTTCAGTTTGTTTATTTTTATTAGAAAATTCCACTGATGGTAGGCCAATGCCTGAAATGATCACTGGTTGATTTCTGCCATAGTAGAAAGGAGGTGAAGACGACGAACAGAATAAACCAGGCAAAGGCAACGCGCAAAGCACAACTGACATGCAAAAGAAGTAAATGAATGATAATAATACACACACATATAAAGCAAAGGCGAAAAATAGATTTGGTAATTTCTATCTGAAATGGTGGGTGTTTAGAGAAAAACAGACAAGTCTACTTAAAACTGGAGTACAAGTGAATTTCCTGGGTAAATCGGGATGTTCCAATAAAAACATTTTTACTAGCCCTTTGCAGTTTAAGACGTAAACGCCAAACACGAAAGGAGAACGTCATCTTCAAGGATATTTGAATCCTCGACAACAGGGGTTGGTGTGTGGGGTGAAGGCAGAAGTGCATTCAAAGAATATATGGTACTCGGTGGTAACAGAACCGCATTAAAAAAGTCGAGCATAGTGGCCTTGGGTATTTACTGTGACCCAAGCGAAACACGCACAAGAGTGTAGTTGAGTGAGTGTTACAACCAATGCAAATGTCCAAACGTTACGTTTCTTATTCAATATTAAGTTAGATCAGCTATGTCCAACCCNCGGNCCGCGACCGAATGCGGCCCAGTCGGAGGTTTTGTGCGGCCCTGTTTAAGTTTCCGCAATAGTATAAGTAGCTCACATACTGACAACCTGTCGTATTTTGATAATCTTGAATTGACATTTTTGATGCAGGTGGTCCTCAGTGCCAATTCATCACGTCTGTTACCACTGCAGTTAGGATTTGAACATTTCAGTACATTAGCTTAAGCTAAATTTAGTTTGCTAAGATCAAAGTAAGCTATTGGACGTGCGGCCCTCATATGTCATTCAACGTGCGGCCCTGGTTAAGGTAGTGACATACGTTTTGGCCCAGCAGGCCAGTTGGGTTGGACACAGCAGAGTTAGATATTTTAAAGCTGGTTTTTGCATGAGGCTAGCTATGCACTGAGACGAAAATGCCATGAATAGTTGGAAAGATTTCGGAGCAAGGGCAGGAAGGAAAGAAGGCGTATTCCGAAAGGTGTGTTACCAAATGCGATAAGAATGTGAAAGGGACAACGTAACTAGGCGCAACAACATGACATCTAAGCCATCCAAGATATTCTCATGTAATGTGACCCTGAGGCAACCAAGGATAGGTCCTGCGGTAGCAGTTTGAACTCTTCCGAGACGATCGGTGTCTGCAAGAAAGCAGTTATCATAAAGAATATCTCCACAATCATGGAACGGGAAAAGCCAATACATGGTAAAGCAATAGAAGTGAATGTCTGGGTAAAAAGTGCTCAATTCTCTTCAGAGCATTGATATTGACATTGCACTGTGATACAGGGTCGAGAAGTTTCTTCAGTTTTAATTGGCAGCTCAACTCCTTGCGTGGCAACAACCTTTCAGTGTTAAGTGCGAAATTTTATAAAGTTGGATGATTGGGAGAACTTTTCAAGTCGGAGTTCCATGCTTATACCACGATTTTATTATTGCGAGTAGCTAAAAGGGTAAACGGAAAGTCATGTTGAACAGTTTGTCATGTTTTCCGGTTATCAACCACGACATAAGTGTCGTTGCATTCTTCTTGAAAAATTGTATGCAGCCAGTTTCTAAATAATACAAGGCGATATACAGTGCGTTGCATTTATAAAACTATACAGAAACGTGCCAGATTTTTACACTGATTAACAGATGAACTTACACTTGAAAGGGGCAATTTGAACATCCGAATAGGATTACATGAAAATAAGTGAACAATTGTTCAGCAAACAAACTAGTATAAAACTATTGTTCATTTCTTAAAACGAGGCTACTAACATTTATGTGAAAAAATGCTGAGTACAAGAATTATCATTTACCTGGCAATTACATGTCTTATTTTGTAAATTTTCTCTTCCTCGACGCATGCTAAACAGTGACGTCTGTGGTTGGGCCACTGCTTGCAGCCGCTTATAATTTTATTCTGTCACTAAGTTAAAGGTGAAGAACAGAAGAAGCGGTAGATACTTTTGTGATATGAAAAACTAAACCTTTCTATTTGTTGGTTTTCATACACCCGATTTTTTTTGACAAAGGGTGTAGCAAGTATTTGTCCCTTATTCTATGAATGGTTCATTGCAACTTACGTCTACTTAATGAGCACAAATTCTTGTTCTCTGACTGTGTTTTTAATTTACTCTTCATATGTTGCTGAGTAGCACAATACTGTAAGTTAGGGGTGGCCAACAAGTCGGTCGCCGAGTCTCAGTTGGTCGATCGCTCCTGATTTTGCATTGAATTGACAAGATACCTGACAAGAACATTTTTCAATCAATATTCCAGAAAGCACTATTGTGATGTTGTGAAGTATTAAATTAACCGAAACTTGAAAACGCGGCTCTCGATGGAAAATGTGTAATAAATTCAAATTCATTTACAGGAAAAACGTTGCATTTTATGAGATTTTGTACTAATGACTTATTACAGACCGATCGATCGTGAGTTATCAAGAAATTTTCTATTCGATCGCAGTCGAAGACAAGTTGGCCCCCCTGCTGTAAGTGTTCAAAAATGACTCTCCAAAGCATTGAAGATCATTCAGGTATAACCTTTTGGCAGGCGCGTATTTACCATTAGGCTAAAAAGGCTTAAGCCTAGGGCCCCCGATTTTGGGGGGCTCCAAAATTTTGGGAGTAAGGAAAATTTCCAGCATTTTTGTAAATAATTACATTTGTATTTTTGTTTTGGTTCAACGCACTATTTCTTACTATGTCGCTATCAAAAGATCTCTGTATAGAAGAATGAGCGTGAAGGATTGAAGAAAATGAAGATGAGTAGGCTATTTTCTTTTTATGGCGTTGAGAATCGGTTATTGTTACGTATGATATATGTACTTGCAAATGTGTCTTGCGTCATACGCAACAACGCCTATTGTCCCTGAGTTTTATTTTCTGAAGTCATTTTTTGCACATCTAGTTTCCAACAAAGTTTTGCTGCTCGCACGGCAGCATCCGGCTAATTTGAAAATAAAATTTCATCACGTCACAAAAGGTTGTGCAAACTGGTTCTCATACAAATTCGTTTCTATATAAGTGTGAAACTTTAGTTTACAACCAGCTTAAAAGCGCAATATTTACTTCATCGAGCTTGGTCCTGATCAAAACCGTCATTTGAAGGCGTATAATGTTAGCCAAGACACAAAGCTGTCAGAGATATAATTACTATATCGTAAAGTAGTCTTGAGAGCTTTTGACAAGTCTGCTGTTGTCCTTCCCATTTTGGTTTCCGTTGCGCCGGCTGCGCCAAGATAGACGAACCCTTCAGCAACATTTTGAACCTTATCGAACCGCACCTTTACACGCAAACAGCAAGAGAACCACACCCTAATACAGCGCTCTCGCTTCCCTAGACTTACATGTCATAGTCACTGGGACACAGTAACGGTTACTTTAAGTTTTTTCATGCTGTAGAATTCACTTACCCATTACCAGCTCTCTGTGACGCTTTGGTAACTGAGTGTACGTTTGTCTGAAACGTTGGTCGCGCGTAGACGTCAAAAGCTTGTTGAACGCAGACACGTGCAAAACGTAATATGCTCTATTGCAAGGGTAAACAAAGTTTTCAGGGCAGGGTCCACCGCCAACAATTTGCAACTTTGGGGACTTCAAAATGCGCTTATGTTATATTAGGTGAAGAGATTAATGTTATTAAAATAAACTTTGCTCTGAGGATTGAATAGGTGGGCGAAACGTCGGCAAAACAAAAGCAATCAGTAGAAGAAAGACCTCGTTTGCTTGAAGTTGCGTTCTCTCTCTCCACTGTAACTTCCTTCTGTCGCGTCTTTTTGTTTCTCCAAACACATTTTCCTGTTACTTTAAACTTTCCACCAAAATATTTCATTTCGGTGGTAGTTTAAACTTTGAAAAACCTCTACCAAATGCAATGAGCTTGGTTTCAATGTGTCTTTTCAAACTATTCTTTAAAATGCAGCAACTCTTTTATAACAAGTCTATCTGGAGATGCAAAGTCAAGAATCGTATCAATGCCCGCTTTGGTGAGCTTGCAGTTCTCGCTCACAAAAAAAGAACTCTTTGCTCGGAACTTGCAATGGTTGGTTACACAGAACATTTTACTGGCAATACTATTTGAAGTTTTTGTGGAAAGAGATTATTTCAAGTTTGTTGCGGCTCCTTATATGGAAATGCCAACACGCAACGGAAAGAACGCCAAGTCTGCAAGTGCAACGGGCAAGCACCATAGAGATTCCCCGCTAGAACAAGTTCACTTATTGTTTCTTGTGCGTTGCTGTATTCTTGAAGTACTTCCCGATTTTACGCTCTAGGCACGTGACGTAACGCGTTATCACACAATGCAGTTCACCTTCTTTATTGTTACGTTGACCCCTGAGGTAAGCAAAATTCAAAAAAATTGACAGAATTTGATGAAATTCAATCATGTTTGTAATCTATAATACAATGGCAAGGGATCGTCATTTAGAATATCAAGCTTTTCCAATCCGATTCCTAAAATATTCGAAATGAAAAGGTCAATTTTTTTCGAACAGTTGGAACCAAAATGAAAATAATCACCAAACTGTAGAGTGCAGCGTTTCTCCAGTGCAAGTTTTATTTCGTTTGCTTTACGATCATATTTGATAGGAATAACTGGAAATGCTGAACATTAATCACAATGAGAAGCTATGAATTTGTCATTCAATGATAGTGTGATCAATGAATCAAATTGTGTGATAATGACAAGCGTATTTTCATAATTCTAACACCAAAGGTTTCAGGTTCCTTCATTTTGCAAAAACCATGTCCACGTACGCGGTGGTTTCATCATCAACCTGATACTTATAAGGTCTAGAGTTTTGGGTGATTTTCAGTTTCCTTGGCAGAACACCACATTTTTACTTTCTCCAAGCACTGCACTCCATTCTATTCGTTTGACATGTTTGTGGGCGTTGAGTCATTCCGTGTTCTCTACTGACCTACTCCAATTAGATGTTCGGGAAAATGCACAAAAAAACATTTGTCGTGACCATCCAGGTCAACCGACGATTGTTCAAAATTATTTTTGCGTTTCTGCCAATTCCTGATTCTAAGACGTTTTCTGTAGCACTTACTATCTCTAGCATTTTTTCTGGTGTAACTTTTCAATTACGGTTCACAGTCCCAATGTTTATTGTGGCGGGCTGCTTATTACGTATCCAGTTGAACTTTGTCATATATCTTTATATGCTTTCTCAGGTTCTCCGCAAATTGCGTGCATTTCACTGTTGTTTAATCATGTCCATGCTTCTGCATGTGCTTTAGCAGCCTCCTTCAGTTTAAGTCAGGCTTGGCCAAACGTTTTGACACGAGGACTGAATTTGCGACTGCCTGGCCACTGGAGGGCCTGATACAGTGAGATTTACGTGGCAGGCAGCAGCCAATGCTGTTGCACTACTGTCCACTTGCAGAAACGTGGCGTTTGAAAAAAATGTGCAAGGTATTTGGCGGGCCGGTATCTGGGCAACTGCCACCNNACAACTGCCACCCGGACAACCGCCACATANGACAACCGTCACCTAGGACATCTGCCACCCAGGACAACTGCCACCTAGAACAACTGCCATGTATGACAATTGCCACCCAGGGCAACTGCCACTCGGACAACTGCCACCCTAGGGGCGTCGTGGGGCGGGAACGTGTTCCCACACTTTTTTCATGTTTTTATTTGTAGTGCAATGAAGGTGAATACATCGTTATAATTATTTATTGAAAATTAGTTTGAAGTGTTGTTGAAAATCGCTAGATTTTATGTGCTTTTCCACACTTCTTTTTTTAGCACCACACCCTGTGCTTCCCGGACAACAACCACCCAGGATATTGCGTTTTACGCATCACATACAAGCTATCAAATTCTGTTTGGTATATAGCGTTGCGACAGCTAAAGGACTTCTCGCGACAGAGCGCTTGAGAACCTCTGGTTGTTAAGACAGTATTGCTTAAACATACTTCAGGTAAAGTGAGTTGAAACGCTGTTGCTGCCATGTAACTCACAAATCAAAAGCTAAAGTAAAATAATGCACACAACGTAAAATAACAGGGAATAAAAGGAGGTTTATATGTGCGTAGATTGAATGCGTTAATGTGCATAAAAGAGTTTTCTGTGAAACGTTTGAAAATCCCCATATAAAATTAAGCTTCGGACTAAGTTAAGAACGTTTGTGAAGATGTTTCGTAAGTCATTGCAAAGCTTAATTTTATCTTGGCATTTTCAAAGAATGATATATATGGGCATTTTCAAAGAATGATATCTGTACGACATTCTTCACCCAAAAGGTTCAAAGCTGAACTTACGTTTCTTTAAACTTTAAAGTGCTCAGAGGATGAAGACATTTTCGTTATACACTACATCCTTGTGAAGTTCAAATAGCTTTAATGGCAATAAACGCAAAAAACTCAATATGACCTAGATGGCAGTTTCCCGGTTGGCGATCGTTCTAAGTGTCAGTTGTCCTAACGCAATTGTCCTTGGTGGCAGTTGTCCTAGGTGGCAGTTGTCCGGGTAGCAGTTGTCTGGGTGGGGATGGTCCTAGGTGGCAGTTGTCCGGGTGGCAGTTGTCCGGTGGCTATTACCCAGAACCTGGCGGGCCGGATTAGACTGGTCGGTGGGCCAGATGCGGCCCGCGGGCCGTAGTTTGGCTACCCCAGTTTGAAGCAGATCGCCACGTAAATGTCTGTTTTGCTGCTCGATCTATAAGCCAAAGTGAACGTAGTTCCAGCGGCTGGATACAACAAAGATGGAAGATACGCTTATCTCTCCGGCTTCAGCACATTTGAAATATTTCAGGAAAAGCCAAACTGGCCGGGATTCTCCCTTCGGGTCGACAACGATTCAAAATCTCCAGGTTTGCTACAACCTTTCGAGGAATCAGTCGTCTGCTTTTGTTGCATGATTTAGACTTGCTCATATCTGTTTACGAGCAACTAGTCTCCGCAAAGTCGGCGAATTCTAATCAATCAGCAAATGCAGTTTTTAATGAGAAATCGATTACACATAACTCTACGTATCCTCAGTCCGTAAATCTGTAAGCAATGCTTGCAGGTGAAATGTTGAAGGGCTAGAGTAAGAACAGAGAAAGCAAGCAAACACAGTAAACAAATTCTCTTTGAACAGCCCAGATTTGTCCGATTTAACAAACTTGACGCACAAATTAATATTCAAAGCATGATCCTCCCTCGTGTGAAACAATTCTCACGCTCCTTTCCATTTTGTTTAGCCCATTTGTTTGATCGCTTTTTCACCACACTTTCAGATTACAGTATTTACCGATTTATGCACCTCCTTACAAAACGTTTAGCCCTTAATTTGAAAGACCCTCCTTTGACTGCGTCTGTCAAGCTTACCGCGGTCATTCTGCTTACACATTCCACTACCGGTTTGTTTTGAGTCAGAGCCACTGCAGCGTAATTCCGTCACTGTGGCTTTGTTGCTCCACGATTAGCGCCAGATAGTTTTTCAGTTTTATTGAAGGCATGTTTTGAGAACGGCGTTTTTCCAGTTTTTACTTGCCGCAGTTTGTGTTTGATTTTTTCGTTTAAGCCTCGAGATTAATTGATTTTTCTGCTTTGCTTGAACCCTTCAACATGTTACTTGTAACCTTGCCTGCAGATTTTAGGTCTGAGTATGCCTAGAGTCAGAGTTGCGTGAAATATATTTCCTACAAAAATTTGCTGATTGATTAGAGATCGTCGCATTTGTGGAGACTATTTCCTTGAAAATACCTATGTGCAACTGTGAACCATCGCAATGTCATTAAAGCAGTGCACTGTCGATTATTTCCTCGAAAGGTTGCAGCAACCCTAGAGCTTTTATAGTTTTGAACTGAAATCGGTTTTCTGCTCTTTATTGCAAGATATTTCATCCAACCGACACTTACACAACAGATTGCTATACGATGTATATATTCTGTTGCTTGATAACTAAAACAAGTAAATTTACAAGAAATTTTTAAAACGCCAAATTGACTGGTTTCCAGCTTCCGTTGAAACTTTGTTTTCTGTGAAACAAAAACTAGACACTTTTTCAGTCCCGACACAGTTTTTGTTTGCAGAAGTGTAAAAGCTTTGTTCACATTGAAAAGGAGTCTAGTTATTACTTATATGGATCGAAGGTGGCATGTTAAAGCTATTTATAAAATTAATTGATCGATTGCAATTTTCAACGTTTGTTACTGTTGCAACAATGCCAGCGAACTATATCAGCAATCAAAACACTTTTTCTAACAATTTGTTTTGGGAAGTTAGCAAATCAAAAGGAACGAAGCTCATCCACATACAAAATTCTGAAGTTGTTCAGTTGAAAGCTTTGAAACTTTCATCGGACTTTCATTACGTACCGTGGATGTATATAGTTTCCTAGGAACCAATGTTTACAGCGAGGTTTCTCAAAAGATTCTGTTTGGATAAGAGGTGAGGATATTCGCTCAGGAACTGAAATATATACTCGACAAACATCACAGTGTCTGATTTATTGCTGTGGAAGGATTCTTTCAAATGGGTAAGTTTCTCCATGTGTTAAATAAACGTTCAGCTAGTACTTCGTCCCGTCAATAAATTAACTTTAGTTGTTACGGATAAGAATCTGCAGCCAAGTTACGTTCACAAACCTGGCTACATCACTTCATGCACGATATATAACAGACAAGCGGTGAAAGCAGACAAGGAGGCAAACTTGATCAGATAGATCTTCGCTTGCACGAACATGAAATGCAATTGAACATGCAGCAACTGGTCAGACCGGTTTACATTTTTTGCAGCACGTAGCAGTCGATTGTACGTCAGCTGTTCAAAGCACGGAAGGCATTCAAAGACTTGTTGGATGCTGAAAAGATGCGGTTTGGTTATAGCGTACATTAGTGGGTACGTCTAAAATATTGAAATTACAGACAAATCCAATGAGGCTGACGAAGCTCTTCCAGGCCAAACCCATTGTTTGCTATATATTGCTTTTGTCATTTTTGCAACAGNAAAGAGCGGAATTCAACTTCCTCTGTATCATAGNCTGAAGCCTTTGTTGCTGGCCCGAGAATCCNTAAAGGGTTTTCAAGCAATGTCTACATANATTTTGAGCACTTTGTTATATTTCACATCAATTTGTGGCCGGCTTTCAAAAATATTCCATACTGCTGTGCAGTTTATCTCATTAGGGCGCATGCAGTATTTCCACAAAAAGCGAATTCTGAATTTGCGTTACTTCACCTGTTTCTACAGAAAACGGAAAACCGATCTGTTCCAGTCTGTTTATTGCGTAATTTCAATCAGAAGACCACAATTAAACCCAACACGAGGGCGTTTGTGTACAGTAAATATTTACTCCTGGAAAAAGTACTGACGTTTGCAGTACTCGAAATTTTCTTGAAAAAACATTTTTCATTAGACCCTTTAAATGAAGAAATTAAGTTGGTCTTTACAAATTCCTCACAACATATTCTTTGCATTTTTTGTGCCAAGGTCGGCCGTGGCTGTCACCCTCACTTTGAAGACATTCAGATAGATCTTCGACAGTTGCAAGAACTCCCCGCACTGGTATTCCTACCCACAGTTTAGGAATAACCCTACGTGAAGCAAGTAATCAGTAGAACGAATGCAATTTCCAACAATTCACAACCGTTTGAACCAAACTGACGGCGTACACTTTTGAAAAGCGTCGATTAGAGAAAGAAGGTTGAACACTTCCATTTAATCGAGAACACAAAATCAAGTGCTATCAGATAGACACAGTAACTCAACATCTGGTCAAATTGAATCGCATTTCTGGACAAACGTCTTCACAGGATAAAAATCGATGATGGACACAGGGCTAATCCATGGAAGCTTTTTCGTCCACTGCACCACAGTAGAAAGCTCTTGGAATTTCCCATACGTTTTCAAAGTGAGAAAGGCCTTATCTACATATCCTATTTAAAAGACCTCTTGGTGACACTGCAAAGTTTGAGTAGGACAGTGGTTTTCTTGGTTGATATCATCTGCTGAGTAAACGTTTGCTTTTTTCAGCGACTGTTTTGTAAGCAACTTCGTGACTTTCTGTGTACTGCAGGCAACGTGGAGAATTACACATGCTGTCCGTTTGCAAAATGCCACGCTGTACGTTGAGGGCTTGCATTAATTTCCGCTTACGCATACCTGGATTCATTCAATCCTCCACGACGAAGTATTTTTCCCGAAAAGAACTTTCCATCTATGCCATTACATCAATGAGATCTTTCGATAAGGAGGTTTTCTCAGTACTGAGCAAAAGGCTGCTGCGAATAGTCGTTTGATCAAAAAATCAGATCACGCGATGACACAGGAGAGTGCCGCAAAGTAAATTGTTGTACTTGTTCAGTTGCCGAAAAGGCGCCAGCGGCGAAGATTCGCGAAATCGATAAATAACTAAAATGCTAAGTCGTCCTACTTCTTCCGAGCTAAGTTAGCGAACATTATGAAAGAGAATCAGTTAAGACTAAGCTGAAACAACTGTAAAAGCAGCACGTGAACAATTTCGAATTTGGTTAGCATGCTTGCTCACACGACTTAGTTTTCATCAAAATTTTGGTTGGCCAGCACTTACATGTTGAAATAGCAACAACTATAACGGCAAAACGTAATAGTTATAAATGGACAAAGCTATTCGAAAAATTTAGAAGAAACTGAATTTTTTCTTTAATTTAAGACTGTAGACCAGGGGTGGCCAAACTGCGGCTCTTCGAACCTTTGCATACGACTCTCAGAGCTTTCCGAAAAATTATATATTTGTTTTTTTATTTTTTATTTCTATTACAAGGTGCAGAAATATTGTAAAGTGGTACTGCGGTAGCTAGCGTGCCGTACAGTATTATTTTTGCAAGTCGTTACAAAAAGAATTATGATGTCACTGAAGCGTAGTTTGCAAATAACTTCGTGTTTTTAGATTTTTATGTTGCGGCTCTTTGTAACTTGGGTTTTACGNTACGCGGCTCATACATGGGGCAGGTTGGCCACCCCTGCNNTAAACATAAAATGTTCGACACTAATCAATTCCGCATTCCACCTTNGTACTTGGAGAGTGTGTAATAGAAGCAGTAACGGAACATAGGATCATGATTTGAATGAAACCACTTGCATTATGTGCAGTGCTGTTTGTAAACGATCTTGCAACACGTCAAATTTTTTATCTTATCCAAAATCTGAATGACATTTTTCAAAGTGTTTAAACGTTTAAAATACAGAGCGTAAGAAAATTTGGTGAAAAAATAATATTGCTCCACAGCTTTACTCCACACAGACAAATTTCATCGTCTACAAGTTCTGTCTTATAATCATTTGCATTTAGTATAGTTACGTTTATAAACCAGGTTCAATTTTTTGTACAAAACGTCACTGAAGAATAAAGCAGACTTAAAACGTTGGGCACTGGGATGTAATCTGCTCATACATGTCCTGGAAAAGAAGCATTGCATCTTAGCGTATTCCAACATTTCACCTCGGCCAAGGGTTTATTAAAAGGCGTGAAAAGCTCTGCATCGGGGACAAATGGTGGTATTTATTCACTTCCAAAGCTCCCCGCATAAGCCCTCAGTATTTTGGTTTTGACTCTTTTTCATTAGATGTAATCTGTCCTTGTTTGAGAATATTCTACTATTTATTTCAGTAGTCTCTGATAGACTGTGTGTTATTAAATAATTCAATTTTCCAAAACACGGCGAAAAAAGACAATGCTGATAAAAAGAATATTATTGTCCCAAAGCAATTACTTTAACGTCTTTCTCAAGCGCTTAGTTTTCGTGAAATGTTTAGTGCAACCCATGTATTTGAATAAATTTTAAGAAACATTGTTTCTTCGCTGTATTTACAGTATGTGCCCTGCATTTACTCTCTATCCTGCATAGGTTTTTATTATAACATTTTTGTGATTGATAAGTCAGAACAAAACGTGGTTCCGCTTGTTTGCGATTTGAGAAATAGCCAAGAAGGTGAGAAAGAAATTTTACCGACAACCCACTCTCTCCGCTTCTTTACTGAAACGCGTGAAGTTTATCGAACAATTTGATCTGAAGCAGTGACAAAGTCGTTGACTGCGTTGTGACTCGGGGGAGTGCCGCCCGAGATAACCTTTCATACAGTAATTGTCAGGCTCATCGATAATGTCGTGGAACGCCCTGGGCGACCACGTTGACAGAAATATTTTCAACGTTACCGCCACGATGAACAACATCTTTACCAATAACGAGATCAGTAATGATCGGAAATACAGGTTACGCGCTAAAAACGAAGGGATAAAGCAAGCTGAGAATGCGGATTGACAAAATTAAAAGTGAATCAGGGTTTTTTTGTCTAGATGATGTCGTTGTGCGTTATTTGCTGAGTTTATCGTCGATGTATATAGCGAAATAAAAAGATCTTTATCTTTTTTCGCAATAAATCATCAATTCGTCACCTGTCATTCACCAAATAAGGACCTGTAGATGTAACTTCAGTGAAGTCTAACTTTAAATTGTGAATCAGTATGTTTAGGTTTTGCCGCATGAATTCAACGTCCAAAAGTTGAGAGACATTGACGAAGTAATTCTAATGACGTAGACAATGATTTAAACATTGTTTCTCTTTACGAAGTCACCTTTCAAAAAAGATCTGTGATTAATGCGTAGGCTCAATCTTTTTTAAAGACCTTCGATGATGTTTTTCGCCAACTGTCAATTATGTTTTTCTTTACTCTACACTATGCCTGACGAATTATGCCTATTTCGTTTTATAATGTCTGATAATATCAGATATATAAGAACAAAGTTTCTCCATGTACTTTGCATGTCTTGATTGTTTCAGGATAAATGGCTACCACCGAAAATATATTTTTTTAATCTAAGAAACACAGGATAACTTGCTAATTTATTCACACTTAAAAATTTGCTTGGTTTAAGTCCATTGACTGCTGGCAATCAAAGAAACAATCTCAAGTTTTATACGACAAGTCAAGGTTTACTGCAATGTATTTTCACGTAGCATGTGAATTTAACAAAAACCATTCGAAATGTGGCTGTGGAATTGTTTTTTTACTCTTTAGCAGCGACTTTTCCTTCAAAAAATAATAAAATGGGGAAAAGATGTAAGTAATACAAAATCGTTCGCTAAAGGCAAACGGTTGACTCTGCAGCTCCCAACAGTGACAGCCTCATCGGCTCGGTTGTTACGGTCAATCAAATGCATACAAACCATGAATAGGAGTGGCGACAACACTCACCATTGTCGGAGTCCAACACCCATGGTGAACGTTTGTGATTTAACTCCGCCGACACGCAGGGCTGCCAGACATCTGTTGAGGAAAAAAGCCAAACCATGTCTGAAAAAAAGCCAAACCGGGTAAAAAAGCCAAATTGTTAAATGAACACGAAATGTAAAATTATTTATTACTTGTGCAGAATTTTAGAAGAATAAAGTTGTAGCATTACCTTTACACTCTACAGGAACAATTCCAAATCTTTACCTTCCACATTTTTCTGCAACGTTTCCACTCGACCTTTGGCATTGTGGATTGCGAGATATGCTACAACTTTATTATTTTATGAGTTGCCAGATAACTTTTGAGAAAATACACCAAGCACTGTCAAAAAAAGCTTAATAACATTCTTCAGCAAGATATTTAAAAAGCCAAAACACCAGTCTGATAGTATGTGCCAACTGCCTCCATAAAAAGCCAAATATTGAAGAGAAAAAGCCAAAAAGCCAAACAATTTTTTTGACGATAACTGCCTCTAAAAAAAGCCAAATTTGCGAAATTTGGCGTCAAAAAAGTCAATCTGGCAACCCTGCCCACACGGTCAGAAACTTCTGAGCAGGCATATACAGTGACTTGACGGCCAGCAACACGCGGCCATCAGCACCGTACTCCCACAACACTCCCAACAGTTTTTCTCGAAGAACGCGGTCGTATGCTTCCTCGGTGCTGACAAAACACGTGTACACGTCTTTGACATATTCTCGAGGTTTCTCAAAAATTTGTTCTGTAGTGCTGCGGCCGGAATGAAAATCGCGTTGGCTAGCCAATCAGAGCCAAGATAAAAATAGATTCTGGTTATTATATTGTATTATTGGATTTTTTTGTTCACAGTCTCTTCAATTTTTAGGTGAGGTTTTCGTCTTGGTTCGGAAGACGGTGAAAGGGCAGTAATCACCTTCAGATGGCTTAGTTTTTTATTGCTGTCCGATTTTTTTCAATATTCAAAGTCAGTTCAAATTTCTGAAACTGTTCAGAGCTTTGTTGCATCTCGAAATTACTTAAATATTATTCAGTAATCAGAATAACTCGTGCGTCGTCAACCACACCATTGAGACAACTTTATGACTACATGGGTTGTCTACGACCCCAATAACCACCACTATTATCCTTAATCTTGTTGGCTGTTGCGCACCAACACCATAAAAATCCTGGGATACACATGTACGTTTGCATTTTTGTGTTTTTGTTTGTATCATTCACCCCAAGCCATCCCTGAAATGCAAGTGTTAAACAAAAGTTGCTTTGGAAGAGCAAGTGACATGGATGTGCAAAACACCAGAGTTACGGAATCGGAGTCGTAAGGAGTCGGAGGATTTTGAGTGGAGCCAGATTTCTAACAACACAAGGAGTCGTAGTCAAACTTTTTGTCCGACTCTGACTTCGGAAACCCAATTGGATTATTTTTTCACATCACACCCCTAAGTTGGGAATTCCTGTTGAAATGGTACAAATTTTTATTAAACTTCTGTTGAAACAGAGAATTATACCTGTGTACCATGATTTTCATTGAGTGTTAGTTGCTACAAAATTCTTGACAGCGAAACATCATTCATTTATGTTAAAGAGTCCGAGTCGGCAATTCTTGAAAGGTCGGAGCCGGGGTGGGAGTAGGAAATTTTGGAAAAGTCGGAGTTGGAGTAAGAGTCGGACATTTTACCTCCGACGCCTCAGCCCTGCACAACACACAAACAAAAACCTTCCATTTTTATGAATTTCGTGCAAAAACGACATTCCATTACAAAGCTACCCAAATGATATACTGTAGGTTGCCAGATGCAGGTTCGCTTCAGATAGCCTAATGTCCAAAAAGTACATCTTCACACTGTTCGCATACGTTTGGGTCATAAGCCTATGAAAAAACGATAGTGATTTGTAGAAAGGCCGTAGAGTTCGTATGACATAAAACACAAACGAAGCACAGCTAGATATTTGATGAGAAGAAACTGAACTGACAAACGCTTGTGGTGGAATTCTAACCATTATTTACCAGCATCCGCAACGGAAGAACAGTTCCGCCCGAAGCGCATCATGAAAATCCTGTGCTGTTCGATGTTGTCACCTATTCAAATTCGTCATGGTAAATGAGAAAAGCATGGCAAGGCAAGTACCACAAGAATGAAAGTTCTAAGTTTCAACAGGAACTTTTCCGTTTTCTTCAGAGGCGTAATAAGTCAACCTGACTTCAGTGTACGCCAGAATGAGAAATAAAGGATAGAAAATGGCGTGCACTGTTATGAAGAAACAAACTTCTTCAAAAACGTTTTCCTATATCCATTTAAATTGATTACGTAGGAGTTTATAAAATTCATAAAACTGCATGCGAGTAGTTGTTAAATTCATAAAACTGCATGCGAGTAGTTGTTAAAACTGCATGCGAGTATAATGGTTCAACTCTGTTGTTTGAAAGCAACCTGTCATCCAAATATCTTGCATCACCTAATAGCATCTCCATATTTTCTTGTTCGTGGAAGCTGCCATGGTAGATGGCGCTTGTGAGTGAAGCTTCTTACACGTATGTATTATAACCAGGGTGTTTGTACATATGGTTCTGGCGCAGTGGCGTACCCAGCCCAAAAATTTGGGGGAGGCCAAAAAAACGGGGGGGTGGGCAAAAATCTTTAATGTTAGGTGGATAACAGTATTTTCTTTGGAATACCTCAAAGCACAAAATGACTAGATATTCTAAAATTTGGGGGACATGGCCCCTACGCCCCCCCTTGGCTACGCCTAAGTTCTGGCGCAACAGTTCTCATAGGGAATAAACCTACAAAACATAAATATAAGTTAACCTAAAACGACAAAAAAGGTTACAATGCATAATAACGCAAAAGGACGACTGTCTGCTTCTCTCGTCAAATCGCTGCGACAGTAATTTTTCAGTGCGTAATTTTTCAATTTTTCAGTTTTCAGTGCGAATTTTTCAATTTTTCAGTTATTAATTTTTTTTTGTTTTTTTTTTTTCAATTTTTCAGTTTTCAGTGCGACAAACTTCGTACAGTTCGTCTCTCTAGCAAAGGTCCAACGGTTTATTTTACAAAATATCTGTTAATGTTTTCACGTCCAAACACAACGAAGTACAGCTGGACGCGCACCTGGAGCCAACAAGGAACTCACAAAAAGATGAGAGGACGCTGGCGAAGATTCGTGGCTCCAACTAAAAGCACATGCATAGGCGCCGCCAACACGGCCACTACGATACTTGGTACCGCTCCATAGTGTTGTTATAAGTTCCAAGAACTGTAGACCAACACTTTTCATAATGGGGGCAGTGGCAGACTGCGAAAACCGCAGGTCATTTCAGCTGCAATACTCCCCAAGGTGAAGATACGTTTTGTGGAAAAGGAACAGATGGTCAAAAGAGATAAGTAAGCATCTGTCTCTCTGAGCACAAGGTTTTATATGCGTAATGGATTTATATGATTTATGCTGTCAAAACCGCAGGTAAATTTAATCCACCAAACGAATTCGGCTCAACTTTGCCGCATAAAATGTTTTCAGATTTTTGTCCCTTCTGCAAAGTACGGCTTGATAGCATAAGCCTATGAGGCTTCACCAAAGGACCTCGGCGAGGGAGGCTAAATTGACAAATACTGCCGCATCAAGCAAAGGCTATGGTAGAGAATCGCCAAAGGTAAACACCAATCTTCCTGTATTATCACATATTTATACTTTCTCATGTGTTACATTAGCTTGTGATAATATTTTTTGATGGTGTCTGGTATCTGAGCTAAAAACGTGAGACCTTATCCCAAATTAAAACCCCTAATTTAATGTATTCGTACAACATTTGTGTGTTTTTGACTCGTACAAATCACTGCAGAAACAATTTTAGAAAATGTTTTTCCCGAGTTCTAATGGGTTTTGATCTTGCAGAAATGTTTCAAAGCATAATACAAGGACTACTCTATATACCTTCGCTGGCAAAAAATCACTCCGCTTGACCTTGAGTGCACTAACACAACAAAAGATTCAAGCGTTTCAAGAAAGCGCAATCAACAACATCAGAAAACATTTTTTGTTCATAGAGATATCACACGTTTTTGTTCATATAAAGAAAAATAACATGTAAGATCCCGGAATTACAACCTTATAACAAATCCATAACTATTATTTTTACAGTGCTAAAGAATCACCAACAGAAACGTTAAAAACGTAGGTTTTCCTCAAAAAGCATCTGAATCCAAACCTGCTCGTCACGTGATGACTTAGGTCCCAATAACACATTAACCGCATGATCCTTGCGCACGTTACCCTGATAAACACAGGACGTTGACGCAAGGAGAGTCAAGCAGGTTTTACTTCATGAGCGTTGCATAAGCACGGCAGGGTACGGCGGCCGAATTGTCCGAGACGCCGGCGCCGCAGGGCATGTGAAGTGACGCTGCGATCGCCGTTAAGGGTACGGGAAGCAGCTGTCGACCTCGCGCCACCGTTCCGCCACTGCAGGCAAATGTGACTCCGAGCCTGATCGCAAACAATTGAAAAACGTTGTTGGCAAGGGGACGTTCGTCGATGCGATGGTGATAAGCGATTCCAGTTTTTTGTTTGCACGATTGAGAACAGAAACGTGTTGCTGGCATCATTTCATGTTGGTTCATTCTCTCTTTTCCGATGCAGCAGCCTTTTGAATGAAGCGGTGGTGTCAACTTTAAGTTTTTTCCCAAGACGTTTTGATACGAGTTGCCATCATGCAACGTCATAGGCAAGGGCAACCTGGAGAAAAAGTAGTGCTTCACGTTTTGCACATACTTCAGATATTTCCTTTTAGCAGCAAGACAAAAAATAAAACTAAACGTATTTGCAAACATTCCGGAGCAAATGCAATGAACCACTGGTTTCAAAATACTTAGTTTTGGTCTTTCAATATGGCACAACTTTAACGCCCATCAGTAAAACAAAGTTCGTACGATGCAGTTTCATTTCTGCAGAAAAGAACTTTTTTGCTCTCCCTGTGATCTAAAGTTATTATGAAAAATAGAAATATAAAAGAAAATGCCAATTTCTTTAACAAAAGTAATACGCTTGAGCCTGACAAACGAGAAGACATAAAACATTGAAATGACTACTGTTAACCTGCAATGTTAGAAACAATGGCTCTTCTTGAAATACACTTAGCGGTAGTATACTACCGGAGCCTATCCGTACCTGTTGGATGTTTGAAAAAATGTTACAGAATGGGGTTTGCTTGCCTGCAGGACTGCAGCACGATAAGTTGCCAGACGTGTTAAACCTTCTTCTCTCTGAATTTGGTGATTTTTATCGTTTATACAGTAGTCGCTACAGTCGTATAAGATTAGTCATCTTTCAAAGCAAACCGAATTTGACTCTGAAAAGCCGATTAGTTCATGAAAGAAGGTACAGCTCAAAACCGATCAAATATAAAACAAGCGTAGTCTGTGGACAGAACCAGCGGTTCATCGATAATCACGTCGCTTGACCCGCTTCAGCAGGATGAGAAAGGTCCAGCAATTATAACAAAGAACAAGAGATTTTCGCTGGTTAGGCAGACTAGAAAAATAAATAGCCTCTTGTCTTCCTTGGCACTTAGAGTAAACCTCAAATAAAAATTTAAAAAACCCTCCAGCCCCAAATAACTTTACTCTGACGCCAAACTCATTGATACGCAACATTCAAATCTTTTTCACATTTTGAAAATAATTCCTCTAAATGAAAATGTGGATTTGCAATTGTAAGGAAACGCTAACAAACTGCTTAAAGAACACGCAATGCCATGAAACGATGTCCACATGTTAGAATATTTCTTGTGAAATGATTAGATTTCAAAAGCGTTGTGAACCTTCCAGATTTACATGCTTTCGATGTTTGAAAACCGTTTAGCACTGCGCACGTGCTATATTGTCCGTTGCAGTAATTTATATGTAACTGTCTCCTCGGGATGGGCTACAACCAGTGAAAAACTTTGGATTCAGAGACGCATACGAAGGGGACATGAACATGCATCCTCCATCAGCAGAAAAAAGTACTTTGAAATTTATGTCATATGCTCGATGTTGGTCAAACGTGTTTTTGCTACTGGTAAGAGCATGCCAATGGATGGTTTGGTAGGGTGGGGTTGCATGCATATTTCCCAGACGCACTGAAAAGATTGAGATCTCTTTCAAAGAGCTAAAACCCGCAAGAAAATGCGTATGGTCTGCTTAACGTCAAGTAATTTAAACAAGACTTCAAGCGTGCTCTAACCCATGCTGCTTATAAAATGCATGAAATTTGACCTGTTCTGGTTTAACGGCAGCACGCAGGTGCGAGCAATGCGATTCAACGCTTTGTGCACTTCAGCTGACAGCTCTGATAAATCCTATTTATTAGAACAGTAAATGCTTTTAATAAGACGCGGAAAAGCACGCTGAGGTACGATCTGTCGTGAGAGTAACAGAAGAGCAGAGTTGCTTTGCCATGCCCAGGAAAAGCGACTCACATCATCCAACCCGAACTTTGCACTGCACTAATAGCAGGATTTTGCTGGACAGGCCGTTGCATGCATTCGTACAATTGCACTGCGGCGCATTTCGTTAAATTATCAGGTACATTTCAATAATTGTTTTCTTTCGCGCAAATACTGTATCAACGAAATACTTTCTACACTTACAAGCCCGTTTACAGGCGTTTCGCAAATTCATTTTTTAAACATTTTTGTTGCTGTGCATTAATATCTAAATCTGATGTTAACGCAAGAAAGCAGAAACAAAAAACTTCGCATCTTCAACTTTCAGGTCAATGCAAGTATAAAAATATTACTAACATCAATTATGTTTGTTCAGCAAGCTTTTCGTTTGATACCCTGGAAATTGATGTAAATCACCAGCTTCAATGTATAGAAAACGAAACGAAAATATAGTGTATTTTGATCATCCTCCTCGGCATTTTTCTGTATCCGCCTCTGCTGGATTTACATTAACATTGCATGCCCACCCCTACCATGAACTAAAGCTTGATTGTATAAGTTCCTTCCATATCAAAGCAAAAGATCTCGCACAGGCATATCTACAAGAAAACACGAGAAAAATGTGCCAGGCATTTTCCTCTTTGTTATTCCCAGAGGTCAGACGTCAACTACTACATTTCAAACGCTAACGGAAGATTCGATCCCCCAAAGAAGTAACAGCTTCCGCAATGCCCCTCCGTGGCGACTCCACTGGGTGCGACATTAAAGTTATTGTTCATGAAATCAGAAGTCGGATAAAATAAGATTTCCTTCTGAGGCTTTTCATTCTTCCTTGTTCACCTTTTTATTTAATGGGAGCAACGCTACGGAAGATTCGATCCCCTAAAGGTGTAATGGAAGCAAAGGTGGGGCTTAAAATGGGATTGTGGACTGGTTGAAGTTCTACACTCGCATCACTTGGAAACACCTGAGAGAAGATGTGGAGCTATCCATAAAGATATTATGCACGAAGATGTTTAGCGTGAAGCCACCCGATCTTTAGCGAAATTTTTGTCATAAAGTAAATGCAAAGACCAAAGGATGTTTTTTGTGTTGAAAAATGTTTTGCATCTCCTTGTAAATATATAGTTTAAAATTTTGATCGCAATGATATCAAGCCGGATCGGAGCTTTCGTGCACAAAAAGTACTCAACAGACCATACTTTCAAAACTAACTACGCCCCAATCACTTCTTGTCATCCAAAGAATCACATTTGCAGACCTGTATTCACATTGCATGATTGGCACACTAAAATTTTGTTTCTTGCGCTTATCTCAAGCACTCAGAAACAACCACTTGAAAATAAAATTCATGGATGAGATATAAGGCTAATAGAACGTGTGATATAGGAAGTGCAAAGGTTTTTGTAAGATATTTTGTTAATAGATTTAAAAGACAAGTTAAAAACAATAATCTTAATTAATATAGACTCAGTGTATTAAATGCAGGCCAACAGATAGATGGTAATATTCAAAACGTGCGGTATAGTCGATGGCAGTAAGATTATGCAGTAAATTACATTTTGTCAGGAGAAAGTCTTCATACGTTGCAGATTCACTCCTAAACATTAGTTTACTCATGTTCGTGAAGTGCGAATATAGCCACTTAGGGAAGCAAAAAACGAGGAGATACGAGCGATGCGAAACCATCAATTATGTTATACTCAAGCACTCTACTCTCTGAATCTGATCCTGCTGTGTTATAACTGACATTTTGTCTAATCGAGAAAACTGCGCTGAAGTTGCAAAAACAATGTAATTTCCAGTACAGGGATTTGACCATCACTTCATCGTTTCAATAGAAGCATTATGCCTCAAGATTGTGTTCTCAAAGGGGGACAACGATTTACTTCCCACTTGGCAGCATTAAAAAATAAAATCTTGCAAAAATGCCTTTGGCGCACCACTAACTGTACAAGAGTTGTGAATTTATGCATAAATAGCGGTATTTCTCATACTTTCAAGACAACTGGTTTCTGGAAAATGTGTTTCATCCCAGATTAACAAACCCCATTAAATTCATAACTAATTACAGGGAGAATTTCTCTGAAGAGTCTATATTTTATGGGAGTTTCCGAATACTAAGACATGGTTGTGAAAAATTGAATTATGCCTAATTTACTTCCGATAATCTTAAAAGTCCAGCAGTTTGTTAAACGTCTCCATACTTCGATAACATGTGATCTTACATTCTGCGCAGGTGGATCGTTTTACAAAAAGAAAGAGGAGGTAGTTTTCACGTTCTCTAGCAAACATTTTCACACTCTCCAGTAAAAAGTATCACGTTCTCAAGCAAAAAGAAAGGAAAGTAGCTTTTCAAGTTCTCAAGCATTCCTTTCATATAAAATTCAATACCAACTTGGAAAGGTTTTTCTGATATTTTCTTCGCTTACATACAGTCAGAAAACTCTCATTTTTTGTGTCGTTTCGCGATGAAAGATCACTTTCATGGTATTATGCAAAGCAAAAGCAAAAGACCACTTTCACTTTTCAATCTACAAAACATTGTGCGGACATAGGACTTTTTCTTTGAATGTCTGATACTAACATTTGTGACTTTCCCAGTAAGTCTGGTAATTCTGGTTGCACTTCAGCAAGGCTGTACCGAAGAACAACGTTATTCGACAAGAGTTATCACGTGATTTCCTTATCATACTCTATTTTGATGTCCAAACCGGTTGAGCCAGTGTTATCATTGGATAGAAAAATAAATATCTTTTGAAATCTGAGCGACAGTTTGAGATTGTCTCACGATTTTGTGCTTCAAGAACAAAGAACAAGCTGACCTTTCAGAAACTACATCCTGCTCTTATTCTTGCTGCGCAAGCATCTCGTTTCACCAGAAATGCATCGGTGATGGAGGCCATCTGCACAAAGTCTGCCGCTGTGGACAAAGACTATGTGGCAGACCAATGAACAGAGAGACAGAAAATCATCCTTTTCTGCGTTTTTACGAATTATTATTTTTTCTCTTGTGTTAAACCAGTTTATGGCAATGTTTTGCAGATTGGTGCTTGATGGTACCGACTAAGCGCGATACTTAGATTTTTTAACTGGCACCAGTCACTGCAAAAAACAATTTAAGAAAATATTCTTCCGGATCTCCAATCGGTTTTGATCGTGCAGAAATGTTTCAAAGCGTAAGACTACGCATACAGGTACTTTACCATGGCTGGCAAATCAATCTGCTTCAACGTGAGTGCGCTAACAGCAACAAAATTATTCAAGTGTTTTAAGCAGGGACGCAACCAGCTGATATTTTCAGGGGGCAAATCATTGTAACTAGTTATTGTACGATTTTCGGGGGACAAATGATTGTAGCTTTCTATTTTACCTAACAACTCAACATGTTTTTCTAAAATGTGGTGAGGGATAATTGCCCGGCTGACCCCTTGGTTGCGGGCCTGGTTTTAAGTGTGAGTGATCGAAGAAAAAATATTGAAACGATTTTTCTTCGCATGAAGAAAAGTCGCGAGTCTCTGGTTATTTGAACTAGCTCGGAAATATCATAACCTTGCAACATGCCCTTAGAGATTCTTTTTACAGTGCAAAGTATCTCCAAAGTAAATACAAAATTGTGATTTTTCGCAAAAATGCGTCATAGTTCAAACCAGCCTGTCACTTCGTTAATTCAGCTTCCACTTGCAAAACACACGTAAGCCGCGTGATCAGTCATGCTCACGTTTTCCTGATAAGCACAGGACGTTGACGCAAGAAACGTCTAGACGTTATTTTTCACAAGGGTTGCATAGCCCCGGACCGGTGTCACAGACGAGTCAACCTCAACGTTGGTGCCGCAGGGCAGGTGATGCAACTCTGCGATTGGCTTCAAGTTAACTTGAAGCAGTTGTCAGACCCACATTTTTCCGTTACTGCAGGTGAATGCGACTCCGAGCTTGATCCCACGCTCTTTGAAGAGGTTGTTGCCAAGTGGGTTTCGACAACCCGATGTTAAGTGGTTGGAATTTTTTTCTTTTGTATGCGTGACTGAAATCGCACAAGGGTAATTGAAGTGGTCATCTTTTTGCTGATGCACTCCTGCTTTTGAGATGCAATACCTTTCACAAGACCGCAATGATGTTTCGTTTATGTTTCTTTGAATTTGCTTTGAAATGGTTTATAAAGTTGCCATCATAAGATGTCTCAGACATTGGTAATCAGACAAAAAACAAGGATCCATTTTTTGTAACTACTTCGGATTTTTTCTTTCCACGTAAGCCGAAAACACTGAAACATTAGATTACGAAGGATCTTTTAACAGCTTCAGTCATCAGCTGTCTTCAAAAGCCTTAGGTTAATTCGATAAAGGCAACACAACTCTAACATCTGTGAGGAAAACAAAATTTTGCCTCATGCAA